>Ga0315281_10008185_pt1 | contig 14622 bp, 17 predicted proteins | sample YL17G07_0_MG_FD_204540 | JGI IMG/M metagenome (GOLD analysis project Ga0315281, IMG submission 204540) | Sediment microbial communities from Yellowstone Lake, YNP, Wyoming, USA - YL17G07_0 | ecosystem: Environmental > Aquatic > Freshwater > Lake > Sediment | place: USA: Wyoming | collected...
GTCCAAATAAGGAAAGAGGACATGTCGTCTTTATATCACAGGGGGTGTTAAAAAGTCATAAAACCGAAGGGAGAAAAGTTGAAAAATTATGACATTTTGTCGCTGTTCTTGACTTATTTGACCTCGCTCACCTTCCACTTATCGTCAACCCATAATCCAATGACCTCAGCGTTGAAACCCCACAATTCTACAGCCTTTATCGCACCACGAATATGCGCCAGATGGGTTTCTTTGTCCACCGGATTCCCCACACAATCATGATGCCCTACTATAGCAATATGCTTCGAGCCATGCTTTCCTGTGGAAATATCCACCCTCCTCTTGATTGACTCGAGCGCTAGCTTATCCTGGTTTGCCGCCAGTATTCCGTCAGGCCCGGGTTCAGTGACCATGTCCACATAGTCCACTTTATACTTTTTCTTCAAGAAGTCCCTCACGGGAAGCTGCACCCTGCCGTCCATACAGTTTATAGCGGTAGCGAATCCTTTCTCACTCATCGAATATCGCCTCCCAGATATCCTGTAGACCGCGCAAGAATAATAGACTGCCTGGCTTTCACCGTCAAGCATGGTGCGACATCTTCCTCTTGACAAAATGAGAACTAATGTTCTACTATTGCCCTGCCCTAATTAATGAGAGGAGGTGAAACATGGCGGAGGAGACTAAGGACACGGAGATTAAAGACCAGACCGAGATGCAATCGCGCATAGCCCAGCTTGAGCAAGGCATCGCTGCACAAGACAGCGAGTTGGCTGCTGCTAAAGAATCGCTCTCAGGCGCCGTGGCGAAATACCGCGCCGCGATTCTTGCCAGCGCTCCTGGGATTCCTGCGGAGCTGGTCAAGGGAGAGTCCATCGATGAGATAGATGCCTCCCTGGAACAGGCGCAAAGCATCGTATCGAAGGTCAGACAGCAGATCGAGGTCGAGGCTGAGGCAAACAAGGTGCCCGCAGGCGCGCCGCCCCGCACGCCCCAGGACCTGTCAGCGCTCTCCCCGGCGGAGAAAATAGCCTACGCCCTGCGCAAATCATTAAGGATGTAGGGGAGTGTAGAGGGGCTTTGCCCCTCTACCGAGGGTCTGGGGGTGTCCCCCAGATTTTAAAGTCCCCCAAGAATGGGGGATTAGGGGGTTGATTTACCCTAGCGCGGTTGGAGCAGGTGCTCCAACTCTACCCAGAAAATAATAAACAAAAAGAGGAGAGGAAGAACATGGCATTGACTTTAGCAGAGGCAGCGAAACTTTCCAATGACGTCCTGTTAATGGGCGTCATCGAGACCATTATCTACGATAGCCCGGTGCTCCAGGTGCTGCCCTTCATCGAGATCGTGGGCAACGGCCTCACCTACAATCAGGAGAACCAGGCACCCACCGTAGCCTTCTACGATGTGGGCGATACCTGGGCTGAGTCCACCCCGACCTTCACCCAGCAGACCGCCACCCTCAAGATACTGGGCGGCGACGCCGATGTGGACAACTTCCTGGCCAAGACCCGCAGCAACATCCAGGACCTCGAGGCTGCGGTAATACAGCTTAAGGCCAAGGCGGTGCAGCAGAAGTTCGACGACACCTTCATCAACGGCGATACCTCCAGCGACGCCAAATCTTTCAACGGCATCGACAAATTCTGCGCTACGGGGCAGATCCTGAGCATGGGTGCCGATGGCGGCACGCTGACCCTAGAGAAGCTCGACGAACTCATTGACAAAATCAAAGGTGGCAAGCCCGAAATGCTGCTCATGAGCAAACGCAGCCGGCGCAAGCTCACTGCACTGAGCCGGGGCTCAGGCAGCGGCATCATGGAGTTCGACCGCAACCAGTTCGGCCAGATGGTGCAGTATTACAGCGGCATCCCCATCGGCGTCAACGACTGGATAGCCGACAACAAGACCGTGGGTGTATCTACCGACTGCTCCACCGTCTACGTCCTCATGTTCGGTGAGGGCTCGGTAGCCGGCCTCACCGCTCCCGGCAGCCTCCAGGTGGAAAAAGTGGGCAGCCTGGAGACCAAGGACGCCACTCGCACCAGGGTCAAGTGGTATGTAGCACTGGCCTTGTTCAACACCCTGAAGCTGGCCAAGCTCATCGGAGTCCGCAATTAACGATATAGGCATGTAGGGGCGCACGGCTGTGCGCCCTCATCCCCAAGACTGAGGGAGTTAGGGGATTGACTACAGAGGCTCAGGGTGTCCCAGTCTGAAACCCCAAGGGAGTGCAGAGGGGATTCACCCCTCTGCCAGGGGCTTGGGGGTGTCCCCCAGTTTCTTAAGTCCCCCAAGACTGGGGGATACAGGGGGTTGATGTCAAAGATTAGACATCTAATGTTTGCAGGCAGAGGAGAAATCAAATGAACCTTAATGATATGAGGTCTCGAATTCGCAAAGACCTTCATGACGAGGACTCTCAAAATTACCGCTGGGCGGATAGCGAGATGAACCGCCACATCGACCACGCAGTGCACGAGCTCAGCCTGTCCTGTCCCCTCGAGGCCAAGGCCACGCTCACCACCACCGCCGAGAGCCGCGACCTCTCCATCTCATCCTTAGCCGACCTCATCGAGATCGAGGCCGTAGAGTACCCCGTGGGCAACTACCCGCCGTCATATATCCGTTTCAGCACGTGGGCCGATACCCTGACCCTGCTCACCGACAGCGTGCCCGGCGACGGAGAAGATGTTTATGTCTACTACGGCAAGCTGCATACACTCACTGCCGACAGTTCCACCATACCCGCTAAGCTTGAAGACCTGGTAGCGCTGGGCGCCGCAGGGTATGCCGCCATGGAGTGGGCCAGCTTCGCTGCCAACCGCGTCAATGTGGGCGGCGCTGATACCTGGCGCAGCTACCTGACCTGGGGACAGGACCGCCTGGCTGAGTTTATGAAAGGTCTGGCCAAGCACAGCGTGAAGAACACGGTGCGGGTGCGCCAACTCTACCCCATATCCTAGACATAATAACAGAGGGTGTTCACAAACGGGGGAGTGCAGAGGGGATTCACCCTTCTGCCAGGGGTACGGGGGTGTCCCCCGAATGTCAAAAGTCCCCCAAGACTGGGGGATACAGGGGGTTGAAAAGGCGTTTGTAAACGCTCTCGACAGTGGAGGCATTGCATGGGCTGGACAACATTTAACGACAGGCTCGCTCTGATAACAGTACTCATCATAGTGGTTCTATGGCTCGCTCACAGGTGGATCAACCTGCCCAGCGAGGTCATCGGCGCCACCATCCTGCAGTTCGGCCTCATCATGCAGCATTACTATCGGAAAGCCTTGTCTCGAACAAGCCGAAAACGCAAAAAATAGGGATACTTCATGAGAACTTTATCATCAACGCTTCTCGCTGCCCAGAAATCGAGCGCCCGCCTGCCTTATGTCAAGGTGGACATAGTAGACCGCGTAGCGGGTATAACTCGTCTCAACTGGGCCAGGCTCTACAGCGGCAGCGAGCCCGATTTCTACCACGCCGCCGCCGTGCCCGGCGACGGCTCCCTAATCAGAGCCAGGGTCGACCCCGCCAGCTATCAGCTCTACCGACAGCGCGTTGCCAGCCCCGGTCCCGGCAGCGACTTCAGCCCCTGGACAGTGGTGTGTACAGTGTCCAGCGCCTCGGGCATCGCCCTAGCCAGCCGCGACTCCCGCGTGCTCCTATTCTATGTAGACACCGACCAGAAGACCATCCGGGTCAGGGAGAGCACCGATTATGGCGCTACCTTCGGCAGCGCTGTGCCCATAACCACCGCAGGCTCGGCGGTAGGCTGGCTCACAGCAGCCATCAATCCCAGCGATGTGGTCTGCCTGTTCTACTCCGTGGGCGGCACGGTCTACGCCGTCAAGCGGACGGGCGGAACCTGGGGCTCGCCATCCGCCTGGACTAACAGCGCCGCCGCCATTACCGGCATCGGCTGCGTCTACCAGGGCGACTGGAACCTCGCTATCTGCGGACAGGACAGCGCCGGTGGCAACAAAGTCTGGACCTGCGTTTACGGCGACGGCTACTCTCAGAGCGCCGGCTCCTGGTCGAGCCTGGCGGAGCTCACCGTAGCCAGCCCCGGCTCCAATGTGGAGTTCCGCTGCCCTTATGTCAACTTCCCCGACGTCTTTCGCCTCTTTTTCGTGGAGAAATACAGCGGCACAGCCTCCTACAGCCGGCCTTATTGGTCTCACTCGCTGGCCACTGCCGACTACATCTCAAACCTGTGGCGCGAGCCCGTGCCCTTCAACCTGACTTCAAACTACGGCGTGGCCATGGCGCACAGCAGCAACTATGCCTGGCTGTCCACGCCGTATGAAGTCTGGCGCGCCCCGCTCACGCCCTCCTCGCTGGATATTACCGACGATGTCATCGCACTCAGCGCCCAGGCCGGCCCTACCTCGGGAAAGATTCAAATAGACTTGAGAAACGACGACGGCCGCTACTCCGGCCCTCCGTTCGCGATAAAGCTTGGCTCCGAGGTACTGTTCAGCCCCGGATACCGCACCTCACAGGGCATGGAGGCCTCCTCCGGCCCTGCCTGCTGGATAGAGGGCTGGACATACGTCTGCCGTCCCCCGTCGTCATTCCTCCGTCTCTATGCCTCGGACGCCTGGGGCCTGCTGGAGAGATGGAAAGCCAGACGCCAGTTCGCCTGGGCTGCAGGAACGAAGAGCGTGTTTCAGTTGCTCAACTTCATCATGGCGCGGGCCGGCCTGGAGTTCTCCTCGTTCAGCAACAGCGAGGCCCTGGTCAACCACTGCCCGGCCTTCACCATCAGTCCCGGAGAGAGCGGCAAGACCGCTGTGCTGCGTCTCCTCTCCATGGTGCCCGACGTCCTGTACTTCAGGGGCAACTGCGGCTACGTCGTCAACCCGCAGGCATCAGATAATAGCATCTACGCCTACGGCACAGCCCACGCCATACTGGAAGCCGAATACACTGAGCGCGCCAGGCAGGCCAACCGCGTGCAGGTCTTCGGGCTGCCGTCCTCCGTGGCCATGACCGAGGATTGGGACTGGGAAGAGATTGACCTGGTATATGACCGGCTGGCGCAGGTACATGACATAAACCTGGACACTTCAGCGGAGGCGCACGCCCGCGGCGAGGCTATGCTCAGGCATGCCGCCATCGAGTCAGAGGATGGCTGCATAGTCGTACCACTGAACTGCGGCCAGGAGCTATACGACGTCATCGAGATCACTGACGCCCTCGCCGGCCTGACCACTGCCAAGCGCCGCGTCCTCTCACTCCATCACACCTATGATACCCGGAAAGGACTCTACACTCTGAAAATTGGTCTGGGAGACGTGTAATATCCCATGTCATTGCCATATCCCATGTCATTGCGAGCGCAGCGAAGCAATCTCACCGTCCCCTTTGGCCAACGAGGAGATTGCGGAGCCTGCTCCGAGCGCAAGAGAGGAGTCGTCCTTCAAGGAATGACTCCTCGCAATGACACAAAGAAGAATCCCCCTTTCTAAACTTGTCCCTGACTCGATCAGGGAGGGGGCTAGGGGGATTACAAAAATTCCTCTCCCTTGATGGGAGAAGTAAGAGCCTGTCCTGAGCCCAGTCCTGAGCTCGTCGAAGGATTCTTGAAGGATGAGGGTGAAACAAGATTCAGGGTAGCCTGGAGCATCGGCTCCAGGCACGGTTGGAGCAGATGCTCCAACCCACCCAGCTAGAAATTGATGGTGAAACATGATTAAAAGAGGCATCCTCAAATCTTTTTGATGCATTCCAAATTCCCTCTCCCTTGACGGGAGAGGCAAAGGTGAGGGTGAAATATGATTAAGAAGGGTGTGCTCAAATCATTTAATGAAACAACCTACCTTGCTACCGTTCAGATCGAAGGCAGCCTCAGCGTCTGGCTGGAGAACATACCCACCTCACGCGCCATCCCCGCCTCCGAGATGACCACTGGCCGCAACGTCGCCGTCCTCTTCCACGACGCGGGGAATCCCTCAGACGCAGTGGTCGTGGCGGTGTGGACATAGGATGCCATGTCATTGCGAGGAGTCCGCCTGGGCGGACGACGAAGCAATCTCGCCCCTTAATGTCATTCCCGCCCTGAGCGGGAATCCAGGAGCCTAGATTCCTGCTTTCGCAGGAATGACAAAACAATGTAGGGTGGGTGAAATGAAATGCAACCCACCATCCTTACAAATGCTAGAGCTTGTTGACAGTAAGTGAGCAAATCACTAACATGCACCCAGATAGCAATGTCGTCCAAAGAAGACCTGGTCACTTACCAGATAGAAGTTATGGGCATCGCTGGCTACACCCTTGTAGCGCTACAGAGGGTTGAACAGGTAATTGCCACGTGCTGGCATATTTCTTTACCCTTTGGGGAACCATTTACCTTTGAAACGATCGAACACTTGACAGAAAAACAGGGGAAAAAGACTCTGGGCTATTTCTTCGAGAAAATTGATAAACAGACAATTTTCAAGGACAGTTTTAAGAAGCGTTTCAAGAAATTTGTCGATGATAGGAATTTCTTCATTCATCACATGTTTACAGCAGACAAAGAAAAAGGGTTCTCAACCAAAAAAGGACTTAGATACAGCCACGCATTCCTTTCACGACTTTCTGAGGAATCCCTTCTTATGGGACGTGTATTTGATGCCTACCTGGGGATCATAGTCAAAATCGGTTTGAAGGAAGGATTCTATAAAGGATCTAGAGAGGCTAAGGAGTTTATGAAATCACAATACGTAGAAGATGTTATTAAAGATTTCTTCGAACTATGCTGGCAATCCACTGATGATAACTCCCACCCTTGACATCCCCCCACCAGCCCCCTATCATCGCTTTACAATGGACAAGTATCTCAAGCCCACGGCGGTCATCGACTGGGAGACGGAGTTGGTCAAAAAGAAAGCGCAAGAGCTGACCCGGGGGCTGAACACTCCCAGAGAGAAGGCTATCGCCCTCTACTACTTCGTCAGAGACAGCATCAGGCACAACCCCTACGCCCCCGGCTTCACTCCCGAAGACTACAAGGCGAGCGTGACGCTGGAACGGGGCAACGGATACTGTCAGCATAAAGCTATACTTCTGGTGGCCCTGGCACGCGCCGCAGGGATACCCGCCCGCTTGGGATTTGTTGATGTGCGAGACCATCTCCTCTCACCCAAGTTCCGCGCCATGATCGGCGGAGACAACCTGCTCATACAGCACGGCTACGCCGAGCTGTATATAGACGGCAAATGGGTCCATGCCAGCCCTGCCTACGACCTGGAAGTCTGCCGCAAGATGGGCTTCGTCCCCGTCGAGTTCGACGGCATCCACGACGCCCGCGACTCAGCTTTCAATGCCAGAGGCAAGCCGCACATTGAGCACGTCAAAGACCACGGCACCTACGCTGACTTCCCCTTCGATTATATACGGAAATATCAACAGGAATGGGTGGCCAGTATCGGTCGGGAGTGGGGAGAGTATACTGATAACGTGGCCAGGCATAAAAAAGAGTAGATTCCTGTTTTCGCAGGAATGACATAAAAAATACCCCTTTCCCAAATGGGGATTAAAGAGGTGCAGGACACTTCCTGCCAGGGGACTTGGGGGTGTCCCCCAATTTTTTACTTTTCCCCCAAGATTGGGGGACAAAGGGGGTTGATCAGAGAAAATCATGAGCGTGTTCACCGTTGACAACGCCAAATGTACCCGCTGCGGCATCTGCATGGAGGAATGCCCGCCGCGTATCATCGAGATGTTAGACCCCAAGGCGATGCCCTCTGTAATCCCGGACCAGGCGGAACGCTGTATCACCTGCGGCCACTGCGTCGCTGTGTGCCCCTTCGCTGCCATCGGCCTCAAGGCCATGAGGCCCGAGGACTGCGAGACGGTGAGCAAGGAGTTGCTGCCCACCGCAGAGCAAGTGGAATACCTCCTCAAGTCCCGCCGCTCCATTCGCGTCTACAAGGAAAATCGGGTACCTCATGCGGTACTAACCAAGCTGATAGACATCGCCCGCTATGCGCCGTCGGGGAGCAACGCCCAGTCAGTGCACTGGATGGTTGTGGAAGATCCCAAGGAGGTCAGGAAACTCGCCGCCCTAGTCATCGAATGGATGAACCTGCTCAACAGGAAATCGCCGCGGCTTATGGAGCAGTTCCACTTCGATATCTTCGTGAATGGCTGGGAGCGCGGGGAGGACAGGGTGCTGCGGGGCGCGCCCCACGTCATCGTGGCTCATGCGCCCAAGGATACCGCCCTGGCTCAGGAGAATTGCGCCATTGCCCTGACCTACCTGGAGCTGGCGGCCTACTCTCAGGGGCTGGGGACGTGCTGGGCGGGGTATCTGCTGGCGGCAGCCTCATCTTTCCCCGCCATCATCAACGCTCTGGCGCTGCCCGGCGGACATAAGTGCTTCGGCGCCATGATGGTGGGCTATCCAAAGTACGAGTTCAAGCGCATCCCGCTGCGGAACGAGCCCTCGATAATCTGGCGGTGAAGACTCATACCTCGATCCCGAGGTGCTCAGCTATTATCAGATAGAAGCCAGCCAGGCCCTGCCACTTTCCCCATTTCTTGGCAATTTGCCGTGCCTCGTCGGCCGAGATTCTGCCGTCTTTGCTGTAATAATGCGCGATGCACCTCCTCAAACCTAAGTCGTCGGCGGGCATTTCCTCCAGCCTGTGCATTCCCCTGAGCACCGTCATCTCCGCCGTCCAGATGCCTATCCCTCTTATCTTCAGGAGTCTATCGATGACTGCGCTCGTATCCACGAGGTCTTTGAGCCCTTCCAAATCCAGCTTGCCCTCAGCAATAGATTTGGCCACACCTGCGATATACTCCGCTTTCCTAGAGCTTAAACCGCACTGCCTCAACTGCTCGATGGTTATGGAGGACAGTCTCTCGGGAGTGGGAAATGCGTAGTAGACCTTACCGTTAACGGTGAGGGCATCTCCGAAGGCTTTGACCACCTTGCTTTCCATGCCGTGCGCCACTATCAGGGAGATCTGCTGCTCGATTATGGAGCTCACCAGGGACTCGAAAACAGTGGTAGTTGCGGGACTTTTCAGGCCTCTAAGCTTCGCAGTTATATCTGCCATAACCCTGTCGTTTTTCACAGCCTTGTAGAACGTTTCCAGGTCAAGTCCCAGATTCAAAGAGGAATCGATGACCTCTTCGACCCTAATCCGGTCGCTTGCCGAGAGTTCTTCGTTGGACTTCAATTCCACCTGGAGACTGGGGGCATACACGCTTCCAGAGGACTCTACAATTATGAGAACCAGCCTGTCATTTACTCTTATCACCTGCCAGTATCTGCCGTTCTCGTATTTGCGAATCTGCTCGTCGCCATCGAGGAAAATTCTTACACTCAGGTCAAAGTCGTATGGCGGGACAGGTGTTATGGTCAACTTCATATGGAAATCCTTTAAAAACGACCTTTATAGGGGTGGCCTTGCCACTGCTGTGGCAAGGCCATTCTCTAGCCTTATAGGTTCTATTGGCCTCCTGGACTTGGCCTAACCTAGCCCCATTCTTTGATTGCCCTGGCGGCAGCAGGCATTCCTTTCGCCAGATCTTGAGGAAGCATGACCGGCATGTATTCCACTTTGGCTTTGAACCCGTAGAAGAGGGGCTCGGCCATGGCCACCATCTGAGAGGCGTCATCCATGTTGACTACGATGTATCCCCCTCGATGGCCGTTTATCGTACCGAAGTAAGCTGCCTCCGCTTTCATCTCTTTCAGCAACCCCATCATCTTGTCTCCGAACTTGGGGTCCTTCAGGGCTGCATTGCCAGCCTCAGCCTGCCATTCCATTTTCATTAAAAACCTCATTTGATTGTTAAAGTCATTTGTGATTTCTGATGTGAATTCTTACCGTTTTTGCACCCAAACTTCGGCTTTCATGCTAGCTCTACATGGCATCCTTCCTCCCTTCCCTCATTTCCCACCACTCGTTCATATTAAGTACGAATCAGCTAAGAAAAAAGCCAGAACACGATGGAATTTGTGGGGATTACAGGGGGCACCCGCTGAGACAAATCAGCTAAGTAGGGCTCTGATTAATCCAAACCCCACTCCACCACCTGTGCTGGTCCGCTACCAGCAGGTAGCGGACCAGCACTCCACCCCACCACCCGGCGATAGCGTCATAAACTTGCTCATTCGATTACTTTCCGCCGAAAGTATGCTGCCATTCTACTGAGAAAGAAATGAAAAAGTCATAACATCACAGGGAAAATAGTTAAGGAGTTGTAACATTTCTGTGGCTGCAAAAAGTGATTATCGAAGGGCGACAGTCACGGGTTTCGGGGTTCCAGGGGCATAATAATTGTGAGTATCGGGTAGACCAGCAGGCCGGCAAAGCCGATGTAATCTCTGCGGTTCTCGCTATTCCAGCACAATCTCGCCGCTTTTGCCACCGCTCTTGCGGGCCAGGCGTATGCTCTCGATGCGCATGCCCCGGTCTACCGCCTTGCACATATCGTAGATGGTCAAGGCTGCCACCGATACCGCCGTGAGTGCCTCCATCTCCACGCCGGTCTGGGCCGTTGTCTTCACCGTTGCCGTTATGTCTACTGCAGTGCGTTCTTCGTCCAGCTTGAATTCTACAGAGACATTGGTAATGGGCAGGGGGTGACACAGAGGGATGAGATGAGAGGTCTGCTTCGCCGCCATGATGCCCGCCATCTGAGCCACGGCCAGGACATCGCCTTTGGCCATCTCGCCCTGCTTTATCATCTTCAGCGTGGCAGGCTTCATCACAACCGAGCCTTTAGCTATCGCTGTGCGTTCCGTTGCAGGCTTTGCCGAGACGTCAACCATGCGCACCTTGCCCTCAGAGTCGAAATGGGTGGGCTTGGGCACCTTATCGCCGACGCCGGCCATCTCGCTCGCCAACCTGTTCGCCCTCTCGTTCTCGAAGTGACCGGCATGTCCCTTTATCCATTTCCAGTCCACGTTTCGCTCGCCCACCAAATCATCCAGCCTGTGCCAGAGGTCTATGTTAGCCTTGCGCTTCCAGTTCTGAGTCATGGTGCGCACTAGGTACTCGCTGTCCGAATGTATGGCTACATGGGAGCCTTGAGGCGTCTGCTCCAGCCCCTTGATCGCAGCCAGAATCTCCATGCGGTTGTTAGTGGTGTTCTCCTCGCGCCCTTTTATCTCGCGCCTTTTACCGCCTTCCACGATGATAGCAGCCCACCCGCCGGGCCCCGGGTTGCCATCACACGAGCCATCCACGTAGATATCTATCACCTCAGCCTCCGATCTGCGACATGAACCGCTCGCAGGTAACTCCCCTCATCAGTTTATGCCTTTCCGGCTTGGAGGCAGCCGCCTGACGTATCAAACGCTTTATCTCTTCTACACTCGCCCCCTGACGCAATGGGCCCCGCAGGTCTATTTCGTCATCTGAGAACAGACAAGGGCGCAGCTTGCCGTCCGCAGTGAGACGCAGCCTGTTGCACGCCTGGCAGAAGCAGTCGGTCACCGGGCTGATGAAGCCGATAGTGCCTTTCGCGCCAGGGAAGCGATAGTATTTGGCAGGCCCGACGCCGTTGGGCAGAGATGGCTCCAGCTTGCCCAGCGCCTCGATGCGCTCCATTATCTCGGATACGGGCATTAGGTAACGGTTCTTCTTGCCCTTTTCCATGAACGGCATGAACTCGATAAACCGCACGTGCCACGCATCGCTGAGAGTCAACAGAGCGAAGTGGGATATCTCGTCGTCGTTCGTGCCTCGGATAACCACCATGTTGACCTTCACTGGATTGAGCCCTGCCTCCCTGGCAGCCTCGATGCCTCTGAGCACATCCTCGAGCTTGCCCATCCGCGTGATCTTATGGAACCGTTCGGGACGGAGCGAATCGAGGCTGATATTGACACGGTGCAATCCCGCCTCCTTGAGCGCGACGGCGTAGCGCTCCAGCAGCACGCCGTTTGTAGTCATCGAGATATCGTCTATACCTTTTATTCTGGCCAGCATCGCTACCAGGTCGGTCAACCCCGCCCTCACCAGAGGCTCGCCTCCGGTGAGCCTGAGCTTGGTGATGCCCAGCTCCGCTGCCGCTCTGGCGACCAGTTCTATCTCCTCATACCTCAGTACATCGCCGTGCGACATCAAAGGGATACCCTCGGGAGGCATGCAATAAATGCATCTCAGGTTGCAGCGGTCAGTGACCGAGATTCGCAGGTAATTTATGGGGCGATGATATGAATCAGCAAGCTTGGTCATGGGTTACTCTGCGAGAGTTTAAAAATGCTTTTCAGTGCTCTGTACTACTATTGTAAACGCTTGTTCAGGTTCTTGCCAGTCGTTCTAGTATCCGCCTCGCCTTTTGCGCCGCTTTCGCCCGATGGCTTATCCTGTTCTTCTCCTCCAGCGAAAGCTCCGCCATGTGCTTGTCCAGCTCCGGTAGATAAAAAATGGGGTCATAGCCGAAGCCGCCTGTACCCTTGAAATCGAAGGCGATAATGCCTTCGCAGACGCCCTCAACGGTCTTCACTTTGCCATCGGGAGAGGCAATCGCGATAACTGCGCGGAAGCGCGCTGTCCTTTTGTCCCAGGGAATATCGCGGAGCTTTGCCAGAAGATAGTCGTTTCTTTGTTTATCCGAGACGTTGTCACCGGCGTAGCGGCGGGAAAGAGGGCCGGGCTCGCCACCCAGGGCGTCAACCTCCAGCCCGGAGTCATCAGCCATAGTGGTAAGCCCGCTCAGCTTAGCGTATGCAGTAGCTTTGTGTATTGCGTTCTGCTTCAGGCTCGAGCCGGTCTCCTCGACCTCCTCCGTTATCCCCTGCTCCAAGAGCGTGGTTAGCTCAAAGGGTATCCCTTTGAGCAGCTCAGCGTATTCCCGCAACTTGCCCCGGTTATTGGTAGCGACCAAGAGCCTGGCTGGCTTAATCAATCTTGGTAAATCTTCCCTTTATCTTTTTCATCACATGGGGCATCGTGGTGTACTCCATCTCTTCGAGAGGGAGGCGGTGCGGCTCGAAGGGCCCATGGCGTCGCATATACTCGGCAATCCTATTAGCCTGGCGGCGCGCCTCATCGAAGCTGGGGTCATCGAACATATCGCGAGGCCCTACCAGCTTGCCGCCTGTCAGTTGAAAGCCCGCGGCGACTACCCTGGGAGGCCCATCGAACCGCGAAGGATTGCTCTGGGGTATGGATACCGGCATCAGCGGGCCGTGGTGTGAGCCGCGCATCCACCCCTCCACCAGATGGGGAAGGGCGAACGGCTCAAGCACCTCTCCCACCGCAGGGAAATCTCCCTGGCAGCGAACGATACAGACCGGGTCATCCTTACCCACATACCTGCCAGCGATGAGCGAGAGCTTCTGGGTAGAGGTGACAGCAGCAATATTGCCGGCCTCCCGGCTGTATACCGCCTTCACTATATAGCGAGAGGGAGCGCCTATGAAGACCAACATGTCATATATCTCTTCAGGCGCATTGAAGGTGACCTTCTTGGTCTCCTTGACGTCATGCACCTCAAAGGAGAACCCGGAGTGCATATTGGGAGCTATGACCAGGCCAATAGTGGTGAATGGGTCGGCGAACATCCTGTAAAGGGGCATATTCCATGCCCCCGCTGATGTTTTATCTGCCATGAAGATGATTACCGGCTCAGACTTGCGCTCCTCGAACTGCATCTCTGCCACCCCAGGCCCCATCCCCTTTACGTTGCCAGCGAAGGCATCGGCCAGCAGGTCCTGCCCTGCTCCATAGAGACCCAGCTTCTTGGCAACCTCGGTGCCTGAAACGAACGTATCCCAGCACAGCTTATGGACGCGCTCATTCTCCACCCCCTGCTCATGTGTCATAATGAGTTGCAGGTCATCGCCACATCGGGTGACATGGAAATCAACCAGCAAGCCCGATTTCTTCGCCTTCTCCAGACACCTTTGGGCCTCGGCGAGGATATCGGGGTGGGAGCTGGAGTGCCCCACATAGCCGCCGATATCAGCCTTAATTACGCTTAACGTGATCTTCATGATTACTGCGAACCCCTTTAAAATAAATAGTCAAAACGATTATCCGTCAATATTCGAATCCAGCCCGCGCCTGAATCCCCTCATCGTAAGGATGCTTTATCGCTATCATCTCGGTTACCAGGTCAGCGATCTTCACTATCTTGGGATCAGCATAACGGCCAGTCAGGATAAGCTCCACCGACTCAGGTTTATCCTGAATCAGCTTTATCACGTCGTCGAGTTCCACAAGCTTCCAGGCAACGGCCACATTGACCTCGTCGAGGACCACCAGGTCGTATTTGCCGCTCATCACCGCCTCGCGGCCAGCCTCAAGCGCCTTCCTTGCCTCCTTCTTGTCTTCTTCCTTGACATGACGAGGGTCTACGAAGCCTAGGCCGCCGAAGATTGAGAAGGTGACATTGGGGAAATGGGCAAGGGTCTTTTTTTCACCGTATGGGTAATTACCCTTCATAAAGAAGATTATGCAGACTTTAAGGTCATGCCCCAGGGCTCGGAGCACCACGCCCAAAGCCGCCGAGGTCTTGCCCTTGCCACTGCCGGTGAAGACCTCAACGAGCCCTTTCCTGGCGGAAGACGCTGGTTTATTGTCTGTCATCAGCCTGGTTTCGATTCGCTCGATAGTGACAAAGTGCGTTCTTAACTTTAACAAGAGAGGCTCATATTGTCAAGGAAGCAAGGGGAACCCCAGAAGAGGT
>Ga0315281_10008186_pt1 | contig 14622 bp, 21 predicted proteins | sample YL17G07_0_MG_FD_204540 | JGI IMG/M metagenome (GOLD analysis project Ga0315281, IMG submission 204540) | Sediment microbial communities from Yellowstone Lake, YNP, Wyoming, USA - YL17G07_0 | ecosystem: Environmental > Aquatic > Freshwater > Lake > Sediment | place: USA: Wyoming | collected...
CCAAGTTTCTCCACCGAGTCTGTCAGGTATCTAATAGATACACCATACGACACGCTGGACACGAACTACATCATGGGCGGGGGCGTCGGGCTGATGCAGGGAGAATTTCATGCTGGCTACAAGGATGGAACGATCGTCGCGGTCGCGGGCGATTCAACTTTCTTTCACGCGTGCATCCCGGCGGTCATCAATGCGGTCTACAATAAGGCGAGGGGGCTGTTCTTGGTATTCGACAATTCATGGACGGCGATGACGGGCCATCAGCCGAACCCAGCGACTGGTGAGAATGCAGTGGGTGAACAGGCGAAGGTCCTGTGCGTCGAGGACATTGCAAAAGCTTGTGGTGTGGAGTTCATAAAAATTGTCGATCCATTCGATTTGAAAGCAACAACGGCTGCGATCGAGGAGGCGCTGAAATTTGATGGCTTCGCAATCGTCGTGTCTAGACGCGTTTGTACGCTTCAGGCGCAACGCAAGAAGGCATTCGTGGGCAAGCGGATAATCGTCGATCAGAGCAAATGCACGAGCTGCGGGCTCTGCATAAGCCTCGGCTGCCCCGCGAACACCTACAAGGACAAAAAGGGAGGGATCGACCCGCTCCTGTGCAACGGCTGTGGCATGTGTGCTCAGGTTTGCCCGACCGGTGCGCTGAGGATAGGTGAGTAGGATGAGTGAGACCAATTTGATCATAGCTGGCGTTGGAGGACAAGGCAGCATCTTGGCGTCGCACCTCGTTGCGATGGCGGCGATTCGCGACGGTTTGCGAGCGCGGGTTGGGGAGACATTTGGGGCAGCCATGCGTGGTGGTGCCGTGGCTAGTCACGTGCGAATAGGCAAGGATGTGTTTGCTCCGCTCGTGGCAAAGGATGGCGCTGATGTGATTCTTGCGCTTGAGCCCCTCGAAGGTATCCGCAATGTTGTCAAGTTTTTGGCGAAGGGTGGGCTCCTCCTGACGAACACTCACCCATGGGTGCCAACAGATGTCAACACGGGCAGGGCAGAATATCCCACGATGGAAGCCATTAAAGACGCTGTTGAAAAACTCGGCGGCAAAGCTATAATCATCGATGCAACCTCACTGGCACAGCAGGCCGGAAATGTGAGAACAATGAATGTAGTCATGCTGGGGGCGCTCGCGGGGACTGGCAAGTTGCCGATTTCTGTCGAAACGCTCAAGCAGGTTGTTCGAGAGAACGTTCCTCCAAAAACTGTTGATGCCAATCTAAGTGCTTTTGAGCTTGGATTGCGGGCAGTTCAGAAATAGCGAGTCATTTCTTTAACTTCTTCTTTATCGTCGCTCGCAACTTTTGCTCGGTGGGTAACTCTCGCTCAGCAAGGAGTTCACCGTCTACCAAAATCGCTGGTAGCCTTATCAGCTTCCTGAGCTTCATGAAACCCTCGGTCGGCTGATCTGGATACGGCTGCCCCCGCTGGTAGATGTTGATTTCGACCTGCTCGCCGAATTCCGCCGCGACCCGCCTCGTCATCTCCGTGAGCTGCGCGCACAACGAGGTAGGCGGCCAAGCTATGAAGAGCTCCACTTTGATTTTAGGCATGCTAACACCCGTTCCACTCGTGTGAAAGATACTTCTCCTCCAACAGTTTTTGGGCCACGTATTTTTCTTTCTTGGTGAGTCTGCCGCGATATGTCGTTGTGTTGAAGGTGGCGGTCAACCTAGCACCGATGAGAGTAGCCAGCTTCCTAACGTCAATTCTCCTCCCAAGCTCGCGTTCAAGCGTAGTTACGGGAATCTTGTTTGTAAGTATCAGCTTACTGAGTGCGTTCAAATTTGTGTTGACTGCGACAACGCCGTGGTGCAGCAAATAACCCCAAAGCACGAACTGCGCGCTTCCCGATACCTTACCACCATCAACACTCACCCCGCCTCGATCCATCGCGTGCGCTTTTAGACCCAAATCGGAAATCGCTTCCGCCACGATGGAATCAACGATGCGGCGGGCATACTGTACCTCGGTTGGCAGGGCAATCCCATCTTGGGCTGCAACCAGTGAGTAGTTGAGATTGCCTTTATCTTGATATATCGCTCCTCCTCCGGAATGGCGGCGATAGATCGGTACTCGCAACTCTTCACATAACCGGAAGTTCACCTTGTCTCGATTTCGATCGTAACCCACCACCACGCACTTTTTTCCCTGCCAGAAGCAGAGAGTATCCGGCGAGCCATTCTCAAGCCTGCATCTCAAGATTGCTTCTTCGGTAGCCAAGGCTTCCACAGCTCTCCTTGGACGTAACCAGAGCACCCTCAAGCTCATTCACCCGGGAAGAAGCGGCAGCGCAGACGCCTGCAGTCCTCGGCTTTTGTCACGAATCTGCAGCGCTTCAGAGGCAGGTGCGGTTTCAAATCGATATGAAAAATTTCCTTTGCGACTTTCGAACCTTCTCCCAGCGCGGTGTATACACTCGCCACACAGCATCTCGGGCCACCCTCCCTCGCTATCGCCAAGTTTGCTCGAGAGGTGGCTTCCATTGCGATGCTCCGCTCGCGGTCGCTTGTGTAGCTTGCCCCCAAAAGAGCTGAAAATGCAGTCCCAACACCGGCGGCAGCGCCGCAGACGCCTAGAAAACCGCATGACCCGTAAGGGAGCTTTTGGGTGAGCGTCGTGAGCTTTTTGATATCTTTCTTATCGACTTTTTCTCCCTTGGCATTTTTGATGGCTTTGTACATTGCGACTGCCGCAATGCAATGGTGTTCGATGCCGTAGACAGGGAACGCAGGGTGCGCCATCAGCTTGTCCGCAATTTTTATCGGGTCTATTTCAGCAGCAATGAGGCCGACTTTCTCGATCATTTCCTGGGCGTCGGCAAGTCTGCACGCTTCGCAGACGAAGTGCTCTGCTTTACATGCCAAATCGCTCTCGCCAGTCTGGCCGCAGAAGTAGCAAACTAATTTCTTTTGCTTTAGCAACCTGCGCATCGGCTGGCCGCAAACAGGGCAGGGAAATTCCATTTTTTGTTCACCAACCAACTCCATATCAAATATTTAAACTATTATACGTATTAATGTATGAACTTATATTCATATATGATGGTTAGAAAATGAAAGATTTAGTGGAAGCATTATGAGCGGGATTCTGACAGCCGGCGCAGTGTCTCTCAAGATTCCAATGCTATTAAAGCGATGAAGGGTTTTTGATGGCAAATATGATAAAGAAAAAACATGATGATAAATGGACGACATGCTCTGAGTGCGGAGCAATTGTTAAACGTAATAATCTTCTTAGGCACATGAAACATGTTCATGGGAAAATAACAATAGAAGGATCAGAGAGACCTTCGGAAAAAACGCTTCCTGAAAAACAACAGCCATCGCGGTTTTCAACTAAGAAAATCATTGCGGTGGTAATCATGGCCGTTGTGGTAATGGGTGCGGCATTGTTTTTTCTCCTCAGGACACCTCTTGGAAAAAACGATGGAGATGGCGGAGGAGAAAACATGGGGGTCTTACCAAAATGCACAGCGGTAAACCCTAGGGGATTGTCTGTCTCTGTTTTTACGACAATATCTGTGAATTTTAGTGAGCCGATGAATAAGAGCAGCGTTGAGTCCGCATTCTCAATTTTACCTGAGGTGAATGGTTCATTTACTTGGGATGATGCTACATTGATTTTCACACCGTCAAGTCCCCTGGAAAATGCCACAACGTATACGATTACAATATCTGACAACGCTGTGAATGAGACTGGTGCACATTTGGAGACGACTACTATTTGGAGTTTTGCAACTGAGGGGGGGGCTCTAGAGCATAGCGTGGGCTCAGGAGCTGATGATTTTTGGATAAATTACCCGTCGGATCATCCGCAGAGTGGCCAATCTGTTAGTCATCCTCAATGGATACTCGGCGCTCTGGAGAATAAACCAGTTGTTATCCTTGCGCATAGTGAGGGATGTTATCCATGTATTCAGCAGCAGGGAGCCATGCAAACAGTGCTTGAGGAATATGGTGATCAAGTCACATATTTTGATATTCTTACAGATGGGAGTGATGTACGCGCTTGGGATGTGTACAATGGCTATTATCCATTGGCTGGTTCATGGTACATACCATTGACAGTGATACTTACTAATGTTGAAGACAATGAGGGCAGTACTCACGTTGGATGGCATAGCACGGTAGGCGCCACAGGCGCGGAATGGATAACCGGGTATGTGGAGGATGCAATCAATTATTACATGCAAACAGGATGAAGAAAATGAAAACAAATCGGTTTTTACTAATAATCATTTTGATTGGGGGTATCCTATTACTCACATCATCACTACTGCTTGGATTCAAAAGTGGAGAACATGAAACAAGATTAGCGCCTGATTTTACCACCGTTGATGAAAATGGAGTTGAGTTTTCATTAAGCGATTATAGAGGAACTGTTACTATTCTTCATTTCACAGGGTTGGAATCGCCATTATGTATTGAATGTGAAAAAGAGATGAAAGATCAGCTCGTTGAGCTAGAAACGCTTGCTCAGTCGGTTGATAATGTTAGCATTATAACCGTTAATATTCGGAAGAATCCCTATTCTGGTAGCGGCAGGGATATTGCTGAGCAGGATTATGGGATAAACGTTAGCTGGCATTGGGTTGAAGATTTCAGTCCATATCATATATCAGGACTTTATCAGGAGTACTGGACAGTTGATGGTGCATTTTCTAATCCTACCCTTGTTTTAATCGATGAAAACCAGAGCATAGTAGGAGTTTATCATATCTATTGCATGGGGAAAGGTAAACTTGATGGTGTGCAAACCGCCGAATCATTAGCTCAAGATGTACAGGACATCGCAGAGGGGAGCTGGGGAGGGTTTAAAGGAGAAACTTCTGGTAGCGGTGTAGCATTTTTAAGTATTTTTGCGTTAGGCGTTCTCACTGCGTTATCCCCTTGTTCTATTGTTTTATTGGTTGTAATGATATCCTATGTCGGCTCTTTGCAGAAGGATTCAGAGGATACACCTAAGAAGCTCACGGCTCAAGGATTCTGGATTGGCGTATTTTTCACGTTAGGAATGTCGCTGGTGTTTTTTGTTTTCGGGATGACCATTCAATCTGTTGGTTTCTTCATCGAGGCATCTACTGTTTTTTACCTCATAGCAGGGGTTATTCTTATTGTTCTTGGAATAAACGTCCTCATACCAATAAAAGGGATATGTAAAATAAACACAAGTTCACGGATCATGGGCAAAGGACAGAATATATTTTTAAAACTCAGTAAAAAATCACTCTATCTCGGTGCACTCTTTTTAGGCATTCTTTTTGCTATAGGATGGGCACCGTGCGCCATGTCTTTGATGATGCCTGTTTTTATTCTCACTCTTACGCAGAAGATTTCTATTCTCATGGGTGGGTTGCTCTTGTTTGTATTTGGTTTAGGTCATGGTGTACCGATTGTACCGCTGTGTGCAGTTACAAGTAACATACGGGGGAAACTTGGCAATAAGTATGCAACTGCTGGCAGATGGACGCAAAAAGTATTCGGAATCATAATCATCATTATTGGATTAATCATGGCGGCGAGATTTTGGGGCATTAATTTCTGGTAGTATCAAGTTAAATACATATGAACCACCATTCATATTTATATAGGTGAACAATCGTTCATATATTTGAGGTGTAGAAAATGAGCAGTCTGATAGACGCACTGTGGGCTGGCTTGACGCAGTTGGGTGAGTACCTATCAGCGCACGTGGTGACATGTTTAATACCGGCTTTTTTCATCGCGGGCCTCATCGTGGCGATGGTCTCAAAAAGAACTGTTGTAAAGTACTTTGGTAGTAAAGTAAATAAATGGATCTCGTACAGTGTGGCCTCTGTCTCTGGCACAATTCTGGCCGTGTGTAGTTGTACTATTCTCCCCATGTTTGCGGGCATCTACAAGAGGGGTGGCGGTATAGGCCCTGCGACAACCTTTCTGTATTCTGGGCCTGCAATCAACATTTTAGCTATTACCTTGACGGCGAGCGTGCTCGGCATCGGGCTAGGAATTGCAAGAGCATTTGGTGCAATATTGATGTCGGTAGTGATTGGGCTGATTATGGCCGCGATTTTCGAAAGAAAACAAGTTAGAACTTCACCAACTTCTTTAGAAACAGGCCTGGCGGACGAGGACTCGAAGAAGCGGCCCTGGTATGTGAATCCAGGAGTTTTTGTATCATTGGTATTAATCTTATTAATTGCAGCCCCCAGCTATGTCCCACTATACCTGAAGGTGCCAATCGTTGTTGCGCTAATAATCGTGACGGCAGCGATTGTGAGGGAATACTATTCAAAGGATGAAGTTAACGCGTGGGGCCACGAAACGTGGTGGATAGTCAAAAAAATTGTGCCCGTCTTGCTGATCGGAGTGTTCATAACGGGCGTGATAGCGTACTTCGTACCTTATGATATAATCAAAATTGCGATGGGTGGAAATCTGGTTGTATCATGTCTTGTCGGCTCGATAATCGGAGCGCTATTGTATATGCCAACTCTGCTTGAAGTCCCCATAGTGGGCACAATACTTGGTTACAGTCAAGGTATCATTGGAGCGGGCCCTGCGTTATCTCTGCTCCTTGCAGGGCCAGCCGTGAGCCTACCTAGCATGCTGTCACTGTGGAAAATTATTGGCGCGAAGAAAACAGGGGCATACATAGCTTTAGTGGTAATTTTTTCAACACTGCTTGGAGTAATATTTGGAATGATACTCTAAAAGGAGGTTTTGAAATGAAGAAGGTGGAAATATTGGGCCCGGGATGCCCGAAGTGCAAGTTTGTGGAAAAAAGGGTGAAGGAAACCATCGAAGAACTCGGGATAGACGCGGGGGTCAAGGAAGTCACGGACATGGCCACAATAATGAAATACAAGGTAATGGCAACGCCTGCGGTGGTAGTAGATGGCAGTGTGAAATCCGAGGGAAGAATCCCAACTAGAGAGGAAATCGAGAAGTGGTTGAGGTAACCGCGGCACGAAAAACAAAAAAGAGGTGATATATTGACTGAACAAAAACATTGGCGAGAAGGGATACCAACACACGAGAATGTAGTGTACGCCTGTTTTGGAGGAATGTCGAATACTGGCATTACTGCCGCTTTAGCAAGTATGAGAGCTGTAGAAGAATTGGGATTGGAAAAAGCTTGCATCGGTTGTTTAGCAGGTCTTCCAACAAATGTACAGTCAGTATATGGGAAAACGAAGGCTGCAAGGAGAATCATAACCGTGGACGGCTGCCCATTTGAGTGTGGCAGGAAAGTCGTGGAGGCCGCTGGCTTCAAAGTGGCAAAGAGCATCGTGCTTGTAAGAGACATCGGCATGAAAAAGAAAGCGTTTCATGAAGATATCGGCACCAAGGATCTCAAATCACTGATGGAATACATCTCCGAAGAAGATGTTAGAAAAGCGAAAGAGTTGATCGTGAAAGCAATAACTGAGGAATAAGGCGAAAAACGTGATTTGTAAAGGCGATGTGCCGAATGTAGAGTTTAGAAAATTGGGCGCGGAGATGAAAGAAATCCTCGGTCTGAAGTGGTCACCAGTCGGAGTCCGATTGATGTCTGCTGAAGAAGTTCCGAACGCCGAGATACTAGTCAAACACCGCTATTGCCAAGCGGTGATGAGAGCTAGGCAAGGACATAGCGTGCTCCTCAAAAAGGAGGAGCTTTCGTGCCCGGCCGCATTATCGGCTTTCGGTTTTGAGGAGTTGCCGGAAAAACTCAGGTCGGGCAAAACTCTTGTCGGCTTTGGCATTGTATCCGATGAGAAAGTAGGACAAAAAATGCTCCTTGGCATGCCTAAGCTGAAAGCAGGGCTGATTTGTCAGATACACCTTTTTCCGTTGGATCGGTTTGACTACAAGCCAGAGGTTGTTGTTGTGGAGGATGAAGTGGAAAAACTCATGTGGATCGTCTTGTCGTACCTACATGCAAGAGGTGGCGAACGCGTCCAAGCTTCTACAGCAGTACTTCAAGCTGCATGTGGAGACGCTACGATCATCCCATATCTCGAAAATCGCTTGAATTTTTCTTTCGGGTGTTATGGATGCAGAGACGCCACGGATATCGTGACAAATGAGGCAGTTCTTGGTTTTCCGGCGGCCCTTCTCTCCTCCATTGTTGAAAATTTGAGGAATCTCGCCAAGAGGGCAATCCCCACTTCACGTTCAAAGCAGGCATGGGCCGCGCTTCAGAAGAGAGAGTAAAAATTTCGACTGTACATTGAATTCTCGTTACGAACTTGGTAAAATCCGCATATTAGTGGGCTTCCTGAATTCCAAGTATACTTAACCGTCGATTGCTTTTTATCCCACGTGCAACGTTGGCTGGAGCAAAAATAATTGAACCCGCCGTCAGCTCCGCTGTTTTGTCCCCCACCGTAAAAATGCCCTGACCATCTATGACGTAAAAGCAAACATCATAGGGTTCTTTGCGAGGCGGGATCTCTTGGCCCGTCTCAAGGCAGACGAGAACAATGTTGAACATTTTTGTCCTGTAAATGTCTTTCTTAATTCTTTGAGTCTTTGAAAATTCTGTTAGTTTGGTTAAATCCCATACATTTAACTTCAATGCATCACCTTCTTCTCTTTAATCAGCTGTTTGAACATGCTGGCAACAAAATCACTATTTTTTGAATTTTCTTTGGCCGCCCATACCGTTTCTGAACTTTCGCTGGATTTTCATGCCTATCAGGAGGAAAACACCTATGAAGAAGATTAAAACAATTGAGTCTAATAGCGGCCCGTAGATCGTTTTTCCCTCAAGTGCATATCTGACCAAGTCGTTGGCATAGGTGAGCGGTGAAAATGCGGCTGCGACTTGTCCCCACCCAGGAAGGCTTTCGACAGATATGTAGATGCCACTAATGAATATTAACGGAAGACGAACAAAGTTGAGTAGCATCATCACGTCGGCTGGGTTTTCGGTTGGGAAGGAACCAAACATTATTCCCATCGTAGCAAAGCAGAAGGAAGCAAGCGCCAGGCCTGCGATCAAGGCCAGAATGCTGATAATCTGTGTTTCAAACAATGCAAGCCCGACTGCCAGCGGGATTACTCCTATGGCTAGGCCGAACAAAAAACCTCCCAGAGTCTTGCCTATAAGGATGGAATAAAATGATATCGGCGCCGATAACAATCTTTCAAAAGTCTTCACCCTTCTTTCGGTGGGGATGGCGATTGGCCCAATCGAGGACGCGCTGAACAGCAAGGTAATAGAAATCAAGCCAGGGACCAGGGTTGACGCTGGAGCGTTCTTTCCTACCGCGAATGAAAGAAACAGAAAAAGGGGAAACATTATCCCGAAGATGAGAACCGCGGGCTTAATGTAGTACACGCGCATGTCTTTCTTTGCGATTGCCCAAGAGGCGCTTAGATCAGCTTTTAACTGCGTTACAGAGAAACTGCTGTTATTCATTAAAATTTCTCCTTTCAGCCTTTACACTTATTCCGGTAAGCCTGACGAAGACATCCTCGAGACTTGGGCCCAAGGTGTTCAAACTTATAGGGTTCAGATTGTTGGCGCGCACATAATCCCACAACCCGGACAGTACAGCGGCGGGATTATCTGTATACAGTCTATATTTGTCTCCTTCCTTGCGCACTTCGTTGACTAATGGGATGGTCTCTAGCCCTTTCACAATCTTCGGTGATGTTTTATCGAAGGCAACTTCAACTGATTGCACTCTTTGAATGTGTTTCTTCAGTTTTTCTGGAGTGTTGATTGCTGCTATCTTTCCTTTATTAATGATTGCTACACGATCGCATGTCACGTTAGCTTCCTCGATGTTATGTGTGGTCAAGAAAATTGTCACGCCTTTCTTGTTCAGTTCTCTTATCACATCCTTGATGATCAAGACGCTTTGAATATCCAGGCCCGATGTTGGCTCGTCTAGGAAGACCAGCTGGGGTTTGTGGATCAAGCCCATGGCAATGGTAAGTCGGCGCTTCATCCCCTTTGAAAAACCTTTGGCTTTATCCTTTCTACGGTCATAGAGCCCAAACATGTCTAGTAGTTCTTTGGCCCTTTTTTCCCTCTCAGCTCCCCGGACTTGGTAGAGCTCACTTGTAAACATCAGATTATTCCAAGCTGACAGATCATCATAGATGTTTGAGATTTCTGGAACGATTCCCATACATTTCTTAGCAGCCAAAGCCTCATGTTGAATGTCGTGCCCAAAGATCTTTGCCGTGCCATCGCTGGGTGGAGTTAAACCAATGAGCATTCGAATGGTGGTTGTTTTTCCAGCACCGTTCGGTCCTAGAAAACCGAAAATTTCGCCTTTTTTGACTCCGAAGTTTATGTGGTCCACTGCCGAAAGTCCGTTGTAGTACTTTGTCAGGTTTATCGCGTTAATAGCATCATTCATAACTTTTCACCTTTGCGCACTTTCGGCAAGCTTTAACGTTTTAGGGCCTCTATTCGCTTGTTCACTTTGTCCAGTCTGTCCTCGAGTATTTCCTTAAGCTCTTCCAGCGTTTTGACCTCTTCTTCAACCGAAATTAACGGCGGGAAATCCATGTACGGATGATGTTGCCCCCCGTGATGGCGATACCCGAGCTCGCACCCGCATTCGCAACACATCTATTTTTCACCTCCCTTCTTTTTTTCAGTAAAATGTGTATCGTAAAATTGGACTAAATTATCCATCAACTGCCTTCTTTTCTTCACCATTTCAAGCCCTTCTTGGAGAGCTTTCACTCCGGCCTTGGTAAGCGTGTAAACTCTACGATCAGCGCCAGACTCTTTCTTCTCCCACTTTGAAACTAGAAGACCTCCCTCCTCCAGTCTCCTCAGCATGGTGTATGCTGCCCCTGGCTCAGGGATGTACTTCTTAGAGGTTATCCGCTCCAACTCATCCATTATCTGATACCCATGTGACGGTTTTTCATGTAGAATTCGCAGAATCAGCAGCTGAATCAGTCCTCTCCCCGGATAATGGCAGAATCCGTGTCTATGTTGGCACATACATATCCTAGATATATGTAACATAGTTATATATATAAACGTTATCGTCGGCGTGGTGAGAACGCATGTATTAGCTGCTGTCATGGCGGAAGTGGTTCTGGTGCGTTGATTCTTTGGAAAAACATCGTTCGCGTGTCACACCTGTGACGCCAGTGCCTTGAGCCAACACATACGCAGTATCTTATTAAGCAAAAGCTTTTAAACATATTAATGCATATTCATATGAACAGCAATAAGGTGAAGAAATGAACAAGATTAAGATATTTGGACCCACGCCACCTTGTGCGAGATGTAAAAAAGCCGAGCAGATCGCCAGAGAAGTTGCATCAGAACTGGGCAACGTGGAAGTTGAAAAATTCGACGTTTTCTCAAAGGAAGCAGACAAATATGGAATAATGATGACGCCAACAATAGTCGTGGAAGAAAAAGTTGCATTCGTGGGTAAAGTGCCCACAAAAGAGGAGCTAACAAAAGCTATCCATAAAAACGTAAAATGATGAAGGGGGTCAAATCGTATGGAGAAAGTAAAAGTGGAGATATTCAGCGGAGACCCACCGTGCCCTGGCTGCGAGGCGTTGCTGAAGATCTCTGACTGGATCGATAAAAAATACAAAGGAAAAGTGGTGGTTTACAGGTACATCGGCGAAAAAGGGATGAAGAAATTCAACGCATACAAACTTGACATGGTGCCAACCATCGTAATAAACGAAAAAATAAGAGTCATCGGCATGTGCCCGAGCAAAGAAACGGTCGAGGCAATGCTAAGGGAGGCCGGAATATGAAAGTCGAAGTCTTCCTATCGGTCCCATCTTGTTCGGGGGGAAAAATGCTGTTGAGGCGCATCGAAAAGATACAGAAAAAATACAAAGACATCGAAATCGTGATCTACAAGGGGCGAACAGAAGAATTCAAAAAATATAACCTGACATCTGCTCCTGCAATCGTCGTGGATGGGTTCTTTAAGATTATGGGTGTTTGTCCAAGCGAAAAGACCCTGATAGGCGCGTTAAAAGAAGCTGGCGTGTAGGAAAATTAAATGACCGTCGATAAACAACTACAGCTGCTTAAATGCGTGGCTGACGACACGAGAATCCAGATAATCATTTATTTAAAAAACGGCGAACGCTGTGTGTGCGAGATTATGAAGAACCTAAACAAGGAGCAATCACTGATATCACATCACCTACAAGCACTTCGGAGATGCGGGCTCATCCAAAGGCGGCGCGAAGGGAAGAAAATAATGTATCGGCTCACAGACCCATCGATATTGAAACTATTGGTGGATATTGAAAAGTTATCAGATAAGTTCTGCTAAGCGTCAACCGCCCCCCTCGTGCGGCGCGCAAAGGGCTTTTTTATGTGGGAACGCAAGTCGGATTTTGATAGATCATCGAGGTGAACGACTTATGAGGCAAGCGGAAAAGCACAACCCACAAAAAGAAAAGAATACTTTCCACGATGAAATAAAACACAAGGATAAGGCTTTCGTTCTTTTCTACGCTTCCTGGTGTCCATTTTCCCAAAGATTCCTGCCAATTTTTGAAGAATACGCTAGCAGCAATCCGCAAGAGTGTATAAGTGTGGCAATTGATGACAAGCCAGATATTTGCGAAAAATACTCCATAGAATATTATCCTACCGTGATTCTTTTCAGGAAAGGGAAAGTGCATAAGCGGCTTGACGCACAGCCAGGAATTGGTCTAAACAAAAAGCAACTTGAGGAACTTGCTGAAAACATATAAAATCCTCAACTTTCTGCATTTTCCTCGGGCGGCGCGCAAAGGTCGGGTTCAAATCCTCCCCGCACCACTCTGATGCCGTTATTCTAGGGCATTAATTTCGGGTAGCATTAAGTTAAATACATATGAACCACTATTCATATTTATATAGGTGAACCAAGCATTTACTCATGGTGAGCCAATGACTATTGAGAAAGTTATCCTGAAGGCCTTGAAAATAGACTGCACTGGATGTCGCACATGTGCAGATTTAGGAGCAGACAACCTCAGACACGCAATAGGCAGGTTAAGCGGAGTCTCAAAAGCCAAAGTTGACGGGATAACAGGCAAGGTCACCATAGAATACGACACACAAAAAATCAACCTCTCCAAAATCACTGAACGCATTGAAAAGCTCGGCTACCAAGTTGAGATATTATCAAGAGAGTGAATTCCAATGAGAGAACACGTCAAAGGCGTAATTCTAGTAATTTTACTTGGGTTATTCGCTTTAGCAGGTGCCCTAATATCTGGAACTCAAGTAGCTTATGCGCATGAAATTAGCATTGTTTTGACTTTAATCGCCGTTGCCTTGGGCTACCGCATCTATTTGCATGGCATTCGATCCCTACGGCATGGGAATGTTACCGCCCAATTGTTTGCAACCATTGCCATATTTATTTCCGTAGTAGCTGGTTTAGTCCTACCTAAAGCATCAGCCACTGGCACAGCAGGAGCAGTTGGTTACCTTACGGCATCAGCTATAGTGGCGTTCATAATACTCGCGGGTATGACGCTTGAAGGATACATTATCCATAAAACAAGAGGTGCACTCGAGAAGCTCGTAAAGATGAGCCCCACCACAGCTCGCGTACGTCGAGAGGGTGGAGAAGTTGAAGTATCCCTAGAGGAGGTCAAGTTAGGCGAAATCGTCTTGGTCAAACCAGGCGATAAAATCCCCGTTGATGGAACAGTTCTTTCGGGGCATAGCACCGTCAACCAGGCAACGATAACGGGTGAATCAATTCCTGTTGAAAAGACAGTGGGTGACCGCACATTTGCTGGCACAATCAATGAATATGGGGCTTTAGAAATTAAAGTTGAAAAAATCGGTGAGGACACTACGCTTGCTCACATCATTCAGTTAGTTGAAGAAGCTCAGGAGAAAAAAGCACCGATACAGAACGTTGCGGACAGGGTTACTACTTACTTCTTGCCAATCATGGCTGTTTTGGCATCTTCTGTCTTTGCAGCCAGTTATTTCGCACTTGGTTTTGAGGTGGCACTGGCTAGAACCGTGACTGTTCTCTTGGTCGCATGCCCTTGCGCTCTTGCAATAGCTGTTCCCGTCGCTGTTGCCGGAACTATTGGTAATGCCAGCATGAACGGCATAATAATCAAAGGTGGTACACACATCGAAAAGTTAAAGGACGTTACGCTGGTGGCATTCGACAAAACTGGCACGTTAACAGTCGGCGAGCCCAAGGTTGTTGAGATAAAAACCTTCGGTAATTATTCTGAAGAGGACACAGTCAAGTATGCGGCAATTGCTGAGAAATTCTCCGAACATCCGCTGTCTAAAGCTATTATTGCTAAGGCAAGTGAAATGAGCATGAAAATTCCCGACCCTACCGACTTCAAAACTATTCCAGGTCATGGCGTGGAAGCCCATTTCAGAGGTAAGCATATCCTTATTGGAAGAAAGATGATGGAAACGGCGATTTCAGAAGAAGCGAATCAATTGATGAGTCGGGTTGAAAGCGAGGGGAAAACAGCTATTCCCGTAGCACTAGACAAACATGTCATTGGCGTTGTTGTTGTGGCTGACACGGTTAGGGAGAATTCTTTGGAAGCCATACAGCGGCTTAAGCGTTTAGGGATGAAAACTGTTATGATAACTGGCGACAACATGCTGACTGCCAAGGCTATTGCTGAACAGATCGGTGTTGATGAGTATCAT
>Ga0315281_10008187_pt1 | contig 14621 bp, 14 predicted proteins | sample YL17G07_0_MG_FD_204540 | JGI IMG/M metagenome (GOLD analysis project Ga0315281, IMG submission 204540) | Sediment microbial communities from Yellowstone Lake, YNP, Wyoming, USA - YL17G07_0 | ecosystem: Environmental > Aquatic > Freshwater > Lake > Sediment | place: USA: Wyoming | collected...
TGCTCGTGTACGCGTCGGCATACCTCAAGCACTACTACGCGGCCGAGTTCACGGCAGCCCTGCTCAACTCACAGCCGATGGGGTTCTACGCGCCGGGCACAATCATCGAGGACGCCAAGCGGCATGGAGTCAAAGTGCGGGCGATCGATGTACGACGATCGGGATGGGATCATTCCCTGGAGGAAGGAGGAAGGAGGAAGGAGGAAGGAGGCAAGACAACGGGCTCTCCTTCCTCCTTCCTCCTTCCTCCTTCCCTTCGTTTGGGTCTCCGTCTCGTCAAAGGCCTCGGTTCGAAAGCCAAGGACACGTTCGAGGCCGCGCGCGCCCACGGACCGTTCACATCCGTGGAAGACTTCGTGCAGCGCACGCGATTCGACCGCCGCTCGTTGCGGCACCTCGCCATGGCCGGCGCGTTCGACAGCTTTCTCAAGAGTGAGCCTGACCTACAGAAACGGCGCACAGCGCTCTGGAGCGTGTTGGACGCCGCTCGTGGCGACGCTGGACCGCTCGCTCCCAGGAACAACGACACATCCGCGCGCAGCGCGGCCGAGAACGTAGATCCGGCCCGCGAAGCGGGCCGGCCGAGTACTGCAGTTAGATCTGGCCGGCCGAGTACAGCAAAGCTGCCGCCAATGTCGCCAGGGGAGTTAACCGAGGCAGACTATCGAATGACCGGTGTGAGTCTCAACGGTCATCCCATGACGCATCTTCGGGCATTGCTCGCACCGAACGGTGTCCTCACAACGGCGCAAATATCGCGCGCGCGCGATGGCGATCGCGTCGCAGTGGCCGGTCTCGTGATCTGCCGTCAACGGCCCGGCACCGCCAAAGGGTTCGTCTTTCTGACGCTGGAGGACGAGGTGGGGCTGGTGAACGTGGTGATCACACCGCAGCGGTTCGAGCGCCAAGCGTTGCTCATCGCCTCGACTCCACTGCTGTTGGTGCGCGGCGTGCTTCAAATCGAACAGCGCGTGGTGAATGTGCGAGCCGAGCGCTTTCGCGGGCTTCAGGCGGAACTTGGGGCCGAATACGCGAAGAGCCACGATTTTCACTGACACCTAGTCACTGTTTCTCTTGTGCCAGTACTCGCGATCCGAAATCAGAACGTCCAGTTCAATCGAGCCGCCGCGCTTGTCGGAGTAGTCCGCGATGTGAATCGCGCTCGTACGGATGGCCTGGCCAGCGGCGTCAAAGAGCGACAGGTCGAGCAGATCGCGTGAGCGGTGGTACCGGTCCAGCAGGTCCTGGTCCGCCGCGTCGGCGCCGGGCGTCGGTACCGCCTGAGCGTACAGCTGGAACACCGGCTGCACGAGCTCGTAGCCCAAGCCCGGCCGGAACCGTCCGCGCGCGCGACCCAAGTTGGGCTCCGCGTCCTCCAGATCCGACCAACCAACGACGATGTCCTTCAACCGGACGGTATGGCGGCTCACGGCTTTGGTTTCGCGGGTGCTCCGGGAGCGGTCATTGCGCTGCTGATGCGGAAGGCAAACTCCTGTTCCACCAACTGTCGCACTGCCCTGGCGCCCATTTTAGCCGGGCTGAAGCGCATGAATGGTAGTGCCTCGCGCACGGCCTTCGCGAATTCCTGTGAGGTAGAGTCGACGATCTTGAGGCTCGCAGTGTCCGCGTAGCCGGCTTCGTCCACCACCCACTGCGCCTTCACGATGCCCTCGCGCTTGAGCTCCAGCATGGCGCCGGGATACGCCGGCGCCGCACTCCACGCGTACCGGGATGCTGCGCTGTCCACCTCGAGCACAGTGAAGACCGAGTCGCGTCCAGTGATTTCTGGCTTGGCATCCGCGGTTTGTTGAAAAATGCCGGACGCGCGCTGAAGTTCGCGCAGCCGTTCCTCGGCGAGACGTGGCCTGGCGCCGGGCACATTGTCCGCGGGTTCCGCGAACACCACGAACTTGAGCATTTCGCGCTGGGCGGTCTGACCGCCGGCCCGGTCTGGTGGAGCGAGGAAACGCGCGATACTGACTTCGGGGATGTCGCGCCGCTGGATGTCAGGCGCCGCGGTGGCGACAACTGCCGCTCCGATGAGCGCCGCGTGCACTGCGACGCTCAGCGCGCCCGCCGTCGTCGTACTGCCTCGTGGAAACGTCTCGCCCCAGCGGTTCATCATTCCCTTTCAACTCCTCACACACACTACCACGTCATCCGCGACGAAGTGTCACCAAAACACCCGTCAACGCATCGCGGCAATGCATTCGATTTCTACACGCGCCTGGCGCACGAGTTGCATCCCCCCGGCTGCCGTCCGGGCAGGCTTGCTGTTCGGAAAGAACGTGGTGTACACCACATTCATTGCCGGCCACTCGGCGATGTCCGCCAGAAACGCGGTGCACTTCACGACCCGGTCCAGGTCGAGGCCGTTCCGAACCAGTGCGGCTTTGATGTTTTCGAGCGTCTGCTTGGTCTCGGGCCCGATGCCGCCGGCAACGAGCTTGCCACTGCTGTCCGTGCCGATCGTGCCGGAAAGAAACAGCAGGTCGCCCACCCGTACCGCCTCCGTGAACGGACCGAGCGCCGGGCCAGGGCCCTTCCGGAATTCGACCTGGGCGGCAGCCGGCGCGCTATGCGCGGCAATGGCGAATGCGATGAGGCCCGTCAGGAGGCGGCGCATTGATGGGTATCTCATGGTGTGAGGTAACGCTGTTTCAGAATGTTCACGTGGTGCCGCTCGTGCCCCGCCACGACATACCCCAGCGCGCGCACGGTGATCGCGACGTTATTCGCGTTTCCTGCCCTTCCCCACTCTTCCTCCGAGAAGCTGCGAAACAACGACAGCGTCGCAGCCCGCAGGCTTTGGAAGTCGTCCAGCAGCGACGCCAAGGTCCGGCTGTGCGCGCTCGACAATTCGCCCCACGCCTTCTCATCGTATCCCGGCAGCAGCGTGGCGTCGCCGCGGGCAAACCGGAGCGCCCGGTAGGTGAACACGCGTTCGGAATCGGCCATGTGTCCCACCACCCCGCGCACGCTCCACTTGCCGGCGGCGTACCGGAACTTGGACTTCTCCTCACCGATCGGCCGGAGCAGCGCCTGCGTGTCATGCATCTGTTGCTCCAGCGACCGCAACAGGTCCCCGTCCGGCACCAGGCCAATGTAGCCGGCGTAGAATGACGCGAATTCTTTGTCTGTCGGCCGACGAATCGTGATGCCCATGCGTGTGTCTCCGGTAATCAGGGAGTTCGCCGCAATAACGCGGCGGGCCCGATGTTTCCCACGCGGTCCACCGCGGCGACGCTGATGACGTCCGCCGGCGATTCGCCACTATTCAATATGTAGGTCCGTTCGGGGCCGGGAAGAATCGTGGTGTGCCAAACGCCGCCGACACGTGACTGGACGAGCCACGACGTGACGGACTTGGCGCCACCGGGTTGAAATCGCAGCACCGTGGTGCCAAGCGAGTCGAGGGCGATTCGCGCGTCCGGCCGCTCCGGCGGCACGCTATCGAGCCAGGCCATCCGCGGCACGAGCGCTGGTTCGGCGTACACCGCGGCAAGGCGATCGGCGATATGACCAACGTTGTTCATCAACACGCGGGCGTTGAACATCACGTGACCGCGCGCGCCCGGCTGGGCCCGGGTCAGCTGGATCTCCTCCACGATGTCGTCCGCACTCATGTGCTTCGGGCCAACGACCGGCAGCTTGTACAAGGCCAGACCTGGCCACACTTCGCGGCCCTTGATGTTTTCGTCCACCCACCAGCGAAGCAGCACGTCGAACGCCTGGTCTGCCGGCCGCGGTGGCCAGTACAGCTGCGGTGCCACGTAGTCGAGCCAGCCTTCGTGGAGCCACTTGCGAACGTCGGCGTACAGTTCTTCGTACTGGTCGATGCCCGCCGTGGTTGTCGCGGGAATGCCGGGCCGCCAGATGCCGAACGGGCTGATGCCCACCTTCACCCACGGCTTCTCCGCCTTCACCGTGGCGTACAGCTCACGTACCATGTCGTCGACATTGTCGCGACGCCAATCGGACAATTCCAGCGGACCACCCGAGCGCCGATACGCATCGAACGTGGGCGCGTCCGGGAACGGGATTCTCTGTCCGCGACGCTCCTCAGGGTACGGATAGAAGTAGTCGTCGATGTGGATGCCGTCGACATCGTACCGCCGCACGATATCAACGATCGCGCGCATCGTCAGCGCCCGCGACTCAGGGATGCCGGGATCCATCCATAAGTACTGGCTGTAGGAACGCACCAGCTCGGGCCGCTGCACCGTGACATGGTTGGCGGCGGCCGACGAATCTCGCCAGAACGCGGCACGATACGGATTGATCCATGCGTGCAGCTCGAGGCCCCGGCGATGCGCTTCCTCGACTGCGAACGCGAGCGGATCCCACAGCGGCGTCGGTGGCCGGCCCTGCCTGCCCGTGAGGTAGCGGGACCAGGGCTCGTACGACGATTGATACAGCGCATCGAACTCGGGACGCACCTGGAATACGATGGCGTTCATTCGGAGCGACGCAGCGCGATCCAGGATGGCGATCAACTCCGCCTGCTGCGCGGCCACGGGCAGGTTCGGACGCGACGGCCAGTCCAAGTTGTTCACTGTCGCGACCCAGACGCCGCGGAACTCGCGCATCGGCTCCGGCCCCCGGAGAGAATCCTCGACGGAAGCCGTCTGTGCCGCGAGTACGAGCGGCATCGCCAGCAGCAGTGCTACCCGACGCATTTCGTCCCGAAGCCTAGCGCGCCGTCACACTATTTCGTGGCCTGACTCAGCGCCTCGGCCACCGAACGCACCAGTCGAGCTTGGGCATCGATCACGTCGGCGATGCGGCCGAGTTCGGTGTTGGCTTCGTCCCACCGGCCCAGCTCGATCGCCTCGCGCGCACCCGGCATCGTTTTCACGCCATAGCCGGTGTACAACCCTGGAGCGTACATCAGGTGCTTGTACCATGGACGTTTTGGTAGCCCCGCCTGGCTCGTGAGTGCGCGCTCAACCTGCATCAGCTTGGCGTTGATGCCGGCCAACGAAGCGCGCGCGAGCGCCACACCGCCGTTCTCGTGCGCCTTCGTGACCGCCGCCTCGTAGTCGTCCGCGGCACGATGCAGCGCGTCCACCGCGTTTTGGAGCGCTGCCATGTTGAGGAACGGCGCAAGCGCTTCGCGCTTGGGCGCGAGCGTGGGCTCGTGCGGATCGGACGTCGCGGCGAACACGCCTTCGTCCAACTGACGATTGCGTTCGGTGATCGCGTCCGCCCGCGTGTCGCGGAGCTTCTGCAACTCAGACAGATAGCCGCCGATCGTCTCGGCCATGTTCGTGAACGCGAAGGGCAGGAGATCCGCGTCGGCGAGACGCATCATGGTGCTCCCCACCACCTGCGCCAGCGCCTTGCCGTACACGAACGACGTGTCGCTGAAGTGCGTGAACCAGTAGAAGTCGTCGTAGATCGAGTGGTAGATGCCGCTGCCGTCCTCGCCGCCGAAACCCATGTTGAGTGTGGCAACGCCGGCGTGCTGCAGGAACGGCGTGAAGTCCGAACCAGAGCCCAACGCCTCGATGCGCAGGTCCGCGCGGTTCCGCGCGTCGACGCGATTGCTCGCGCTTCCATTGCGAATCGTGTTCAACTGCGCACGCTTCCACACCGTGAGTTTGGTCTCCGGGTCTTCGACGTCCTTGATCACCTCATTGACGAGCTTCTCCAGTGAGTGCGAGCCACCTGCGCCGAAGAAACCACGACCGTTGCCATCGGTGTTCACGTAAGCCACCGCATTCTTCGTCAGTTCGTCGCCATGCGCTTCCACCCACTCGGTTGAGCCGAGCAACGCGGGTTCCTCACCGTCCCATGCCGCGTACACGATCGTGCGCTTGGGACGCCAGCCCTGCTTCACCAATTCGCCCATCGCGCGCGCCTCCTCGAGTTCCGGTACCAATCCAGAGATCGGATCCTCCGCACCATTCACCCACGCGTCGTGGTGGTTGCCGCGAATGACCCATTCATCCGGCAACGTGGCGCCGCGCAACTTCGCGATCACGTCGTAGAGCGGCTTCTGGTCCCAGTTGAACGCGAGCTTGAGATGGACGCGCGCAGCACCGGGACCGATGCGGTACGTGATCGGCAAGCCACCGCGCCAGTTCTCCGGCGCCACAGGGCCGGTGAGCGCCGCGAGCAACGGCTGCGCGTCGCCGTAGGAAATCGGCAGCACCGGGATCTTCATGATCGTCTCGACGTCCTTCAACGCCAGCCGCGGCGCAGTTGGCGTCGCACCAACGTTTGGTGTGAGCGGATCGCCCGATCGGACCGGCATGTCCATGACACTGCCCCGCTGCACGCCGTTCTGATTGCGGTATGCTCCGACCGGGAATACCTCGCCCTGCTGATATCCGTCGTCGCGCGGATCGGAGTAGATGAGTGCACCGACTGCGCCATGCTCCGCGGCGACCTTGGGCTTGATGCCACGCCACGACTGACCGTACCGCGCGATGACGATCGCGCCCTTCACCGAGATGCCGCGCCGATCCAGTTCCTCGTAATCCGCCGGAATGCCGTAGTTGACGTACACCAGCGGCGCCGTGACGTCACCGTCGGCGGAGTACGCGTTGTACGACGGCAGCTGTTCCGCGCGCTGGTTTGACGTAGGATCCGTCGCGATCGCCGGCTCCTCGAGCTTCAGGCGATACGTGGTGGGCGCCACGAGTTCCACAAGGCGCTCCTTTGGCGTGGGGAACAGCGCGTCGAAGCGCTCGATCTGCGCATCCCAGCCGTACGACTTGAACTGCGCCACGAGCCATTCGGCGTTGTCCTTGCCGTATGCGGATCCCACGTGATGTGGTCGCGCGGCCAGTCGCTGCATCGCGCCCCGCATCCGCTGCGGTTCGGGAATGGCCCGAAACTTCGTTTCCCACTCGCGCTCGGCGCGTGCGGCAGCGTCGGAGTAGCCCCGCAGGTCGGGATTTGCTGCGGACGAAGCGAATGCGGCGATGGCAAGGCTGCCGAGGAGGATGGCTTTCATGCGCGACCTGGAGGAAGCAGGAGGGAGGAGGAAGGAATCTTGTCACTAATCTGGTCGTTCAGCCGACAATCGGCAGTCTCTTCCCTCCTTCCTCCTTCCTCCTTCCTCCTTCCTCCTTCCTCCTTCCTCCACCTATCTTCACAATCATGGCACGCCAGCGCCGCAGCCCCCCCAAAAAGCGCGGTTCCCGCCGCGGACGATCGCAGCCAGCCAAGAAGCAGAAGCCGGTCGGGTCGTACTACATTCAGCCGGGCAAGCGCGGATCAGTCGTTGTGCTGCATCGGCCGGTGGGTAATCGCGCGTCGCCCAAGGTGTGCGGCGTGATGCCAAGCCAGGACCACGCGAAGGCGCTGATGGACCAACTGCTCCGCGCAGAACGCGCACTGTTGGACCTGTTCTACGAGGCCACCGACGACGGCATCGAGGCGCTCGAGGCGGTGCTCACCGCAACTCGTTCAGCCGTTCTGGACCGGATGCCGGCTGACACCGCCGCGCTCACCGCTGAGGAAATGGAGGCCGAGCGCGATCGGATTCAGCGCGAACTCGACTCCAGCGCACCGCAGCAGCGCGCCGGCTAGGCCAACCGACGACGCGCGCGCCAATAGAGCGCGCCGCCGAACACGAGAAAAGCGCCGGCCCCGCCGACGACCTTCACAAAAAACAACAGCGGGTGCGCCGTTCCCGTCGGGGGAATGGTCGCAATCACCATCGCGAACACTGTGACCCCTGCCCCAAACGCGCTGATCAGCGCCGGGCGCCAGTTGCCACGCGCGGCCTCGTCCCCGCTCTTGCGCAACACGAAGAACGCGACGAACAAATAGACGAACGGGATGAAGTACAGCAGCAGCGTGGTGTCGAGGAGAATCAAGTACACAGTTTCGACGGTGGTGCCTTTGCCCAACACCGCCAACAGCAGCACCACCGTCGCCAGGACAGCCTGCACGAGAATGGCCACGTACGGCGTGTCCCACTTCGGATGCACCTGGCCGAACGCCGGCGGGAAATACTTGTCGAGGCCAATGACGAACGCGATGCGCGCGGGGCCGCTCAGCCAAGCGCCCACGCCACCGACATTGCCAATCGTGTAGGCGATCGCCGAGAACGGCACGAGCCACATGAGCCACGGCGCGAGCGTTTGAACTCCCTTCGACACACCCTGGAGAAAGCCGGAGACAATGTTGAGCTCGCCAACCGGCACCAGCCACAACAGCGCCCCCGTGCCAAGGATGTAGACGCCCGCAACCAACGGCGCAGAAACGAATACAGCCCGCGGAAGTGTGCGCTCTGCGTTTTCCACCTCACCGCCCATCGAGGCGGAAAGTTCCAATCCGCCGAATGCGAAGGCCACGGACGCCCAGAGGTTGAGCGAGCCGAAGTCGGTGAGGTCCGGCACGAAATCGCGCGCATGCATGGGATTCGCGTTCGGCGCGCCGACGATGATCGCGTAAGCGCCGAAGGCCACAAGCAGCACTCCGGGGACGTACGTGCCGATGCCACCGACATTTTGCAGCCAGCGCCCAGTGGATAGCCCCACGATGTTCAGCCACACGGCGAGCCACAGCGCGCCGATCGTTACGGGCAGGATGTACCACCAGTTCGTGGCCAGCGTCCCTTGCCCTTGGCCGAACGCGTACGTGGCGATCACGGCGGTGCCGAGGAGCAATTGCGGGAAGTACATCACGTTGGACATCCAGTACGACCAGCCACAGAGGAAGCCGTGGCCGTCACCGAGGGCGCGCTTGGTCCACGCATAGATCCCGCCCTCGTCGGGGTACCGGCGCGTGAGGTCCACGACCGCCAGACCCTGCGGCACGAAGAAGAGCAGCGCAGCGAGGAGCCATAGCACCAGGGCTGCCCAACCCGCCTTGGCGGACGTCGGCAGCCAGCGAAGCCCGATGATCGCGACGAGGTTGAACAGCACCACATCCCTCAACGTGAGGACGCGCTTGAGGGACTGCATCAGGGTGCAGGGTGCGGAGGCCGGGTGCGGGGATGGTATGCAGCCTTCGGCTGCTTCATTGCATTTGCGGCGGCTTTGCGGCGCTCGAGTCTTGCGCGGACATCACCAGCGGCCGCGTGGGCTTCGGCGGGAACGGCGAGCGCATGTCGGCGAACACGATCAGCGGGCTTGGCGCGCGCGTAACACGCGCTCCATCCACGATGGCCACCGGGCAATTACGAATCACACCCGGCTGGTCCACGATGATCGTGCTCGCCGCAACGGCCGCGGCGCTCTTGAGGGTGTTGGCAACGTACGTGGAATCGGGATGCGCGAAGCGCACGTGCCAGAGATCCGCGTATGGCGGCGTCACGGGCAGCGTGTCGACGATGTTCAACTGTTCGCGGATAAACTCGGGCGTGCCCGACGAGTCAATTCCCTTGACGAACGCGATCAGCGGGACCGAGGTCGTGCCGCTCGCACCGAAATCGAAGAATTGCACTTCGCGCCCCTCGTACCATCCCATAGTCGCCGGCGCGGAGTCGCGCGCCAAGCGCGACCCGCGGGCCACAAGTGGCAGGTTCAACGTGCCTGGCACTTCCCGCAGCGCGGCACGCTTGGCGCTCACGAGCGCCTCGGCTGAGGCGATATCGCGAATCTCATTCGGCTGGAACTTGTCGGCAACGACGACATAGGCGAGCCGCCAGATGCCGCTGTAGCCATCGAGGCCCGGCACGGTCGAGAAGATCGGACGCTGCCCCCGAATCGCGACCGGATTCCCCCGCGTATCGAACCCGTGGATCGGCCACAGCACGCGCCCAACCGCGTCCGGCACCGGGCCAAAATCGTAGTACAGTATTGCGCGATCGCGGAACCATCCCTGATGCAGCTCGACGTCGCCGGCGAACCTCGGCGACAGTTCGTCGAGCGCGGCCTGCGCCGCTGGAGAGAGCGCGGGCTGCGCCGGCTCTGCCCGCCTCTGCGCGCCGGTCTGCGTAGCCATCATGAGCGCGACGCACAGCGCGCGAACGGTTGTCTTCATTCCACCCTCCCAACGCGTAGGGCCAGCGGCCACCGGACATCCCGGCGCGCCTCGGCTGGTTTCCACCGGCTCGCCAATCGCTCCAGGAACGGGGCGACGGGATCGTTGCCGTGTTTCCGTACATACTTCCCGACCGCCGACCAACTCCTGAGGTAACCGCCAAGTTGCGTCAGCGTCCACTCCTTGTGAAGCACGAACGCCGGCGCCTCCACTTCGGGGAACGGGAATGGCACTGTACGATACCGCTCCGCCACCCACCGGCGCTCGGGATTCCAGTATGGGCCCATTTGTCCTTCCTCGAACTCGCGGAACCACTCCTCGATGTCGTCGCCGGCGTGGCAGAATCCGTACGACCATACGGCAACAACGCCGCTGGGCGCCACCACCCGGCGGACCTCGGCATAGAAGGCGTCGAAGGAAAGCCAATGGAGCGCCTGCGCCACCGTGACGAGTTGGACGGACGTGTCGGGCAGCCCACTCTGCTCAGCTGCTGCAACGCGATACTCAACGCCCGACGCCGGCACCGCATGCGCGATTTGTTCGGCGCTGGCATCTGTTGCGATGACCCGGTCGAAATGGCGGGCCAGGCTTGTCGCGGCCTGGCCGTTCCCGGTGCAGCAGTCCCAGACCGTGGAACGGCGCGACACCAGCGTCCCGAGAAATTCGAAGAGCTCATCGGGATAGCCGGGCCGCGCCGCCGCGTAGGACGACGCGTGCTCCGAGAAGTGATCCTTGAATCCTATTGCTGTATCCCGAAGTTGCCGATGTGAACATTGAGGCCGTGGTTCACGCGAAAGCCGTACTGGCCGTCCGTTTGGAACCCGTGCAACGCGCTCTTCGCAAACGTCTTTACGATCTGGCCGTTCACCATCATGTGAACGGAGTCCGCGGTGACCTTCATCGCCACTTCGTTGCTGACGGCGCCCGCCTCATTCTGCTTCTTCACAGCGTCGTTGGCCGTCCAATCAACGATCTTGTGCACATCCGGTCCCGCCCGATGCGCCACGAAGTACATGCCGTCACCGCGAACTTCGAAGTAGAAGTACTGCTGCTTGGCATTGTCGGTGAGATCCGTGCCGCCAATGAACACGCCGTACGCCTCGGGGTGCCCCATTGCGGGCGCCACACGTTGACCGAACGCGGCGTGCACCGTGTACGAACCGGTCGCCATGTCTTTGGCATTGAAGTACAGCGCGGCCGGACCGGACGTCACGTGATAGCCCGGTCCCATCACGACGAACTTCGTGTCGCTGACCGATTTGGTGGAATCCTTCGCGTCGAGCCGCACCGTCCATCCGGCCGGTGGCGACGCTGGCGTGGTGGCGGCAGCGGCGGCAGCGGCAGCGGCAGCCGGTTGCTGGGCTCCGAGAGGGCTGAACGCAACGAGGGCGATTGTAACGACGGTCCGACGCATAGCGACTCCGGTTGAAGTGGGTCTGTCCGGCGTCCGGCGCCGGGCCGTCCATATAGTAGCGACGCCCCGGCGAATCAGCGATCAGTCGCCCGTGGTACCAAGGTGCATCTGGCGTTCGTGATGGGCGAACCGCGCGTCTGCGACGGCAGGCGCGGTGAGGAGCGACACGACGATCCCGACGGCGAACGCGAGCGGAATCGTCACGAGCGCGGGATTCTTGAGCGGAAACCATGCGCTGGCGCGATGGAGCACGTCAATCTGAATGGTCGGCGAGAGCCAGATGAGTAGCAGCGTGCCGAACGTGCCCGTGAGCATGCTGGCCACTGCGCCCGCCGTGCTGAAGCCCTTCCAGAAGATCGACATCAGCAGCGCCGGAAAATTCCCGCTGGCGGCGATCGCGAACGCAAGTGACACCATGAACGCAACGTTCTGGCCTTTGAACGTGATCCCGAGCAGCACGGCGGTGACTCCGAGTACGACGGTCGCGCCGCGCGCCACCTTGAGCTCCTCCGTGCCGCTGGCGTGCCCGCGCCTCACCACGCTGGCCCACAGATCGTGCGACAGCGCCGACGCGCCGGCCAACGCGAGCCCAGCCACTACCGCGAGGATCGTCGCGAACGCAACGGCCGCAATGAAGCCGAGGAACGGCGTACCGCCGAGAAACTCCGCCAAGAGTGGCGCGGCCATGTTGCCGCCTTTGTCCACGGCGCGAATCGCGTCCGGCCCAACGAGCACCATCGCGCCAAAGCCGAGGATGAACGTGAGCAGGTAGAAAAACCCGATGAGGCCGGTGGCGTAGAACACCGACGTGCGCGCCGATCGCGCATCGGGCACCGTGTAGAACCGCATGAGGATGTGCGGGAGGCCTGCGGTGCCGAACATGAGCGCCATGCCGAGGGAAATGGCATCTCCCGGATTGGAAACAAGCTTGCCCGGCGCCAGCACAGCGTCGCCATACTTCGCGGCCGCGGCGGCAAACAGGGCCGTGGGATTCATGTTGAAACGCGCCAGCACCAGAAGGGCGAGCAGGAATGCGCCGCCCAACAGGAGCACCGCCTTCACGATTTGCACCCACGTGGTGGCGAGCATCCCGCCGAACAACACGTACGCGATCATCGCGGCGCCCACGATGACAATGGCCGTCTCGTACGAGAGGCCGAACATCAGCTTGATGAGCCCGCCCGCACCCACCATCTGGGCGATGAGGTAGAACACCACGGTCGCGAGCGTGCTGATGGCAGCGGCGATCCGCACCGGCGTCTGCGACAACCGGAACGCGACCACGTCCGCGAAGGTGTACTTGCCGAGGTTGCGCAGGGGTTCGGCAATCAGGAACAGCACCACGGGCCAGCCCACCAGCCATCCAGTCGAGTAGATGAGTCCGTCGAATCCCGTCGTCGACACGAGACCGGCAATGCCGAGAAACGACGCCGCGCTCATGTAGTCGCCGGCGAGCGCGAAGCCGTTCTGCAACGGACTCACCGTGCGACCGGCTGCGTAGAAGTGCTCGGTCGTCTTGGTACGGCGCGCCGCCCAGAACGTGATGCCGAGCGTGATCGCAATGATCACGAAAAAGAACGCCATCGCGATAGGGTTCGGTTGCCCGATGGCCGTGACGCTGTTCATCGCTTGGTGCCGCCCAACGCCTGGAGCGCCGTGTCGTAGTGCGTGTTGGCCCAGCGCACGTAAATCCACGTCAGCACCCATGTCGCCACGATGACCAGGGCTCCGAGCAGAATGCCCAAGCTCAGGCCGTTCGCGACTTTGCGCGCGAGCAGCGCGGGATCGAACGCAATCAGCGCAATGAACCCGAAGTACACCGCGATCATCACCGCGGTGAGGCTCGTCGCGACGCGCACGCGGGCACGCGCCAGTGCGCGCAGCGGCGCGGGGTCGTGCTCCACTGGTGCGCTCATACCGGGCTACTTGCCGCCGAGCGACCGATACACCGTCTCGACGAACACGGGCGGCTGTATGAACCCCTTGCCCCACGCGGCGTCAAAATCCTTCGTGAGCCCCGCGGCCTTCATCTGATCGAGCGTCGTGCCTTTCTTCATCTCGGCGCGCACACGATCGCGCACCGTGAAGATCATGTTCCGCCACGTGCGCAGGCCGAGGCAATCGGTGACCGTGCCGTGTCCCGGGATGACCATCGTCTGCGGTCCGCAGACGGACAGCGCGCGGTCTGCCGCGGTGATGAATCCGTCGACAGTACCGCCGCTCGACAGATCGATCAGGGGATAGCTGATCGTCATGAACGTGTCGCCCATATGGATGACGTCGGCTTTGACGAAATGCACGATGACGTCGCCGTCCGTGTGGGCCGGCGGCACGTGGAACGCAACGAGATCATCGCCATTGATGTGAAACGTCACCGAATCGGAGAACGTGACGACCGGCAGTGCGGCGGCGGGCGACGCGGGCACTTTGCGGTTGAACGCCGCCATGAACTGGTCGACAGACATCCGTTTGCGCACGTTGTCGTGCGCCACCAGGAGCGCTCCCGCCTTCCCCATGTTCTCGTTGCCGCCAACGTGGTCGCCGTGCCAATGCGTGTTCACCACGAACTTGACCGGCAGCGGCGTGATGGCCGCAATTGCAGCGAGAATCTTGGCGGAGAGTTGCTCAAACTGGTCGTCGATGACGAAGGCGCCGTCCGGCCCGACACTCAGGCCGATGTTGCCGCCCGAGCCGGTGAGCATGGACACGCCGCCGCGCAGCGGCTGCGCCTTGATCTGGATGGTGTCGTAATTCTGGGCCGCCAAGAGCGTCGGAAGAGAAAGCAAGAACAGGGCAACACGCTTCATTGGGTAACTCCGGTCTGTGGTCTGTGGTCTGCGGTTGTCGATGAAAGCTGCGCTCAGCGGAGCAGTCGCGCGAGGTCCTCCGGCGTGTCGACATCGACCGGGTGCGCATCCCCGATCTCCACGAGCGCCGTACGCCCTGGATCGCGATCGACCACGCTTCGTGCCCCCTCATCGCCGGTCAGGCCCGCGAGCTCGGGAAACACTTCGCGATCGAACAGCACGGGATGGCCTCGTTGGCCTGCGTATATCGCCGCCACGATCTGGACTCCGCCGTCGTGGTAACGCCGAATGACACGTCGATACGACTCGGCGGGCAGCTCCGGTTCGTCCGCGAGCACGACGAGCGTCGCGACTGCGTCCGGGCCCATCGCGCGCGCTCCGCAGGCCAGCGAACTCCCCATTCCGTCCTCGGCACGCTCATTGACCACAAACCGGACGTCGAGCCCGGCGAGCGC
>Ga0315281_10008188_pt1 | contig 14621 bp, 13 predicted proteins | sample YL17G07_0_MG_FD_204540 | JGI IMG/M metagenome (GOLD analysis project Ga0315281, IMG submission 204540) | Sediment microbial communities from Yellowstone Lake, YNP, Wyoming, USA - YL17G07_0 | ecosystem: Environmental > Aquatic > Freshwater > Lake > Sediment | place: USA: Wyoming | collected...
AGGGAGAGGGCGTCGAAGTCGGCGCTCTTCAGTTCGAGCTGGGCGATCTCGTGGCCGCCCTCACGAAGGAGGTTCGATTCGCTGTCGAAGACGACGTCCTCGCCGCCCATCTGACGGTAGTGTACGTGGGCGATCAGGACGCGCATCAGACGTGCCCGCGCCGGTCGGCGCCCCGCAGACGTCGCGTTTGCCAGCGCTCGTGCAGCAGCTGGCGGGCGAAGAGCAGCACGAATCGCGGGTTGTGGTACAGGTATCGCCGCCAGAGACGACGTGGCTCGAGCAGCAGCCTGTAGGCCCACTCGAGCCCGATGTCGTGCGTCCACGCCGGGGCGTTCTTCGTCTGGCCGCCGAGCAGGTCGAAGGCGGCGCCGACCCCGAACATCGTGCACGGCAGCCGGTCGCGATGAGCGGCCATCCAGCGCTCCTGCTTGGGGCAGCCGATACCCACGAGGAGCAGCTGGACTCCGGCAGCTCGGAGCGCATCAACGTCGCGCGCGTCCTCGTCGGCGGTCGGGGGGCGGAACGGCGGTGAGATTGCGCAGGCGATCTCGAGGCGCGGGTAGGAACGGCCGAGAAAGGCGGTGAAGACTCCAAGCGTGTCGAGGGAGCCGCCGTAGAGGCCGAGCCGCAGGCCACGCGCCTCGCAGGCGGCGAACAGCTCGAGCAAGAGGTCGGGAGAGACGCGCACCCGTCGCTGCTGGGGCAGGCCCAACAGGCGCAGGGCCCAGACCATGGGGACGCCGTCCGCGACCACCAGATCGGCTCCGTTCACGATATCGCGGAACTCGCGATCATCACGGCTTTCCATCGTCATGTGGACGTTGGCGGCGCAGACCGTGCGGGCGACGGCGTCGTGCTCACCGCTCTGCGCCGCCCAATGGAGGACAGCGTCGCGGGCGGCGGGAGCATCGACTTGGTCGACCCGCATGCCGAGCACGAAGCGCGACGCGAGGTGTGCGGATGAAGGTTGCACGGCTGCGGAGGTCAGCGGGTCGGCCGGAACCGCTCCGCCCGCCATGCGTCCATGCCGGACGCGTCGCCGTCGTGGGACGCCTTGGCGTACCGGATCGCGGCGACGAACGAGGCGACCATGGCGTCGTAGCTGGTCGCCTTGACGCGCTCGTGCCCGGCGGTCGACAGGCGCTCTCCCAGCGATGGCTCGACGATGATCCGCCGCAGGGCGGAGGCGAGCGCGAGGTCATCCCGCTCCGGCACGATGAGTCCGGAGACTTCGTGGACGACCAGGCCGCCAGCGGCGGCCCCTACCGCGTCACTCACGACCACCGGCAGATGCTGGCAGTGTGCCTCGTTGACGCCGAGCCCCCAGGGCTCGCGAACCTGGACCGTCGTGACCGACGGCATGGCGTAGGCGTCGGCCGCGGCGTACAAGGCGGGCATCTCCTTCGGATTGCGCCCGCCGAGAAGGTGCAAGTCCACCCCGAGGTCGCTCGCCAGAGCCGACAGCTCGCCTTCGAGCGGGCCGGTGCCCGCGACTGCGACGACTGGCCGCAGGTCGCCGAGCCTCGCCGCGGCCCTGACGAGCACGTCCAGCCCCTTCTCGGGCACGAGCCGCGACACGGCGAGGACGAGCGGCCTGTCTGTCGCGCCCAACGACGTGCGCAGCGCTGCCCGTTCATCGGCGTCGACGGTCTGCATGAACCACTCGTTGTCGACTGAGAACTCCGCCGTGAAGACCTTTGCCGGATCGACGCCGTGGCCCGTGACGAAGCGGCTGATCTGGTCGCCGTCGGTGACGATCGCGTCGGCGTGGCGATACACGCCCTGGAGGAGCGGCACCGCGGCGTGCCCGAACGTCGTCACCGGGTTCCACCAGATCGTCGTCCAGAAGACGAACGGCTTGCGCCGCGCCTTGGCCACGCTGAAGGCGCTCGCCAGCTCGGTGCGGCCGTTAATGCACTTCACGATGACGTCGTAGTCGCGCGTCCAGAGTTCGCGCACGAGGCGCGGGTTCAGGTTCAGTCCGCCGCGGAGGCGCCGGCCGGCGATCGTCTCGGCACGGGCGCGAACGTCGGTGGTCCCGAGATACGCCTGCCAGTACTGCTCAGTCCCGGACGACGTGAAGATGTACTCAACCTCGATTGCCTGGGCGAGGCGATCGAAGAACGGCGCCCTGTAGTGCGGGGCGAAGTTGGTGACGAGGAGGACTCTCACGTCACCGGCCCCTCGCCTCTCGACGCGGGCTCGCGTGCGCCTCGGGTCGCCGGACTATCTGGCTTGCGGAACCCGAACAGGTCGGACTCGAAGTGGAGCAGCTCCGCATCGCGAGGCTCGAGGTTCGTGGCAGTCCCCCCGCGTCGTCGACGGCGGCGAACGACAAGCGCTCGAGTCCCTCGAAGGTCGAGAGCACGGTGTCGGGGGCGAACACCCGATGCGCGTTGAAGTGGAGCCGCTCACGGCGGACGGGCACCGAGAAGTACAGGCGCCTGCCCGGCGTGAGGACGCGGCGCAAGGTCTGCATCCCCCTGAACAGCGCGGAGGGGTCGACGACATCCCCATGACGGCCGAGACCGGAGTGATCGACTGCGTGGAGCGAGGAGACAGAAGCGATGCTCTCGTTGGCGGTGCCGACGAGGATCGAACCGTCGACCGCCGAGCCCACGTCGAGGTGCTCGGCGAGCTGCCGCGCATGGATTTCACGCGCCGCCCAGAGATCCTGGCGGAAGTAGTGGCCGCTCGCCGTGCCTGCCTGTTCGTGCCAGTCCTCGAGGTCCGGATACAAGCGCCGAGGGTCGAGGGGGAACGTCGCGACGTCGAACTCCTTCGCGAGGCGGTCGTACGCACGCCAGTCTCGAACGAACCGCGGCGCGCCCTTGAGAGCGTGCGCCATGCCGACGGGGTCGATGCCAGCGACACTACAGGCGCGGACGAAACGATCCATCCGGCGGCCGGTCATCTGTACTGCCTCCCTTGCATCGCGGTCCATCCTATCGCGGACTGGTAGAATCGCGCCCGTGGATTCGCTCGTCGAAACGTCGTCGCGCATCTACCTCGCAGGGCACACCGGCCTCGTCGGTGGTGCGATCCATCGCGCCCTGCTCGAGGTCGGCTTCAAGGACGTAGTGACGCGCGACGTCGGCGACGTCGATATGACCGACCAGGCGGCGACGCACGCGTCGGTCGCGGCGGCGAAGCCCGACGCGGTGATCATCGCGGCCGCCAAGGTCGGCGGCATCTTGGCCAACTGGGAACAGCCCTGGGAGTTCATCTACCTCAACTTGCTGATCGAGGCGAATCTCATCGGCGCCGCCTTCGCCTGCGGCGTGCGGCGCCTCATCTTCCTGGGCTCGAGCTGCATCTACCCGCGCGAGGCCCCTCAACCTCTCCGCGAGGAGTACCTCCTCACAGGTCCGCTCGAAGAGACCAACCGCGCCTACGCGATTGCCAAGATCGCCGGCATCGAGCTCTGCCGGAGCTTGAACCGTGAGTACCGGACCGACTACCTCTCGCTCATGCCGACAAACCTCTACGGGCCGGGCGACAACTTCGACCTCCAGACGAGCCATGTGCTGCCGGCGCTGATCCGCAAGTTCCACGAGGCTAAGCTGGGGCTGCCGGAAGGCGGGGCAGAGGCCGGTCTGGCCGACGAACGCCGGCCCAACCGGCCCGTTACCCTCTGGGGCACCGGCGCGCCCCTGCGCGAGTTCCTCTACGTCGACGACGTCGGGCGAGCCGTCGTCCACTGTCTGCAGCACGTGGCGGCCGCCGACGCACCCGACGGGCTGCTCAACGTCGGCTGCGGCGAGGATCTGCCGATCGGCGGCCTCGCTACCCTCGTGCAGCGCGTCGTCGGTCACACTGGCGAGATTGTGTGGGACGACACGAAGCCGGACGGCACGCCGCGCAAGCTGATGGACGTGAGCCGCATCAAGACGCTCGGCTGGTCGCCATGCGTCCCGCTGGAAGATGGCGTGCATCGCGCCTACGGCTGGTACCTGGACAACTGCACGGCGCCCGACGGGTCGTTCGTCGACCCACGCGGCGTCGCCCCCACGCCGGGTCCGCATGCGGCCGCCGGCTCTTCCTCGTCACAGGAGGTATGATGCCACCGACCGCGCTCATCACCGGCATCACCGGCCAGGACGGCGCGTATCTGGCCGAGCTACTCCTTCAACAGGGCTACACGGTCCACGGCATCAAGCGACGCGCCAGTTCGTTCAACACGCACCGCGTCGACCACCTCTACAGCGATCCTCACCAGTCGGGCGTGCGCTTCTTCATGCACTACGGCGATCTGACCGACGCCACGAACCTTATCCGCATCGTGCAGGAGACGCAGCCCGACGAGATCTACAACCTCGCCGCGCAGTCTCACGTGCAGGTGTCGTTCGAGACGCCGGAGTACACCGCGAACTCGGACGCGCTGGGAGCACTGCGCCTGCTCGAGGCGCTGCGCATTCTCGGCCTCGAGCGCAAGGTGCGCTTCTACCAGGCCTCCACCAGCGAGATGTTCGGTCTGGTGCAGGAGGTCCCGCAGCGCGAGACGACGCCGTTCTACCCTCGCAGCCCGTACGGCGCCGCCAAGGTCTACGGCTACTGGATCACGGTCAACTACCGCGAGGCGTACGGAATGCACGCCTCCAACGGCATCCTCTTCAACCACGAGAGCCCGATCCGCGGCGAGACCTTCGTCACCCGCAAGATCACCCGCGCTGTGGCCCGCATCGCACTCGGCCTGCAGGACCAGTTCTACCTGGGCAACCTCGACTCCCGGCGCGATTGGGGCCACGCGCGCGACTACGTGCGCGCCATGTACCTGATTCTGCAGCAAGACGAACCCGACGACTACGTGATCGCCAGCGGCGCACAGCACAGCGTGCGCGAGTTCGTCCTTCGGGCGTTCGCCGAGGTCGGCATCGAACTGCGTTTCGAGGGTGAGGGGCTCGAGGAGGTCGGCGTGGTCGACGCCGTCGACCTGCCGAAGCTGAGCGCCGCTCGCCGCGGCGATCTCGCCGCCAAGCGCGCCACGGATTCGACGACTCCCAGTGCAGAAGCCAAGCCGGCGCTGATCGACGGCGAAGGGCCGGTGCTCCCGGGGGCGGTCGTGCTGCGCGTCGACCCCCGGTACTTCCGCCCCACTGAGGTCGAGAGCCTGGTCGGCGACGCCTCCAAGGCGCTCGAGCGACTCGGCTGGCAGGCGACCATCCCCTTCGAGGAACTCGTCGGCGAGATGGTCGCCGACGACCTCATTGAGGCGCGCCGCGACGAGCTCTGCCGCACGCAGGGGTTCGTGGTGCGCGAGTTCCGGGAGTGACTGCGGGGCTGTTCGAGAGCAGCGCCGCGGGACGCGGCCTTGCGTTGCTCGCGCCGCGCGCCCCGACCGTCGCCTTGACCGCGACGCTGACGGCCGGCTTGGCCAACGAGCTCACCGTCATCGCCAAGGCTCATCTCACAGCTCGAGCGCTGGGCATCCCCATGATCCGTCCGGCGTGGGGCTGGAACCGGCGGCCCTACTGGCGGTACTTCTCGCACTCGCGCCTCGACGTCGTGCCGGCCAAGCTTGCCGAGTGCGGCCGGCAGGTCATCACCTTCACGGAGGCTGAGTATCGCGCGACAGGAGAGCTGGATTACGGCGCCGCGGTGACGTCGTGGGCACGAGAGCGGGGGCTACTGGGCACGTGCACGGCCATCGTCAGCGAAGGGATGTGGGGCGGCAAAATCGCGATAGACGAAGCCCGGGAGTCCGTCCGTGCATACCTGCGCTCCGCGAGGTGGACGACTGACAACGTCGAAGCGGTGCGCCGTCGGCGGTCGGCGGGTCGGCGTCTCGTCGGCGTGCACGTGAGACTCCGCGATTTCGCCCCCGCGGCCGCACCGCCAGACTACCGCCACGCCTGGAACATCGCTCTGCCCCTCGAGTGGTATCTGCACGTGTGCCGACAACTCCGCGCCGTCATGGACGACGCCGACTTTCTCGTCATCTCCGACGACCTAGCCGCTGTCCGGCCGCTGATCCGCGAGCTCGATGCCCTGACGACGGCCGACCAGCGACACACGGACGTCAGCGACCTCCTTCTCCTCTCATTCGCCGACGTGATCGTGTGCTCTGTCTCGTCCTTCTCGCTGGTCGCGGCTTGGCTGGGCGATGGGCGGTACGTCTGGCCGCGCGAGCAGATGGACGAGCGGGAGGGCTGGCTCAGCCTGTGGGGGTATCAGGCCGCACAGAATGACGGGCTGACGTCGCAGAACCGCACCGCGCTCGCCGCGATGGGTGACGCGAGGCCTCACGGACGTGGTGTCGCCGCAGCGTGGGGAGGTCCGTTGCCCGATGAGTTCGCAGACGACTTGCGCTCAGCGCGCCGCTGCGACGACCGGCGCGCCGACCTCATCTACTACGGCGTGATCCCTGCCTGAATCGGCGGAGCGACCCGCCGACGACGCGGAGCATGTCGAACAGGACGTAGGGCACGAGGAGACGTCGCGGGCATGCTAGGTGAGCGAACTGCAGACGCGTGCGCAGGTCGTTTGCTGAGCGGCGGTTCCACAGCGAGTGAACAAGGTCGCCGAGGCTGCCGGACTGGACTGCTGCGTGAAGTCCGGTCGCCTCGGCGTGTTGAGGCAGCGGCACGTCGGCACAGATGCGCAGTCCGTATCCCGCGCGGGCTGCGCGACAGGCGAACTCGTAGTCGGCGGCATACTGCGGCAGGCGCTGCTCGTCGAACATCCCCACGGCTCCGAACGCGTCCACAGGTATGAGCATGCCGCAGCCACTCAGTGTGTCCACCTTCACCTGGCCCCCTTGCGGGTACGCTAGTGCCACGTCCTCACCGCGGTGGAGCGGCAGGAACTTGGCGGTCGCCCACCGGATGCGCATGCCGCCATCGACGACGATGCTGGGATCGTCCGCGCGGACGGTCACCGATCCGACGATCGTGTGCGGCGTCGCCGAGGCGGCCTCAGTGAGCGAATCGAGGTACCCGTCCGGGCAAAGGGTGTCGTTGTTCAGCGTCAGCACGAAGTCCCCGCAGCCAGCTTTCCCCAAGGCCCATGCGACTCCCCGGTTGGTGCCGCCGGACCACCACAGGCGGCCGTCGCCCGGAAGCAGGACGACGTCGGGAAAGTCCCGTTGCAGCAGGTCAATCGTGTCGTCCGGTGAGCCATCATCGACGACGACGGTCGTGTGGGCCGCGCGCTGCCGCCGGAGGGTCTCGAGGCAGGCGGCGGTGTAGGCTGACCGCCCGTGCACGGGGATGACGACGAAGACGTGACTCACGGGGGTGTCATCACGCCGTCGTTCGGTGCCGAACGTCCTCGCCTGCGCGTTTGCGCGCCAGGACGTGCGCATAGGCGGCCTCGTACTGCGGCACGATCCGCTCGGGGGCGAAACGCGCCGCGGCAGCACGAGCGCTCACGGCTTGGGCCTCGGCGATCGAGGGCGAATCCAGCAGAGTGCCCACCGACTCGGCCATGCCCGCCACGTCGTCGGCGCCGTGCAGCCTTCCCGCGTCATCGTCGCCCAGGACGTAGGGGACGGCGCCTGCGTCCCTCACAGCGACGACGGGAGTCCCGAGTTGCATCGCTTCGAGCACCACCCCGCCGAAGGACTCCTCGCGAGCGGGGTGGAGGAGGACTGACGCGCCGGCGATTGCGCGCAGAGTGTCCGGATATGGGAGCGAGCCCAAGAAGACCACCCCTTCGGCCAGACCCGCCGATGCCGCCCATCGAGCTGCGGGCCCAGACGGCGCCATCTCCACGCCGACCAGGCGGAGCTCGAGATCGGGGCGTGAGCGGCGCAGCACCGACAGGACCCTCAGCGCCGCCTGCACGTTCTTCCGGGCGCTGAAATCCTGGGCGACCGTGACGATGCCGCTGCGCTCGTGACGACGCGGCAAAGGGACACGTCGAAGGTCAGGGCTGAAGAAGTCGGGGATGACGAGCGACTTCGCTCTTGCCTTCGGGGTCAGGTGAGCCTGCATGTACGGCGAGTTCACGGTGACGTAGCGGGCGCGGGTCAAGGCCTGACGGCCCATGACCCAGCGTGCTGCTCGGTAGGCGTCGCGGTAGTACCTCAGGATGGCGGTGGCGTTGTCGTGCATCGTGACCACGGCGTCGGGGTCGACGTCCAGGGCCGCCAAGGCGTACTCGTAGGACCAATGGGCATTGAGGACGTCGACCGGGTGTGCGCGCATGGCCGCCGCGATACCGGCGCGCTCCACCCTGTAGAGGTCGCGGCCGCGGTGACGCGGCCGTAGGGGGATCAGGCACACGGTCAGGGCTTCCGCCGTGACGATCTCGGGTCGCTGGATGTCGGGGACACACGTGCATACGGTCACCTCATGACCTCGCTCCACGAGCAGAAGGATGAGTGTGCTGAGCAGGGGCGAGCCGGAGCCTCGCTCGAAGTCCAGGCGTGGCAGTCCTGCCGACGCGAGAACGCTCGGCGCGACATTGCCGGCGATGCCGATCCTCATGGCCTCACGTCAAGGTCGAACCGTCCTCGGGCGCCCGCGCCTCCGCCTCGGCCAGGCCCACCACGATCACGAACAGGACGCCGGGATAGAGGAACATGGAGGTGTCGAGCACCTGATGAAAGAGAAACGCGACGGCCCCGCCGAGCAAGGCCACCGTCAGGGGGCTTCGATTGGTGCCGAGGCCGGTCTGGGAAGCCGTGAGCATCCACAGCGCGAAGAGGATCGCCCCGACGAGGCCGAACTCCAGGGCGAGCTGCAGGGGGCCCGAATGCACCCCAGGCATGACGGTCGACTTGATCGCCCGCGTATCACCGCCCGTGCCTGCGGAGAGGACCGTGTGGAAGTAATCGTAGCCGTAGCCGAACAGAAGGCTGGATGGGCGCTCAAGTGCATCCGTCACAGCCAAGCGCCACGTCTGGGCCCGGATGCCCACGTTCTCCGTGGTCTGGTAGTACTGAGTCGCGGTACTCAGAGCGAGCAGGGAGGCGACGAAGACTGCACAGACGACCAGAAGCATCATCACCCTTCGCGACCGCGACTGCTCGAAGAAAGCGACGAAGAGGATGCCGGCGACAGAGCCGAGCAGAGCGCCGCGGGAGAAGGTCGCGACCGTTCCCGCAAGCAGAACGAGAAGGATGACCAGGCGCAGTGGTGAGCGTAGTCGACCCATCCAGAGGCCGAAGGCCACGGGAACCGCAGGAGCGAGCACTCCGCCGAGAGCGTTGAAGTGGTAGAAGGTGCCAGAGCCCTGGGTCACTGACTCGTTCATTCCCGGTACCAGATAGGCGATGTAGTTCCGGTCGGAACGAATGAGCGTCGCGAGCTGCGCAGGAAAGACCGGCCAACCGAATACGGACTGTAGGACAGCGAGAACGGCCTCGATGAAGCACATACCGAGCAGCAAGGCGAGGACGAAGCGACGCTCTCGCCGTCCGGCGCGGAAGAGCAGCACGTACGCGCCGAAGGCGATGACGATGGCGGAGATCCTCCCCAGGCCGCCGGGACCGAAGGCGGAGAACACGGACACGAACGCCGCCAGGATGATGTAGCCGAGGTACACGGTCCCCATCGTGCGCGGGAGCACACGGGTCTGGAACACGCCGAGGCCTACGAGGAGCATGATGAAGACGGAGAGGTAGAGGGGCATGTCGTACAGGTCGGGGTGCAGGAGGGTCCAGGCGGTGGCGAACGGCACGGCGGCGACTCCGACCCACGCGACGTAGCGATAGGCGCGCGGCTGGACGACGGCGGTCACGCCGAGGGTCAGAAGGCATGCCAGGAGCAGCGCGACGATGGCGTGGCCCCTGGCCAGCGCGAAGGCGACCAGGCCCAAGCAGGCGGCCACCATGATGTAGCCCGATAGCGCCGCGACGCTGGGTCGGTCAGCGTGCGTCTGGCCGGTCAACGGCGCCGTGGCACCGCGTGAATCGTGTGACTCCATCGTGCGCTAAGCATAGACGCACCCAGCGGACAGGCCAAAGGGGATCCGACGCTGCAGGTGTCACGCGGGTGGCGTCAAGCTTCCGCGTCTCGTTGCGCGCCGCCCCAGGCTTCCGGTATCCTCGCCGGGACCCAAGGGAGGGAGCATCATCGCGAGTGCCGATCACAACTCTGGTCTGCGAGAGTACGTTCTGATCCTTCGTCGTCGCTGGATCTGGTTCGCAGGAACGGTCGCGGCGGCGGTCCTCATCTCTCTGGTCGTCTCGTTCACCACGACTCCCTTGTACAGGTCCACGGCCCAGCTGACCTACGTACAGCAAGCCAGCATCGCGTCTGCTATGGGAGGTACGACTCCCGGCCTCAGCAGTGTCGAGGTTCAGCGTGAGTCGGAGACGTACGCCCAGCTCGTGACGACCGACGAGATGAAGACGCGGGCCAAGGCAGAGCTCGGCAGCGAGGTACCCGACGACGTCACGATCGAGGCTGAGTACGTTCCGGATACGAGTGTGCTGCGTATCTCTGCGGTCAGCGATGACCCGGCCGAGGCCCGTGACGTGGCGAACGCCTATGCGGCGGCGCTCACGAAATGGCGTCGGCAGGTCGCCATCGACCAGTACAAGGAGGCCGAGAAGATCATCCTGCAGAAGATCGATGACTACGGCGACGATCCTGCGAGGTTGAGCGACCCGGGCTACGTGCAGCTGGTCGGTCGCCTACAGGATATCCGCCTGCTCGAAGCCTCCGCCACGGGGAACTTTGTCGTCGCCTCGGCTGGCGTTTTGCCGGATGCGCCGTTCGCCCCCCAGCACATCAGAGACGTCGTCATCGGATTCCTCATCGGTGTGATCGCCGGCATTGGACTGGTGACCTTGGCGGAGCAGCTGGACGTAAGGATCCACAGCGTGGATGACCTTGCCGCGACGCTCAACCTGCCGGTCTTGGCGCGCTTCCCGCGCCTGTCGAGGGGTCAAGACGGCGTGGGCGGCTTGACTGCGATGAACGAACCGGCCGGACCCATGGCGGAGGCGTCGCGGATGCTGCGCGGCAACCTCGACTTCGTGAACGTCGACGGCGAAGTCACGTCCCTCATAGTCACGAGTTGTTCGCAGGGAGAGGGCAAGACGACGACCGCGGCCAATCTCGGGGTCGCGCTGGCGCGCGCCGGGAAGCGTGTGATCATCGTCGACTCGGACCTGCGCCGGCCTCGCCTGCACCGGTTCTTTGATCTCCCGAACCGCATCGGGCTGTCCACGGTCGTCGCCGGCAGGACGTCCCTGGCCGAGGCCTTGCAGCCCTTCGAGCTTGGGCCTCGCGATAGGGCTACTGGTGCCGACCTCACGGATTGGACAGAGGGCGTCGAGGCTCGCTCGCGTCTGTACGTCCTGCCGAGCGGGCCGCTCCCGCCCAATCCCGGTGAGATCGCGGCGTCGCGACGCCTGGCTGAGGTGATTGCCGAGCTGTCAGGGATCTGTGACTTGGTACTCCTCGATGCGCCCCCGCTTCTCGTCGTCGGTGACACGGCCGCCTTGGCCAGGGCAGCCGGGGGCATGCTTGTGGTGGCACGCCTCGGGATAGTCACCAAGGCGATGTTGACGGAGGCTGTCGAGGCTCTCGCCCAGATGCCTTGTCGCAAGCTCGGCGTCGTCGTCACGGGTATCCCGGTGGAGGGCACTGCGTATCGCTACCGGTACTTCGAGGAGTCGTCGGCGTCCGAGCCGGAGACGTCGCCGAATCCTGACGACCCAGTGGCCGCCTGAGTTCTCCGTCGGTGAGCCCAAGGCCGTCAGTCACGTGGCTCACATGCGCCTGACCCAGCTCCTCCTGCCGACGGTCAAAGAAGACCCGGCCGGCGCCGAGGCCATCAGCCACAAGCTGATGGTGCGCGCCGGCCTCGTCCGCCAGCTGGCGGCCGGCATCTACGTCTTTCTGCCGGCCGGCTGGCGCGTCATGCGCAAGATCGCCGCCATCATCCGCGACGAGATGGACGGCATCGGCTGCCAGGAGATGCTGATGCCCGTCTTGCACCCGGCTGAGGTCTGGCAGGAATCGGGCCGCTGGGACGAGATCGGCGACGAGATGTTCCGCCTCAAGGACCGCAAGGGCGCCGACATGGCCCTGGCGATGACCCACGAGGAGGTCATCACCTGGGTCGCGGCGCGCGAGGTCCGCAGCTACAAGCAACTCCCGCAGCTCTGGTACCACATCCAGACCAAGGAACGCGACGAGGCCCGTCCCAAGAGCGGCCTCCTGCGCACGCGCGAGTTCATCATGAAGGACTCCTACAGCCTCGACCGCGACATGGACGGGCTGCAGGCGAGCTACGAGAAGCACATCGACGCCTACGACCGCATCATGCGGCGCTGCGGCCTGAACACCATGATGGTGCTCAGCGACCCCGGCATGATGGGCGGCGCGATCAGCCACGAGTACATGGCGCCCAGCGAGGCCGGGGAGGACGCAATCGTCTACTGTCGCGGCTGCGGCTACGCGGCGAACGTCGAATTGGCTGTCGCCGGGGAAGAGGCGGCGGCTGATGGCGCCCCGGCCTTCGAGCTCCCGCCCGCCGGCGAGATCCACACGCCGAACGTGCGCACTATCGAACAGGTCGAGAACTTCCTTGGCCTTCCGGCGCGCGCCTTCATGAAGTCGCTCGTCGTGACGACCGAAGGCGAGGGCGCGCACCCCGTCATGGTCATCGTGCGCGGCGACCACGAGCTCTGCGAGCCCAAGCTGCGCAAGATCATCGGCGAGTTCCGTCTGGCCACGGCGGAAGAAGTGCTGGCGGAGCAGGGCACGGAAGCCGGCTTCGTCGGGCCCGTGCCGACGCCGCTGCCGGTGATCGCCGACGAGGTGCTGCGCCGGGGCGTCTACGTCGCCGGCGCCAACAAGGCCGACCACCATCTCAGCGGGGTCTCGGCCGCCGGCCTCGCCGCGGCGGCGCCGGCCGGCGTCCGCTTCGCGGACCTCCGCGAAGCCCGCGCCGGCGACCCCTGCCCCGAGTGCGAGGGGACGCTCGAGGGCGAGCGCGTGATCGAGGTGGGCAACATCTTCCAGCTCGGCACCAAGTACTCGGCGCCGATGGGCGCCACGTACCTCGACGAGCGCGGGGAGGAGCGGCCCATCATCATGGGCAGCTACGGCATCGGTCTGGCGCGCATCGCCGCCGCGGCGATCGAGCAGCACCACGACGAGCGCGGCATCGTCTGGCCTCCCAGCATCGCCCCGTTCGCGGTGCACCTGGTGCTGGTGCGCAGCGGCGACGAGACCCAGCGCGCGCTCGCCGAGCGTCTCTACGACGAGCTGCCGGCCGCGGGGTTCGAGGTCGTCTTCGACGATCGCGACGCCTCGGCCGGCATCAAGTTCGCCGACGCCGACTTGCTCGGCTGTCCCGCCCAGGTCGTCGTCGGCAAACGCGCCCCCGAAGGCGTCGTCGAGCTCAAGGATCGTGCCACGGGCGAGCGCCGGGATGTGCCGGTGCCCGACCTCGGCCACGCCTTGCGCGCTCTTCTCGCCGCCGGTTGACGTCGCGGCGGGCGCGGCTCCGCCCCCCGGATCCCGCGCCCGCGGCACTCTTCTCAGGCTCGATTCGGCCGTCCTGTTGCCACAATGGGCAACAAAACGCGGTGTTGACTCTTAAGTAATCACTTCTTGCGGGCGATACCTGTAGCAGGATGAACGTAGCGCTCATGACACCGATAGCACACGACAGGACCACGCAGCACCGCTTCCCGAGGGCCCTGAAGGGCCTGATGGAGGAGCGCCACCTGAGCTACCGCCAGCTGGCGTACAAGACGCAGCTCTCGGCGGGGTACCTGAACCACCTCACCAAGGGAACGCGTCCGGTGCCGTCCGACCCGGTGATGGCCGTCATCGCCCGCGCCCTGTGCGTCGACCCCGACTTCTTCCTCGAGTTCCGCCTGCGCCAGGTCGCCCGCGTACTCGCTCACGCGCCCGAGCTGACCGACAAGCTGTTCGGCGTCCTGCTGCGCGAGCATCCGGTGACGGACGAGATCCTCGACCTCCTCGCCGACGCCCCGACCGGCAACGGCTACGGGCACCACGAGGTCGAGGAGGACGAGGAGTACTGACGGCGCGGCATTGCCGCGGCCGACCGAAACACCCCCCTGGACAGCGAGTGACGTCCATGAAGCGACCGGCGCAAGCCGGTCGCTTCATCTTCGGAGAGCCCCCTTTGTTGGTCCCGCTGCGCGGAAGAGCCCGCCGCTCCTAGGAGCGGCGGGCTCTTCCGTCGCGCGCCTCGTCGCCGGCGCTCAGATCACATCTGACTCGTCGCGATGAAAGCTGCGATCACGAATACAAGAACAATCGTGGCGCCGATGTAGAGGCGCTTCTCCTCCGGCAGCATGTTGGTGAACCAGCGCATCACGTCCTCCGATGCTGGGAACGGGCCATGCGAGACGCGGGTGAGGGTGACTTGGCCCCTCGGGCGCCAGAGACGGCGGCGCGACTCCAACGCGCAGCCATTCACACGGATTTGTTCATATTATACCCCTCGCAAAACACGTGGAGCGCTGGACGCGGCGCGACACAGAGGTGTTGGCGTTGGGCAGGTGCGCGGGTGGCGTAAGGTAGGCGACTGCGCGTTCCCGCTAGGGTTCCGAGCAGCTCGCGTCGAACACTCCCGGCAGCATCCAAGGAAAGGCTCACCAGCAAGTTCCCGAGTGATCGGAGAAGCGAGTGGGTTGGTTCGTAGGCGTGCTGCATGTCGGAGCCCAAGGGACCACCATCGCC
>Ga0315281_10008189_pt1 | contig 14620 bp, 10 predicted proteins | sample YL17G07_0_MG_FD_204540 | JGI IMG/M metagenome (GOLD analysis project Ga0315281, IMG submission 204540) | Sediment microbial communities from Yellowstone Lake, YNP, Wyoming, USA - YL17G07_0 | ecosystem: Environmental > Aquatic > Freshwater > Lake > Sediment | place: USA: Wyoming | collected...
GAAAAGGTGAGCTCCTTCGGCGTGTCCTGCCCGGTCGTGAAAACCTTCCAGATCAAGAGGGCGATCACAAAGATCACCATCAGGAGAACCATGTTCTTGAACGGTCCGTTCACTTGGGAAATACCTCCTCGTGAAGCTCCAGAATGGGCTTCCTCGTCAGTATAACGTAACGATTTGGCGGGAGTTTCAGGAGTGCGCCGCTTCCGGAGCGGATGAACGTCTTATCGGGGAAGCGGGAAGCCTCCGTGGCAGACCGCTCTGGCGCGCGCGTTCGTCAGACCGGCTTGAGGATTCCGAGATTCGCGCGATGGGCGAAACTCCCGTCGCCGAAATCGAGGCCGTAACCGACCCATTTCTGGTCCTCGGGTTCGACGAAAAGAGCTTCATCCACTTCGAGAGACATGCGCCGCGCTGCCGGCCGGTCGATCACGCAGGCCAGGGCGAGGCTTTTCGGACCCTGGGATCGAAGCTGGGAGAGCAGATAGCCCTCGACCACGCCCGTGTTGACGACGTCCTTGAGGACGAGAACGTGATGGTTTGCAACGGAAAAGTGCCGAAAAAACCGGATGGCGATTCTCGGTTCTCCGGCCCCGTCCGATTCGTCCTGCCGGTCGACGTCGATGAACTCGAAGCGGGACGGCGTTTCGAGCGAACGAACCAGGTCCGACAGGAACATGGCGCTCCCCTTGAGCACTCCGACGACGAGAATCTCCTGCCCCTTGAGCCTCTGATCGAGGCGGCGAGCCAGTTTCTCGACTCTCTCGCGAATTTCGGCCGCATCGTGCCGAATTTCCACTTCCGGAATCTGTTTCATCGATTTTCCTCCCACGTCAGCTTTAGCGCTTCCAGCTCACCTTCAGGGAGGCGCGCCGCTTCGGCGATCGCGACTCCGGGAACCCAGATGACTTTCGAACGAGAGGTCAGGACCGGCACCCCCGCCCGGCGTTCCCTGGGAATTTTTCTGTCGATGAAAAGGTCCTTCAGGCTGCCGCTTCCGGCGCACCCGAGCGGCCGGAAACGATCTCCAGCTCTGCGGTTTCGGACTGTGAGATCGAAGGCGCTGATCTTTTCGACGGCGTTCCGGCCGACAGTCACCGGAAGAATCAGGGTCCATCCTACTCCGCTTCCGGCCGAAGGGAGGAGTGTGTGGCGGCTGCCTCGAATCCATTGGATCCTCAGGCGGCCGGATGCTTCCGGAACTTCCAGCGTCTCTTCTCCGCACCAGTTGTGTTCGAACATCGGCGATGCCGGCCGGTCGATGATGGTCGCGACCCGGATTCTCGTGCCATCGATACGGACTTCGGACCCTTCGCCAGCGGAAAAACTTCGAGGCCGATCGGAACTGTGCAGTGCCGTGAGGATCCTGCCGACCAGGCGGCCCGGGAGGGCGGGAAGGCCCTGGTCACTCGCAAATCGGTGGAGGGCTCGACGGACGAGCGGGATGGGCGAGCGGCGGAGAATGGATGCGTCGAGAGCGTTTTCAGCGGGCAGCGCGGCTTCGAGAATGAGGGTCTCAGCCTGTCGATCGAGGAAATCGTTGTCTTCGAGCAATCGGTCGAGAGTCGATGAGGCTCTCAGCGGAAAGTCGGGGCCGAAAACTTCGGTCATGGCCGGAGTGACCAGCGCCCGGACGGACGAGCGCAGCGAATGGCTCGGAAGAGAGTTCGATTCGTCTTCCCTCCACGAAGTACCTCGCGACACGAGCCAGGCTCTGAGCTCACAACGGAGAAAGGGCAGGAGCGGCCGGATGACGCCGTTCTTTCGCCGGGGCCTGATCCCGGCCAGTGCGCCGGGGCCTTCGCCGCGCTGGAGCTTCAGGAAAAGAGTCTCGATCCGATCGTCGGCGGTGTGCCCGGTTGCGATCAGGCCGCCCTTCTCCCGGTGGAGCCGGTCGAAGAAATCGTAACGCGCCTTCCGCCCGGCGGCCTCGAGCGACAGGCCTTCCGAGCGGGCCAGCGCCGGCACGTCAATGTTCTCGAAGTAACAGGGAATTTCGTGCCGGGCGGCGAGATTCTCGCAAAATCTGGCGTCTTCGTCGGCTTCTCCCCCTCGAATCCGGTGGTGAACGTGCGTGACGCCGTCGAGGTGGAAAGGGAGCCGCCTGGCCGCCAGCACCAGAAGCTCCAGGAGCGCGGTCGAATCGGAGCCTGCGGAAACGGCTGCCATCACTCGTGATCCGGGGGGAATGAGCCCGGACGATCTGAGGTGAGAGCTGAATCGTTTCGACAGATCCACGTTCGTCCAGAAAAAAAGGGAGATTGAAATTCGAATCCGGGAAGAAAAATGGTGGCGGTGCAGGGAATCGAACCCCGGACATGGCGCTTATGAGACGCCCGCTCTAGCCATCTGAGCTACACCGCCTCGAACCCGAAATGCTACCGGCGGTGGTGAGAAGAGTCAACGTGGGTTCGGCCGCGCCGGCGGCACGATCAGTGTCCTGGTGGGATCGATGGTGGCCCGTTCACCGGAAGAGAGGCTCAAAGGAATCGAAGGCGCGGTTCGCCAAACAACCGGCCGGGCCGCCGCGGTCGGTTCTATAATCGCGCGGCGGGGTCGGAGGGAATCATGAGCGAGATCAGCGAATGCTGGCGGTGCGGAACCAAGGAAGCCGCGGACGACATCGTCATGTGTCCCACCTGCCACCGGGGTGTCTGCCGCCACTGCTCGGTCAAGATTTCCGGCCGGGGGTTTTGCTCCCAATCGTGCGCAGATTATTTTTTTCACGGTGACGACGACGACGCGGGATGAATCGAAAGGAATCCGATCATGTTTCCGACCCAAAGGCCGAGACGATTGCGCCGCACCGAGGGACTTCGAAAGCTCGTTCGCGAGACGCGATTCGAATCTTCCCAGCTCGTCGCCCCGCTGTTCGTGGTTCCCGGGAGCGGAATCAAGAAAGAGATCCCGTCGCTTCCGGGTGCTTTTCACCTGAGCGTGGACCGGTGTGTCGAGGAAACGAAGATGCTTGCCGGGTTGGGAGTCGGAGCAGTTCTTCTCTTCGGCATCCCGGAAAAGAAAGATGCCGAAGGGTCCGGCGCGTGGGATGCGGAGGGGCCGGTCGTCCGGGCGATTCGAGGGATTCGGCGCGAGCTGCCTTCTTACCCCGTGATCACCGACGTTTGCCTCTGCGAGTACACCAGTCACGGTCATTGCGGGCTTCTCGTCGACCGGCGCGGCGAAATGGTGGTCGACAACGACTCGACCCTCGAGCTCCTCGCCAGAAGTGCGCTCGCTCATGCGGAGGCGGGGGCGGACATCGTCGCGCCGTCGGACATGATGGACGGCCGCATCCAGGCGATCCGTCGAGCGCTCGACGCTGGAAAGTTTTCGGATGTGGCGATCCTTTCCTACGCGGCGAAATCGTCGTCGGCGTTTTATGGCCCTTTTCGGGACGCGGCGGGGAGCGCTCCGTCGTTTGGCGACCGGCGCGGTTATCAGATGGATCCTTCGAACCGGCGTGAAGCGCTGCGCGAGGTCCGGCTCGACGTCGAAGAAGGCGCGGACATGGTCATGGTCAAGCCCGCCTTGACGGCTCTCGACATCATCGCCGAGGTGCGGCGGAACTTCGATCTTCCGCTCGCGGCGTATCTCGTTTCCGGCGAGTCGGCGATGATCGATTTCGCAGCCGAAAAGGGTCTCATCGATGGCGACCGTGCCCGTCTCGAAGCGCTGACGTCCGTTTTTCGCGCCGGCGCGGATATCGTTCTGACTTATTGGGCCGAGCGAATGGCTCGTGCAGCGGAGCAGGGGAAGCGGTAACCGCCCGGCGGCATCTCGCTTCGATGACTCTCGCCACTCCGGAAGATCCGCCGTCAAGTGCGCGGCGGGTACTCCAGGAAAAATGACGAGAGCGATTTGTTGATCGATGCGGAGGCCGCCGATATACTGCGCGCTTCGTAGAGACATCAAATTCGGAATTGGATAATGGGAAAGAAATCACAGGAACTTTTCGCGCGCGCCCTGGAATTGATGCCCGGAGGAGTTAATTCTCCGGTCCGGGCCTTTCGTTCGGTGGGTGGAGATCCCCCTTTCATCGCCAAAGGACTGGGCCCGCGCATCTACGACGTGGACAACAAGGGATACATCGACTACGTCGGATCCTGGGGGCCGCTGATCGTGGGTCATGCGAATACCTACGTCGTCGAGGCCATCAAGAAAGCTGCGGAGAGAGGGACCTCGTATGGCGCCCCATCACCCGGCGAAGTCGAGTTGGCGGAACTGATCCAGGAGGCTCTTCCGTCGATCGAGATGATTCGAATGGTGAGCTCAGGCACCGAGGCCACGATGTCGGCTGTCCGCCTCGCTCGTGCTTTCACCGGGCGGGACCGGATCGTCAAATTCGACGGTTGTTATCACGGGCACGCCGACTCGTTTCTGGTGAAGGGTGGTTCGGGAATCATGACCCTCGGACTTCCCGATTCCCCCGGGGTTCCCCGGGAGCTCGCAAAGCTCACGTTGTCCATACCCTTCAACGATCCGGCCGCGGTGAAAAAGATTTTCGAAGCGCATCCCGGCGAAATCGCCGCGATGATCGTCGAGCCGGTGGTGGGAAATTCCGGAACGATCCCTCCGGCGGAAGGGTTTCTCGAGCTTCTGAAGAAGGAAACGGCCGCGGCCGGGACGCTTCTCATTTTCGACGAGGTGATGACCGGATTCCGGGTCGCCTACGGCGGCGCCCAGGAGCGATTCCGGGTGCGTCCGGATCTGACCACCCTCGGGAAGATCATCGGAGGGGGGCTGCCCGTCGGCGCATTCGGCGGCCGGAAGGACGTGATGTCCCTGATCGCCCCTTCCGGGCCGGTTTACCAGGCCGGGACGCTTTCCGGAAATCCCATCGCGATGGCGTCGGGTTCTGCGACTCTCAAAATCATCAAGAACGACAGTGCTTATCGAGAGCTCGAGGAGCGGGGGGCGCAGCTCGCCGACGGAATCGCCCGGTCCGCCGCAGAAGCCGGAGTGCCGGTCGTCATCAATCGGGTCGGGTCGATGTTGACGGTGTTTTTCACCGACCGGCCGGTCACGGACGACGTCACCGCCGGACGTTCCGACAAGAACGCTTTTGCAGCGCTTCATCGGGCATTGCTGGAGGACGGCATCTACTGGCCGCCATCGCAATTCGAGGCTGCGTTCGTGTCGACGACTCACTCCGGTCGGGACATCGACGAAACGATCAGCGTCTTCGCCCGGGCTTTCGCAAAAGTCGCGGCTCTCGTCGCGAGCTGACCCCTAACGCTGCACTGCAGCCGAGTGAAATCCGTTTCGAAGCGCCCGGCGCGCTTTGGGCGGGAGCTGGGCCAGTCCCCAGATCAGGAAACGCCCCGCCTGGTCGCTGTTCTCGGCAAAAAATGAATCCCTCGGATCGGGAAGAAGGCGCTCCATGCGGCGGCGCGTCTCGCGAGCCTGATTCTCGGACGCGAATTCGAAAAGCTCCACACCGGCTGCTTCGTCGGCAAACGGAAAGATACGGCGCCCATCCAGAGCGCCGACCGTGGCATAGGCAATTTCCTCGGACTTCAGAACGAATCCCTGTTGTCTCAGCAACTGCAGCACCTCCGGGATGTCGATTTTGGCTGCGGCCGTGGTCGTGATTCCCTGAGGAGACTTGGCCGGCGCCGATGAGCGGCCCAGCCAGAACCAGACGAGGACCACAACGACCGAGACGGCGAGAAACAGCATTCCCACCCCGGCGACTGCGATCCAGACGAAAAGGCGGGATTCTCCTGCGGGCTTCTTGCCCGTTTGGGATGCCGCACCGGCGGTGGCGAGCTGCCTCGTCAGCGCGTCCCGGCGTTTCTCGAGCTCGGAAAGGTTCGCCAGATGCCGGCCGACGACCGAATCGTCCGGTTGTTCTGCCAGCCGCTTCCAGGAGTCCGCCCAGGCGACGGCTTCGTCGGCGACGAGATCGAAGGCATTCCGGGAGAGTCGCTCGAGACCCTGAATGCGCGCCTCGGCGCCGTGTCGATGAGCACGCGCCTCGGCGAGAGGTGCGTCCCATTCGGCGGTTCTTGAGGAATATTCGCTCCTCGCTTCCGATAATCTTTTGTCGGCCGCGATGACCTCGCGCGTGAGTTGTTCGCGCTCGGCCGTCAGATTCGAGGCCCTTCTCTCGATCGCCTCGAGCTCTTCGATGGCGTGGCGCCTCCGCAGAAGTTCGAATTCGGTCTCGTGCTCCGTAGGAGGGGATTGAAGCTCGCGGTCGAGGTTTTCCCGGCGTCTGGCGATCGAGAGTCCCTCCCGGGCTGCCCGTTCTTCGCGGATGCGGACTTCTTCGCGAATTTGCTCGATCGTTTCGAGGGCGTGGCGCAGAGGAGCGACGGTCTGGTTTTTCTCGGACTCGAGCGCTTTTTCTCGGTCGATCTCAGCGTCCCGGGTCGCCGACGAGTCGTCGACCTGAGATGCGAAGCGCCGAAGCTCGTCGCGTGTGCTCGCGAGGCGCGGAGTCAGTGGAATTTCGGCCGGAAGATCGGGGGAACCCAGAAGGAGTCGAGCCAGCTCGGAACGAATTCGCAGAGCCGATCGCTCGGTCACGCGAAGCTCCGCTCGAAGCTGCGAATTCTTGAGTTTCTTCCCGAAACTGCCGATGCGGTCGGCGACGCGTTCGGCCAGACCACGATCGATGATTTCCTGGGATTTCGATTCGCTGTCGCTCACGTTTCGAAGATAGCAGAGCGACCCCGGCCCCTCAACCGTCTTACCGGGAATCTGACGCCGGCTTACCTGGCGGTCGTGGCCGCAAGCTGAAGAGCGTCAGCGATCTTTTCGGCAAACTCGACGGCCGAATGCGGCCCTTCCGCCGTGATGATCGGCCCATCCTGGACGACCGAGGCTTTTTCGTAAATGGCTCCCCGATCCTGGAGAACGGCGATGGCCTTCGGGTCCGGCCAGACCGTTGCCCGGCGCCCTTCGAGAATTCCGGCGTTGGCCAGGACAGCCCCCGAAAGGCAAATGCCCGCAACCGGTTTCCCTGCGGCATTCATCTGGCGCAGGAAATCGAGAAGCGGGGCATCATTCCAGAGGTAATCGGGAGAACCCATTCCTCCGACGATGACGACAGAATCCCAATCTGAACCCTTCAAATCGGCCGTTTTCAGCGTCGCAGTGGCCGTTCCGCCAAGCATTCCCCTGCATGGGCCTGCCAAAGTGGACGCGATCGAAGTGACCGCTCCGGCGTCGTCGAGTCTTTTCTTCGGTTCGTTGAGCTCCTCATCCCGGTATTCGGTGGGTGAAACGACGAAGACGACCTTTCGTCCTTCGAGAGCCTTTGAGAGATGGCTGGATTGCTGACTCATAAGATTTCGTACTCCTTCCGATTTCGCACCCTGATTCTATGCTGTTCTGATCCGGGGCGGAGGCCTCGGAGCGGGATTTCTGCCCTCGTTCTCCACCTTGCGAAAATGGCCGGATAAGTCATTTTGATTGTACGTTTTAGCGATCCAGAAATCGATCAACAAGAGGGCGCTGGGGCGCTGCGGCGCTGCGGACGACCGCCAGGATACGCAGTCTCCGCGAGGACCTACTCGGTCTGCTTGTTTCCGTCGACGTCGAGGATCGCCACCGGAGCGATCTCTCGAAGGCTGGCGGCAATCTCCGAAGCTTTCCCGACCACCACGATCGAAAAGCTTCCCGGATCGAGATACTTTTTCGCGACCCGCCGTACCTCCGCCTTTGTCACTTCCCCGATTCTCTCCCGGTAGGTGACCAGCGTGTCGGCTGGGAGGGAATGAAGCTTCATGTCGACCAGACGGGATCCCAGATCGTCGGCCGTTTCGAGCATGTAGGGAAACACCCCCTGGAGATAGCTGACCGAATCGGACAGTTCCTGGTCGGTCACGTCTTCGTCCCGGATCCTGTTGAGCTCGAAAAGAAGCTCCCGGACGGCCTTGCCCGTCACCGGATTTTGAACGTCGGCAGTGGCGCAGAACGGGCCTCCATCGCGGCGAAATTCAAAGCCCGTATGCGCTCCATAGGTGTACCCATGTTTTTCCCGAAGATTCAAATTGACCCGCGACGTGAATTTGCCTCCGAGGATCCCGTTCATGACCTGTTGCGGGAAAAAGTCGGGATTGTTACGCGGAGTCGAGGCGTTCCCGATTCGAATGACCGATTGGACCGACCCCGGGCGGTCGACGAGAAAGACCCGGAGCTTTTCGGCCGGCTTCGGTTCGATCTTCGGGGCGGGGGATGCTTCCCCTTTCTTCCAATCCGCCAGCCTCGCTTCCAGGAATGCGATGAGCGAATTTCCTTCGACATCCCCGGTGACGACCAGGACCGAATTATTGGGCACGAAATTGGTGCGGTGAAACTGGACGAGGTCGTCCCGGACGATCGTGCGCACCGAGGCCTCGGTTCCGCTCGCAGGTTCTGCGTAAGGGGTTCCTTCGTAAAGAAGGGCGTTGAAGCGATCGGCAGCCACGGCGCCGGGAACGTTCCGAATCTGCTTGAGAGAGTCGAGGCGCATCCCTCTCACGCGATCGACTTCCTTTTCCGGGAAAATCGGGTTCCTGGCCGTATCGAAGAGGAGCTCGAGACCCTGGGGCAGATATCGAGACAGGACCCCGAGCCGGACATAGGTTGCGTCGTGCGACGATCCGGCTCCCAGCGATGCGCCGAGAAAATCGATCTTTTTGGCCAGCTCGGTCGAGCTATAGGTCTTCGTCCCTTCGGTCAGGAGCAAACTGACGAGACTGGCAACACCGGCTTTTCCTTTCGGATCGGATGCGCTGCCGTTTCTGACCAAAAGGGTTGCCGTCGCGATGGGAACGGAAGAATCCTCTGCGACGAGAATCTCGAGCCCGTTTTCGAGCGTCGACTGTTTGATCTTTGGAAGGTGAAACGGGCGAACCGCCTCGGGGGCGGGTGGTTTGGATCGATCGAGGATCGGAGGAGCGGGCATGTCTTGATCTCCTGGAACGGAAGAAGGATCAGAAGCGGAAGCCGTTGGAGTGAAAAAATGGGCCGTCGCAATCAACGCCAGCCCGGCGCTTCGCGCGGTTCGAGCAAATCGCCTCGCAAGAGAACATGAGCCCCTCATTTTGGAAGGGCGGCGGGCTCCGGCGCCGGCGCGGCCGGTTTGGGCGGGACGTACCAGGCGACGACACGATGAATGCTTTTCAGATACTTCCTGGAGAAGGCGGCCAGATCGGAGGAGGTGACTCGCCGGTACTGTTCCATTTCCGAGTTGATTCTTCCCGGATCGCCGAAGTAAACCATGTTGGCAGAGAGGTGATCCGCCCGGTCTCCGATGGCGTCGAGCTGACGGGCGAGATCGGTTTCCGCTCGATTTCTGGCCCGTTCCAGCTCGACCTCGCCGATTTCTTCCTTCGAGAGCCGATCGATCTCCTTCTGTAGCGCGTTCTCGAGCGTTTCCGGATCGACTCCCTCCCGGCAGGTCGCCTGAAAGTGGAACTGGCCCGCCTCTTCGAGCGGGAAAACAAATGCCGTCACGTCTTTTGCGAGCTGGAGCTCGTAGACGAGGCGGTGGTACAGCCGCGAGGATTTACCGGAAGAAAGAAGGGTCGAGAGGAGGTCCCCGGCGTAGTAGTCGGCCGTCCCTATTTTCGGCCCGTGATAAAGCATGAAAATTTTCGGCAGCTGCACGGTGTCTTCCACGACGAGCCGCTTCTCGGTTTCGGGAAGCTTGAAATCGGAAACGGGCCTCGGAGCGTCGGGGCCCCTCGGAATCGAGTCGAAATAAACCGCGATCAGCTCCTTCGCTTTTTCCAGATCGATGTCGCCCGCAACCGTCAGGACGGCGTTGTTTGGAGCGTAGTAGGTCCGGAAAAATTCTTTGACGTCGTCGAGCGTCGCCGCGTCGAGGTCTTTCATGTATCCGATCACCGGCCAGTGATAAAAATGCTCCGGCGGGTAGGCCGTTTCGGTCATTTTCTCCAGCCAGGTACCGTAAGGCTGGTTGTCCACGCGCGTTCGGCGCTCGTTCTTGACGACCTCCCGCTGATTGTCGAGCTTCGGCTGGGTGAGCCCTTTTTCGAAAAAGCCCATCCGGTCGCTTTCGAGCCAGAGCCCCAGCTCGAGAACGTTCGAGGGGAGAGTCTCGAAGTAGTTCGTCCGGTCGTACCAGGTGGTTCCGTTGGCAACGCCGCCATACCTTTGAACCAGCTCGAAATGTTCGTTTGCGCGGATGTTCTCGGAGCCCTGGAACAACATGTGTTCGAAAAGGTGAGCAAAGCCGGTGCGTCCCGGCTTCTCGTTCTTGGATCCGACGTGGTACCAGACGTTGACCGCGACCAGCGGTGTGCCGTGGTCCTCATGGAGAATGACACGAAGTCCGTTATCGAGTGTGTAGGTCTGAAACTGAACGGGAGCCGCCATCGCAGCCCCTGCTCCGACGGCCAACACCGCAGCGAGCCCGAGGGCCCGGCAAGCCGGATCGAGCATGTCGTCTCCTGAGTTTGATGCCGATTGATTCGACGTTTTCATTCGATTCCCGGTTCTCTCCCGGCTCCAGCTCGTTCTCCGGCCTGAAACCGCTTTCGAAACCGAAACGATACAACAGGATCGGGAATTCGGCCGCGGAATCGCTGCACTCTCCTTGCTTTCATGCCCCCGTTCCGTTATAACCCGCCGGCTGCATCGAAAGTCGGGGCGTAGCGCAGCCTGGTAGCGCACACGGTTCGGGATCGTGTGGTCGGAGGTTCAAATCCTCTCGCCCCGACCAATTTTCTCCTCTCTCCTGTCGACCTGCCCTTCAAAGAACCCGGTCCCGGCCCGGTCTGATCCGGGATGAATCCCAAATCTCATCGAACAATGGAGTGGCAGAGCCATGAGTGAGGAAGCAAAGAATTGGTTCTCGAAATCCGGGCCGGTGATGACGCTGTTTGTTTTGGCCGCATGGATTCCGCTCGCGGCTTACGGCGCTCCTGAAAAAACCTCTCCCGCTCAAAAAACGGAAGTCGGGACGAAAACCGCCGTCACCCCTCCCGGCGATCTCACTCCCGAGATGGTCGTCTCTCTCCGCTCGGCGATTTCACCGGCCGTCTCTCCCGACGGAAAGCGGGTCGTCTACGTCCTGCAGACTCCGCGAACGTCGAATGAAGAGCTCGGGAAAGCCAGAAAGGAAATCTGGATGCGGGATCTCGATCCGGGGGAGAGCGGCAACGGACGCCAATGGACGGCGGGTCCTTCGGACGAATCGCCGGCATTTTCTCCAGAAGGAACGTGGGTCGGATTTCTCGGCACGAGGGGTGGCAAGGACTCGAAAGCGCAGGTGTACCTGATGCCGGCCGTTGGCGGCGGGGAGCCCCGGCAGTTGACCCGCGCAAAGGCGGGCGTGAGCTCGTTTGCCTGGTCTCCGGACGGAAAACGCCTGGCCTGGCTGGCGAAAGAGCCGAAGAGTGACGAGCGGGAGGCGAAGGAGAAAAAGGGGGAGGATTGGGAGGTCGTCGACCGGGCATTCCAGCGCAGCCGGCTTTGGGTCGGCGGGGTCGAGGGGAAAAACGAAAAACAAATCCCGATCGGCGAGCTTTCGGCGTTCGAGCTGGATTGGTCGCCGGACGGGAAAGTGATCGCGTTCACCGCGGCCGACACTCCGTCGATCGATGACTCCTACATGCGGAAACGTCTTTATGTCGTCCCCGTCGACGGGGCGGGCGAGGCGAGGTCTGTCTGGGATCCGAAGGCGAAGCTCGGTTCTCCGAGGTGGAATCCGGAGGGGACGAAGATCGCCATCAATGCCGGCGCAGACACGCACGATCCTTCGGCAGGAATTCTTTTTGTCGTCGACCCGGCAGATGGAACGGCGACGAACCTCACGAAGCGATGGGACGGGACCGTCGGCGAGCTCATCTGGAACATTTCCGGCCGCATCGATTTCACGGCGGCAAAAGGGATTCGAAACGTTGCGGCTTCAGTGGCCGCCGGGGCGGGGGACGTCTCGGTTCGTGTCGACGGACCGATCGACATCAGCCACCTCGCGGCCTCGAAGGACGTAAAGTTTTTCGTCGCGAGCGCATCCCGTTTCGATCATCCCAGAGAGCTTTACCAGATCCCGCTGGACGGAAAAGCCGCCCGACGCCTGACTTCGAGTAACCCGGAGCTCGACGTGATCCATTTCGCAAAGCCGGAGGCCGTGAAATGGAAGGCCCAGGACGGCCTCGAGATCGAGGGAGTGCTCTATCGTCCCGATCTCGTCAAGGGTCCGGCGCCGCTCGTCGTCGAAGTTCACGGCGGGCCGGAATCGATCTACACCGACGGCTGGACGACCGGTTACCTCCCCTGCACGCAGCTACTCACGAGGCGCGGATTCGCGATTCTGCTCCCGAACTACCGGGGCTCCACGGGACGAGGAGTGGACTACGGAAAGGCGGACCAGAAAGATCTCGGCGGCAAGGAATTCGAGGACGTTCTCGCGGGAATCGATGAGCTCGCGAAGCAGGGAATTGTCGACCCGAAGAGAGTGGGAATGATGGGAGGCTCGTACGGCGGTTATTTCTCGGGGCTGGCGGCGACGAGGTACACCGACCGGTTTCGAGCCGCGATTCCGTTCGCGGGTGTTCATGACTGGGAGTCGTTTCTCGGTACAACCGAGATCCCGACCGAAAACGAGCTCGTCCATTGGAACCTCGATTGCCTCGACGAAACACCGCTATGCTGGGACCGTTCTCCGGTTTCGTCGGCGAAGCGTTCGAAGACCGCCACTCTCATCACACACGGTCTGAGCGATCCGCGGGTTCCTCCGTCGCAATCACGTGAGCTGTATTGGGCCCTCCGGAAATCAGGCTCACCTGTCGAGCTGGTCGTCTACCCGAGAGAGCTCCACGGCCTCACGGAACGCGCGCACCAGCTCGATCACATCCAACGGGTGATCGACTGGATGGAGAAATACGTTCAGAACGCACGGTGACGGGCTGGCCCGATCGTGCGTCGGCCCAATTTTCCGGGTTCCCGCGAGTGCTTTTCTTCTGTGAATCTATCTCCGATTGCCGACGACCGCGCGAAGCTGCCGGAGCCTCGCGTCGAGCGCCTCGGGAGTGAGCGACGCGTACTTGGGGGGAAGAAGGCGGCGGCTCGAAGATTCGAAGACGGCGAGCAGCTCCATGTATTCCAGCAGCTCGACGTCGCGGCTCGGGAAATAGTCGGCAGCGGCATGAAGGAAATGGTCGGCCGTCACGGAAGCGTCGCCTCCGCTTTCACGACCGGCGTCGTCGTTGGCGAGCAGGATGACCGCTTCCACGTCGGCATTCGAGTAGCCGACCAGCTTTGAGCCGAAACCTTCCCGGATCGTGAGGAAGTCGACGTCGGTCTTGATACGGTTCTTTCGAACCAGCGCCGCCGCGACATTTTCGACTTCGGGTGAGGTTTGCGAATAGAGGAACGGGATTTTTCGGTCGAGACGTCCGGCGCGCTTCAAGTCGACGTCGAGCTTGTCGGGACGATTGGTCATCACCAGGAAAAGAATTCTTCCCCGGTTCGATGTGTCCGACATGAACTCCTTGATACGCGCGATGACCCGCGAAGAAGTTCCGCCATCCCCCTCGCCGTCGGTGTTTCCGAACGCACGGTCCCCTTCGTCGATGATCACCACGACCTGGCCGATGGCGCGAATGACCGAAAGGATTCGCTCGAGATTTCCTTCCGTGGCGCCGACCCATTTCGAGCGAAAATTCTTGAGCTTGATCGTCGCGAGCCCGCATTCCTTGGCGAAGGCTTCGGCGACGAATGTCTTCCCGGTTCCCATCGGCCCGGTGAACAGGATTCCCATCGGAACGCGGCTGATTCGGCCGTCCCGAATATTCTCGGCGACGAGGATCAGATCTTTCTTCACTTCGTCCATTCCGCCGACGACTTCGAAGCCGTGATCCGGTTCGACGAACTCGACGAGTCCGAAGCATTCCCTCTCGAGGATCTCCCGTTTCCGCCTCGCGATCAGGCGGTCGGCCTCCTGGCGAAGGCGGTCGGCCGCACTGGTGGACGAATCGACGAGGTCCGGCGCTCCCGGTGCGATCAGCTTTCGGATCTCTTCGCGGCCGAGGCCTGCGGTGAGCTCCGACAGTTTTTTCGCCCTGTCCGCCGCGGTGGGTCCGCCGCCGAGGATCCCGGCGATGAACGCCTCCCGCTCCGCCGATTCCTCGACCGAGGCCGGCGGAGGAGTGAGAATCGAGGCGATCTGCAGCGACTTCAACCCCGCGGTGACCTCGGCATAACGCTCCGCTTCTTTTTCCGACAGTCGCGGATCGGCGGCGAGTGCGGCGGCGCGCCGCGTTTCCCGGTCCGGCATCGGAACCTCGACGACGGCCACTTTCGGATTCGAGACGATTTTTGGAGCGATTTCGGTCAGGTTTTCCGCGAGAAGGATGACGACGTTGTCCCCCTTCTCGATTTGAGGAAGGAACGACCACCGGTGGAGCGTGACGATCGCGCTCCGGTCTGCGTCAGATTGGAATGACGGATCTCCCGATGGAGCCACCACTTCTGCGTATTCGATGATGACGGCGGTCTTGGCCTGATCGACGAGCAGACCCTCGAGGAGCGCGAGCACTTTCGTTTTCGGCGCCACGAGCATCGCTTCGTCGGTAATGGAAGACACCGTCCGGGCCCGCTTTGCGAATCGAATGCCGGTGGCAACGTTGTAAACCGCGATCGTTTCCTTGGTGTCCTTGAGCAG
>Ga0315281_10008191_pt1 | contig 14619 bp, 17 predicted proteins | sample YL17G07_0_MG_FD_204540 | JGI IMG/M metagenome (GOLD analysis project Ga0315281, IMG submission 204540) | Sediment microbial communities from Yellowstone Lake, YNP, Wyoming, USA - YL17G07_0 | ecosystem: Environmental > Aquatic > Freshwater > Lake > Sediment | place: USA: Wyoming | collected...
CGACCCGCACGGCAGCAACAACGAGCGCATGCTCGTCGCGAAGCTGCCGATGCTCTGCCAGCGGTGCCACATCGGGACGCGGCATCCCTCGACCATCTACGACGGCGCGCAGCTCAACGCGCGCAGCAACCGGCTCATCGGACGCGGCTGCGTGAACTGCCACTCGCAGATTCACGGATCGAACAGCCCGGCCGGGAACACGTTCCTGCGGTGACGATCATGAAAATGCGCATTCACATTTATCTGATCGCCGCGGCGGTTGTGCTGCACGCCCCGGCGTCCTTCGCGCAGGCGACCGCGCCGTCTCCGGCGCCCTCCACGTCACCGGAGCCCGGCGAGACAGCCAACGTCGTCGAGTTCGCCATCCGCGGCACGTCGTTCGGCTCGGGCTCCGACCAGGCGCGCTTCATGCGCTATCGCGATCTCCGCGACGGCGGCACGCTCGACCTGCTGCGATTCACGAAGTCGACCGACGCGCACGTCTATAACCTGCAGGCCGATCACCTCGGGTACCGCGATCAGCGGTTCTCGGCGTCCGCCAACAACTTCGGCAAGCTGAAAGCGTCGTTCGAGTTCAACCAGATCCCGCTCTTCTTTAACGAGGACACGAAGACGCTGTTCACGGCGGAGGCCGGCTCGTCGAACATCCTGCGCCTGAATGATGCGGTGCAGACGGGGCTGCAGAACAAGACCCTGCCGTACGCGAGCGTCGACGGCTTGGCGCAGCCGTTCGATCTGCGGCTCAAGCGCGAAGTCGCGGACTTCAAGGCGACGTATTCCGCGTCACGGGCGATCGATCTGAACGTCGCGCTCAAGAGCACGGGGAAAACCGGCACCCAGCCGTGGGCGGGCACATTCGGCTTCTCCGACGCCGTCGAGCTGGCCGCGCCCGTGCAGACGCGGACGACGGACCTCGGGCTTGGCGTCGAATGGGCCGGCTCGCGCGGGTCGGCGCGCGTTGGCTACGACGGATCGTTCTTCCGCAACGACGTCGACACACTCATCTGGGACAACCCGCTGCGGATTACCGACGCAGCGGTTGGCGGCCCGCTGCAGGGCCGGATGTCGCTCTGGCCCGGCAGCAACATGAACACGGGCAGTGTGTCGGGGCTGCTCAATCTGCCGGCGCGCAGCCGCGTCACCGCGTACATCTCGGTCGGCAACTGGACGCAGGACAACCCGCTGATTCCGTTCACGGTGAACAGCGCGCTGCCGGCGATTTCGCTCGATCGGCAGACCTCGAACACGCAGGCGCGCGTGACGAGCATGAACTACAGCTTCAACTCGAGGCCGACCAGCGACGTGTCGTTCACGGCGCGGTACCGGTCGTACGACTTCGACAACCGCACGCCGATCTTCAAACTCAACAGGACCGTCGTGTACGACACGACGGTTTCGGCGTTCGCCGACGGCGGCACGAGCCCGTACAGCATCAACCGCAAGACGTTCGACGCTGAGGTGTCGCTGACGCCGCACCGGTACAGCGCCTTCCGGGCCGGCTACACGCGCGAGCAGATCGATCAGAACTTCCGGTCCTTCGACACGACGACGGAAGACACGCTGCGGCTGTCGGCGGATGCGTCGGGCATCAGCTGGCTGATGCTACGTGCCGTCTACGAGCACGCGAAACGCACGGGCCAGGGCTTCGACCAGGAGGCGCTCGACGACATCGGCGAGCAGGTGTCGCTGCGCCAGTTCGACATCTCCGATCGCACGTCCGACCGCGTGTCGCTCATCGCCCAGGTCACGCCCGTGTCGGCCGTCTCCCTCAACGGCACCGTCACGGCCGGGAAGGAAGATCGGGGCGCCACGGTCTTCGGCCTGCGCAGCAACGACAGCCGCGCCTATTCACTCGGCTTCGACTACGTGCCGCGTCCCTCGATTTCGCTCGGCGCGTCTTACGAGTGGGAGCGCTACACGTCGCTGCAGGCGTCGCGTCAGGCGAATCCGGGCCCGCAGTTCAACGACCCGACACGCGACTGGACGACCAATGGCGCCGACAAGGCGTCGACGTTCAACGCGTCGATGGATCTGATCAAGCTGCTGCGCAAGACCGACGTCAAGCTCGCGTACGACTTGAGCCACTCCGAAGCGCTCTACGTGTACGGCCTGGCGCCGGTCAGCACGCTGGCCACGCCCGTCCAGCTGCCCGCCGTCGTCAACGAACTGCAGCGGGCGACGGTGGACGTCCGCTATCACTTCACCACGCACTTCGGCGCGGGGCTCGTTTACTGGTACGACAAGTACGCCGTCAACGACTTCGCATCGGGCACGCAGACGCTGACGACCATCGCGTCGCCGTCGTTCCTGATGTTCGGCTACTTGACGCGCCCGTACACGGCGAACACCGTCTCCGGACGGTTTACGTACTACTGGTAGGGCCTTACACGGTCACCCTGCGATCCTGATCTACGTACGAGCCACAGAGGCACAGAGGACGCAGAGATCTTCTCCGGCCTTCACGCTGCGATCACGCCACGACGTACAAGGCAGAGCACGCGGGGCACGCAGAGTCTCAGGCTGTCGTACTGTCCGCCTTTAGGCGGACAGCGAATGTGTAACCGTCTGCAGGCGGCGGGCCGCGCGTCGGCGTCACGGGCGGCAAACGTTAGAAGTCGGCGTGACAGGTTCGCACCAAAACGCGCCGGCGGCCACCGACGCGAGAGGCCCAATCCTGGGCCCGAGCGCCAAGCAGTGATCAATATTGCCGCCGGCGCGTTTTGTCACGCCGAGCTTCGTGTTTGCGGCCCGTGATGCCGACGCGCGGCCTCGGCCAGATCGACGTAGGCCTGAAGGCCTGCACTACAACTGACGGAGCGCGAGCGTCGCGGCGTGATAGCCGCACATGCCGTGGACGCCGACGCCGGGCGGCGTCGACGCCGAACAGATGTACAGGCCCTTCACCGGCGTTTTGTAGTTGCGCCAGGTCGGGCGCGTGAAGATCTGCGCGAGATCCATGACGCCCGCGCTGATGTCGCCGCCGACGAGGTTGGCGTTGTTCGCCTCGAGCTGCGCAGGCGTCGTCACCGCTCGGGCAAGGACGCGCTCGCGAAACCCCGGCGCAAAACGCTCAATCTGCCGCTCGATGCGATCGAGCATGTCGACCGTGGACGCGCGCGGCACGTGACAGTAGCCCCACGCGACGTGCCTGCCCGCGGGCGCTCGTGACGGATCGAAGATGGTCGGCTGGCTCAGCAGCACGAACGGGCGATCGGGAATCTGACCGTCCCACGTCGTCTGTTCTGACGCGGCAATTTCTGTCGACCTTCCGCCGAGATGCAAGGTGCCCGCGTTCCGGCACTCGGACGACGTCCACGGAATCGGCTCGGCCAGCGCCCAGTCGACTTTGAAGACGCCCATGCCGTAGCGATAGCGCTCGAGCTTGCGCCGATACGCGGCCGGAAACCTGTGTCCCGCGATTTGCAGCAGCGGCTTCGGCGACAGATCGCACATCACGATCTTCGCCCGCGGCAGCCTGTCGACGTCGGTGACGCGCGTGCCGGTCAGCACCTCGCCGCCAAGTGACTGCAGATGTGCGACGAGCGCGTTCGTGATCTTCTGTGCGCCCCCTCGCGGAATCGGCCAGCCGCCGATGTGACCGAGCGCGCCGAGTGTGAGGCCGATGCCCGCCGTCAGCGCGCGGTCGAGCGGTCGCATGCCGTGCGCGGCGATGCCGGCAAGCAGCGCTTTCGCGCGTTCCTCGGTGAACGCGCCGGCGGTGAGTCCTTCGATCGATCGCACGGCGCGCACGCCGAACGTCGCCAGCGCCATCGGATGTCGAGGAATCGACGGCGGACCGAGCACTGCCTCTGAAATCTGCGGCCAGTCGCGGACGACCGCGCCCACGATTCTCCTGTATGCGTCGCCGTCGAGCCCGAGTCCGGCCGCCGTCGCCTCGAGCGATCGCACGGTGACGGCCACGCTCCCGTCGTCGAACGGATGGGCGACCATCACGGGCGGTTCGATCCATTCGAGCCCGTGGGACGCGAGCGGCAGCGTGTTCCAGAACGGCGAGGCAATCGCAAACGGATGAACGGCCGAGCAGACGTCGTGCGTGAATCCCGGAAGGGTCAACTCGGCCGATCGCGCGCCTCCGCCGATGGTGGGGTTCGCCTCGAACACGACGACCTTGCACCCCGCCTGCGCCAGCACGATTGCCGCGCTTAGCCCGTTCGGCCCGGATCCGATGACGAAGGCGTCAGCCATGTCCGTCATGGAGGATAGTCTGTGAGATCAACCGCGCAAAACCGGGCCTTTTCGGCGGCCCGGCAATTGCAGCGCGGGAAGGCATGAGACACCTACTCAAGCTCACTGCGGTGTTGGGTCTGTTGCTCTTCGCGTCTCCGGCGAGCGCGCAAGTGTCGTTCGGCTTCTCGTTCGGTACGCCGCCGCCGCCGCCCCGCGTGTATCGCGTCATGCCGCGGCCTGGGCCCGAGTTCGTGTGGGTCGAGGGCTACTGGTATCCGAACGGACGGCGCTGGGCGTGGCACGACGGGTACTGGACGCGGCCGCCGTATGACGGCGCGTACTGGGTGGATCCGTACTGGGAAGGTGGACGGTACTTCGACGGCTATTGGTACACGCCTCGCGGCGACTTCCGGCACGACCATCGCTGGGATCGCGACCGGCGGCGCGATGAACGTCGAGACCGGCGGGACGACCGGCGCGAAGAGCGGCGAGAGGATCGCCGCTAGAGTGGTCCCAAGTCCGTCCATCGGTCCGTGGTCCATTCTGTTCCGGCGGACCAGTGGACCAAACTAGCTGATTCCTACAGCCTAGTTCACGGCGCGCGCGCGATTCGCGAGCTCATCACGTGCTTATGGCACCCGAAGCACGCCGTCGTCAGCGCGCTGAAGCTCGCGCCGGCGGCGTCGTAGTCGCGCCGATCGGACGCGGCGGCCAGATCGGCCAGCGCCTTGAGGAAGGCGCCGGTGTACGGCCGCAGTTCGACGGTCATCAGCTCCGCCCACTGCGGGCTCTGCGTCACTCGCGTCAGCGCCTGCGTTTCGCGTTGCAGCAGCGTGTAATCGCTTGTGGTCAGGGCCGCCAGGATGCGCTGCGAGTGCTGCAGCTTCTCGCGCATGAGGCGGCCGGTGCGCGCCGTCTGCGCGCCGGCGTACGTCGCGCCCAGCAGCATCACAGAGACGACGAGAGCGCTGATTCGTGTAGTCATTTTTGTATCGTCGCCAGATATTCGACGACGTTCCCGATGCGAACTGCGACTGAACGATCGGATGAATCGAGGGCCCGGAACGTCGGCCCCCAGACCGGCATCGCGCTCGACCCGTGGGCGGGAATCTCGCCCGAGCCGTTGGTGATGTAGTCGCGCACGCGCGCGCGGGGGAAGACGCCCTTGTTTTTCGAGGCAAGGAGCGTCAGATCCGCCGGCGGCGGCCTGAGCGCGAGGGCGACCGGCCCGTGGCCGGTGCCGTCGCGCCCATGGCACGGCGAGCAGTAGTTGTGGAAGGTGTCCACGCCGTAGAGCGACGGCGACAGCAGCGAGAACGGTTTGTCATGTGTCGTCTGCTGGGCCGAAGTCGTCGCGATCGCGCCGGCCATGGCGAGCGCCATCAGCCCCGCCGCCACCGCGAATCGCCGGGCCGCCCGCGTCGCCATGATCAGATCCGCGCCGAGACGCTCACCGGATCGGGCAGGACGAATTCATGTTCCGACGGCCGCACGACGAGGACAGGACACGGCGCCGTACGGACGACGTGCTCGGCCACGCTGCCCATGAGGAGGCGCGACACGCCGCTTCGGCCGTGGGTCCCGACGATGATGATGTCGGCGTGGATGGTGGCCGCGTAGTCGACGATTTCCTGTGCCGGCGCCGCCGAGATGCGCACGGCCGGCCGTGCCTCCGGCGCGCCTTCCGCGGCCAGGAACGTCCGCAGCTGGTTGAGCGCAAGCTCGCTCGCCTTGGCTTCGGGGTCACCGGGCCCTTCGGGATAGAACTGCGCCGCCGACGTCGAGATCACATCCGCGACATGGAGCACGTGCAGCCGGCCGCCGAAGGCGCGCGCCAGATTCCGCCCGTAGGTCAGCGCGCTCCTGGACGTGTCGCCGAAGTCGAAGGCCACAAGTACGGAGGTGAGCTGAATCATACGTGCCTCGCAATCGTGTAATGCTGCCTGAAGCGGTTGACTTCCTCGAGCAGCCGCCGGATTTCGTAGACCGAACCGACGAGCACTTGCGCGTCCGCGGCGTGCGCGGCGTCCGCGACCCGCTCTTCGATGCAATCGATGACATCCTCGCCGAGCGACTGCAGGAGGCGCGCGCCGTCGCTCGAGATCCGGTTGGGGCCCTCATCGGGCATCGAACCGAGCACGCGGATGAAGTCGCTGACGGCGTGCTTGAACGCCCGGAAGTGCCGGGCGTCGCGCACGCGGCCCGCGGTCTCGACGGCGTCGGTGACGAAGCCGGCGCCGGCGCTCATGCGCGGGCTCCTTCGCTGACGCGCACGACCTCGAGGCCGTCGGGGTGCACGAAGTCGCGCTCCGGATGCCGGATCGTCAGCACGGGGCAGCCGGCGAGGCGGACGACGCGTTCGGCGACGCTGCCCATGAGGAAGTGACCGAGCGTGCCGCGTCCGTGCGTGCCCATGATGATCAGATCGATCTTGTGCTCGCGCGCGTAGTCGATGATCGCGAACGCCGGCGAGCCCGAGGTCATCACGGCCGGCACGGTCTTCGGACCGCTGCCGTCGCTGTCGAGGACCGCCTCGTCGAGGCGCCGGTGGGCCGCTGCCTCGATGTCGCGCTGCAGATCGGGCGCAAACGACGCGTACGTCTCGGCGCCGAAGGCCGTGATGTAGACGTTCTCGGCGACGTGCAGCACGTGAAGCGTGGCGCCGAACCGCGTGGCGAGCTCGCGGCCGTAGCCGAGGGCCGTATCCGCGGCTTCTCCGAAATCGGTGGCGACCAGGATGTTCTTCATCGCGATCATGACGTCCTCCTGTCTTACTTTCTGGCCACGCTGAAATTGAACGTCACCGTCAGCACGAACGGCGTCCTGATGCCGTTGAGCACGAGCGGCGAGTACTCCCACTGTTTGAGCGCGTCGACCGAGGCGCGGTCGAGAAACGGATGCGCGGACCGCAGCACCTTCACCGTCTCGACGCAGCCGCTGCTGGCGACCGTCGCTTCGAGAATGACCATGCCCACGAGCTGCGCCTGCGCGGCGATCTCGGGATAAATCGGCTCGACGCGCTTGACGAGGGCCGGCGCCGTGATTTGTCCGCCGATGCGGACCGGGCCGCGGGGCGCGGGCGGCGGCGGCGGTGGCGGCGGCGCGACGCTCTCCGGTAAGCCGCCGACGATCCCTCCGGGCACGCCGCCTTCGACGCCGCCTTCCACTCCGCCTTCCACGCCTTTGTCCGCGACGCGATTGACCTCCGGCGCAATCTCGGACGGCGCCGCAATCGGCGCCGCGTTCGGATTCACCGGCGTGGTCGTCTCGCGGGCCGCGGCTTGTGCGGCCGGCTTCGCTGTCCCGGGCGCGGGCGGCGGCGGAGGAGGAGGCGGCGGCGCGGGCACCGATGCGACGAACGCCATCATCGCCGGCATCGGTGGCATCAGGTGCGTGACCCGCATCAGCGGGACCACGACCACCAGCGTCACGACGACCACATGAACGACAACCGAGATCACCCTGAATCCGGGCATCGTTTTTCGGAGCGGCCGTCCTTCGTTGCCTTGAACAATGAGATCGAACATGGTGCCCTCGCTGCACCGAAGCAGGGGCAAGTTGTGTGCCGGGGGAATCTAGAGGTTTCGCGGGGGAAAGCGTGGGGCGAGAGCCTTGAGGACGGGGAGAATTTCCCACTGCCGCGAAATCTCCACCACGGAGGAACGGAGGACACGGAGTAGAATCAAAGCAGTCTCCTCACTTTCCTCCATTCCTCCGCGGTGGAGAGCTTCTTGAATCAGCTCGCAGCGTGACGCCTTTCAACGTCCTCGTCGTAGACGACGAACCGCTCGTGCGATGGTCGGTGTCCGAGACGCTCGCGGACTCGGGCTACCGCGTGACGCAGGCGGGCGATGCGCTGTCGGCGCTCGAGGCGATGAACGGGAAGGGCGGCGCCGCCGATCTCGTGCTGCTCGATCTGCGCCTCCCGGACTCGTCCGATCTCGGCGTGCTTTCCATGATGCGGCGTCTCTCACCGACGACGCCCATCATCCTGATGACGGCGTACGGTTCCGATGCGCTCAGAACCGAGGCGCGCTCGCGCGGCGCCTACGCCGTCATCGACAAGCCCTTCGACATGAGCACGCTGCCGCCGCTTGTGAAGAACGCACTACAATAGCCCCGCCCGCATGCAGACGCCGACGATCCTCGTCGTGGACGACGAGTCGCTGATTCGGTTTGCCTTGAACGACCGTCTCACGGCCGACGGCTATCGCGTCGTCGAAGCCGAGACCGCCGCCCAGGCGATCGCGAAAAGCCGGGACGGCGTCGATCTGGTCCTGCTCGACCTCAAGCTGCCGGACGGCGACGGGCTGTCGGTGCTCAAGCGCATCAAGGAGCACGACCCCGACACGCTCGTCATCGTGCTGACGGCGCACACCGGCGTCGAGATCGCCGTGGAGGCGATGAAGCAGGGCGCGTATCACTACGCGAGCAAGCCCTTCAATCTGGACGAGATCTCGATCCTCGTCGCCAAGGCGCTCGAGACGACCGAGCTGCGGCGCGAGGTGAAGGCGCTCCGCGAGTCGCAGGCGCAGCCGTACAGCTTCGATCGGATCGTCGGCGAAGGTCCGATGGTGAGCGCGATGAAAGCGCTGTTGAAGAAGGTGGCGGCGAGCCCGGCGTCGACCGTGCTTCTGACGGGCGAGAGCGGCACCGGCAAGGACCTCGCGGCCAAGGTGCTGCACTACAACAGCGCGCGCGCGGCCAGGCCGTTCATGAACATCACCTGCTCGGCGCTCCCCGAAGCGCTGATGGAGAGCGAGCTGTTCGGCCACGAGCGCGGCGCGTTCACCGGGGCCGATCGGCAGAAGCGCGGCCTGTTCGAGACGGCGGACGGCGGCACGGTATTCCTCGACGAGATTGGCGAGATGGTGCCGGGGCTGCAGGCGAAGCTGCTGCGGTTTCTCGAGGAGAAGACGTTCAAGCGCGTCGGCGGGTCCGTGGACATCACGGTCGACGTGCGCGTCGTGGCGGCGACGAACCGGAACCTGCAGGATGAGGTCAAGACGGGCCGCTTCCGTGAGGATCTGTTCTACCGGCTCAACGTGCTGCCGATTGCGCTGCCGCCGCTGCGCGAGCGCGCGGACGACATTCCCCGGCTGGTCGCGTTCTACGTCGATGTCTACAACACCGAATTCAAGAAGAAGATCCGCGGCGTGACGCCGGAGGCGATGGAGCAGATCCAGCGCCATCCGTGGCCCGGCAACATCCGCCAGCTCCGCAACGCGATCGAGCGCGCGATGCTCCTGTCGGACGGCCCCGTGCTCGAGCCGGCCGATTTCTCGGCAGGCGGCGCCGTGGCGATGCGGCTCGGCGAGTCGGTGGAGCTGCCCGCCGCCGGCCTCGATCTCGAACAGCTCGAGCGCTCGCTCGTGGTCCAGGCCCTCGAGCGGACCGGCTGGAACCAGACGAAAGCCGCGGCGCTGCTGGGCTTGAACCGCGACCAGATCCGCTACCGCGTCGAGAAGTTCCAGCTCGAGCGATCCGCCAGGAAGTAGGGCAGGCCTTTCAGGCCTGCCGTGTTAATCCGCACTTCGCGGGGAAAATTCCCGCACTTCCCGTCCGCCAATTCCCCACCGTCGAGATTTCGCCAGTATTTCCGGGAATCCCGCACTGGCATGACGGTTGCCTTTTCCCGCGTCGTAGGGCGGGCGTTTCGGGCCCGCCAAAATCAGGAGCCCCCAATGATTGAGAGAGAACGCATTCAAGCCGTCCTTGATCGGGTCCGCCCATTTCTCCAGGCCGACGGCGGCGACATCGAGCTCGTCGCGGTCGACGGACGCTCCGCCTCGGTTCGCCTGACCGGCATGTGCGCCGGCTGTCCGTCAGCGCACATGACGCTGCACGACGGCATCGAAGCGGCCATTCGCACAGAGATTCCCGAATTCGACACCTTGCAGGTGGCGTGAGGCAGCTATGACTTCGCAGATTCCCGTCACGATGGAGTCGCTCGTCGTCGGCAAGAGCGCGCGCATGAAAGCGGTGTTCGACTTCCTGCGCGTCATCGGCAACAGCGAGAGCACGGTGCTCATCACCGGCGAGAGCGGCACCGGCAAGGAAGTCACGGCGACGCTGGTTCACCAGAACAGCCGGCGGCGCCATCATCCGTTCGTGGCCGTCAGCTGCGCGCTCTTCACGGAGACGCTCATCGAGTCCGAGCTCTTCGGCCACGAGCGCGGCGCGTTTACCGGCGCCATCAAGGATCGTCCCGGCCGCTTCGAAATGGCGGAGGGCGGCACGATCTTCCTCGACGACATCGACGACGTGCCGCTGGGGATACAGGTGAAGCTGCTGCGCGTGCTGCAGAACCGGACGGTCGAACGCGTCGGGGGCATCAGGACGATTCCGATCAACGTGCGCGTCATTGCCGGCACGAAGCGCGATCTCAAGCAGATGGTCGTCGAAGGGAAGTTCCGCGAAGACCTCTTCTATCGGCTCAACGTGCTGCCGGTGTCGCTGCCGCCGCTGCGCGAGCGGCCCGAAGACATCCCGGTGCTCATGGATCACTTCCTGCGCCGTTTCTTCCGGCGGAAGAACGAAGACGTCCCGCCGGTGTCCGACGCCGTGATGCAGGCCTTCACGCGGTATAACTGGCCGGGCAACGTGCGCGAGCTCGAGAACGCGTGCGAGCGCATCGCGCAGACGTGCAGCTGCGGCGCGATTCGCATCGGATGCGTGGCCGCGTCGATTCTGTTCGGCGCCGCCGGACAGCCTCCGCGCGCGTTCACGACCGACACGGCAAACGCCCCGGCCGCAGAGCCGGCCCTGCCGTTCGCGCCGTCGCATGGCCGGGACGCGACGCCGTCGGTGCCTCCCGCGCCGGCTCCGGCGTTTTCCCCCGCGCCGGCCGGCATGAGCCCCGCGCCGATTTCGCTCGACGATCGCATCCGCGAGTTCGAGTCGAGCCTGATCCGCTGGGCGCTCCGCGCGACGCATGGCAACAAATCGCGCGCGGCGGCCCTGCTGCAGATCAAGCGGTCGACGCTTGGCGACCGGATCGTCCGCTGCGGCCTCGAAGCGCCGGCCGCGGAGACCACACCGATGCAGGCGGCGGGCTGACATGGCGCCCGTCGTCTACTGGCACCGTCAGCTGCCGCCGATTCAGGCCGAACCGCTCGACGAGCACACGATCGAGGCGGACAGCTTCCGTGTCCCCGGCACCATCGCGCACCGCGACGAGCTCTGGGACGCGTGCGAACACGGCCTGACGAGCGAGGCCGTGCAGCGGCTGCAGCAGGAGGTCGATCGCCTGGGCGGCTCCTGCGCGCACGTGCTCGACGAGCGGATCGAAGTGAAGCACGACGTCGCGAGCGACGAAGCGTGGCTGCACGGCCGCTTCACGTACATGCTGTATCGTTGACGCGTGACTGACGCGGGCCTGACGTCGGCCGACGCGGCGCGGCGTCTCGCGCAGTACGGTCCGAACGAACCCGTCCCCGTCCGCCGGTTCTCAGCGCTCCATCAGCTTCTCCGCCTCTTCGCCAATCCGCTCGCCGGCATCCTGCTCGTGGCCGCGCTCCTGGCGGCGCTCCTCGGCCAGCGCGCCGACGCCGGCATCATCGTCACCATCGTCCTGCTCGGCGTCGGCCTGAATTTCTGGCAGACGTTTCAGTCCGGCCGCGCCGCGCAGGCGCTGCACGCGTCGGTGATGCCGACGGCCACCGTGTGCCGCGACGGACGCTGGCAGGAGATTGCCATCCGGGCGGTCGTGCCCGGCGATGTCTTCCGCCTGTCGGCCGGGGATCTGATTCCAGCGGATGGCGCGCTCGTCGAGTCGCGCGACCTGGCCGTGCAGGAGTCGGCGCTGACGGGTGAGTCGCTGCCTGTCGACAAGCACGCGCCGGATGCCGTCTTTCTCGGCACGTCGGTCATCAGCGGCTCGGCCACCGCCGTCGCCTCGGCGACCGGACCGCGCACCCAGTTCGGCGCCATCGCCGAACGCGTGGCCTCGAGCGAGCCCGAGACCGCATTCGAGCACGGCCTGCACCGCTTCAGCGTCCTCATCCTGCGGACAACGGTCGTGCTGGTGCTCTTCATTCTCACGATCAGCATCGCGCTCCGGCGGGATCCCTTCGAGTCGCTGCTGTTTGCCGTCGCGCTCGGCGTGGGCCTGACGCCGGAGTTTCTGCCGCTCATCGCGTCGATCGCGCTGACGCGAGGCGCGCTGCGCATGGCGCGCGACCAGGTGATCGTCAAGCACCTGCCCGCGATTCAGAACTTCGGCAGCATCGACGTGCTGTGCAGCGACAAGACCGGCACGCTGACGAGCGGCGAGATGACGCTCGAGCAGGCCATCGACGGCGCCGGCGCGCCGTCGGATCGGGTGTTCACGCTGGCCTACGTGAACAGCCGTCTGGAAACGGGCATCAAGAGCCCGCTCGACGCCGCGATCCTGCGTCACCGCGACCTCAGCGGCCTGGTCGCCGGGAGCTACACGAAGCTCGATGAGCTGCCGTTTGACTTCGAGCGCCGGCGCCTGTCGATCGCCGTCCAGCCGGCGGGATCGACGGAGTGCCTGCTCGTCACCAAGGGCGCGCCCGAACCGATTCTCGAACGGTCGATCGCGCTCGAAGCCGCCGGGAGCGTTCGCGGCATGACGGCCGCGGACCGGGCCGCGGCGATCGGTCAGTACCAGCAGTTGAGCGCGAACGGCCTGCGGGTGATCGCCGTGGCGTATCGGCGGCTGCCGGTGCGGGCCGCGTACACGTTCGCCGACGAAGCAGACTTCGTGTTCGCCGGATTTCTCGCGTTTGCCGATCCGATCCTGCCGGAGGTCGGCGCGATCATCAGGCAGCTCTCGGCCGACGGCGTCGCCGTCAAGATTCTCACCGGCGACAGCGAAGTCGCGGCGCGCCACGCCTGCGAGCAGGTGCGGTTCGACAGCCGCCGCATCGTGACCGGCGATGAGATCGCGCGCCTGGACGACGACGCGCTGGCGCACGTCGCGGAAGACGCGTCGGTGTTCGCGCGCGTGTCGCCGTCGCAGAAGAACCGGCTGATTCTCGCCCTCAAGCGCCGGGGCCACGTCGTGGGCTTCATCGGCGACGGGATCAACGACGCGCCGTCGCTGCGCTCGGCGGATGTCGGCATCTCCGTCATGAGCGCGACCGATGTCGCGCGCGCCTCCGCCGACGTCATCCTCGGCCGGCGCGGCCTCGACGTGCTGCATCGCGGCATCATCGAAGGCCGGCGCGCGTCGGGCAACATGATGAAGTACCTCCTGATGGGGACGAGCTCGAACTTCGGCAACATGTTCAGCATGGCGGCGGCGTCGGCGTTCCTGCCGTTTCTGCCGATGCTGCCGACACAAATCCTGCTCAACAGCTTTCTGTACGACCTCGCGCAGATCACGATCCCGTCCGACAACGTCGATCGGGACTACCTGCGCGTTCCGCGCCGCTGGGACATCGGCGTCATCCGCAACTTCATGCTGCTCATCGGGCCCATCAGCTCGGTGTTCGACTTCCTCACCTTCTACGTCCTGCTGCGCGTCTTCCACGCGAGCGAAGCGCTGTTTCACACGGGCTGGTTCGTCGAGTCGCTCGCGACGCAGACGCTCGTGCTCTTCGTCATCCGCACGCGCGGCAATCCGCTCAAAAGCCGTCCGAGCGTTCCGTTGATCGCGACGACCCTCGCCGTCGTCCTCATCGGTGCGCTGCTGCCGTTGACGCCGCTCGCACACGCGCTCGGCTTTGTCGTGCCGCCTCTGCGGTTCGGCGCCTTTGTCGCAGCGGCGACGCTCGCCTATCTCGCCCTCGTCCAGGTCGCCAAGGTCGCCCTGTTCCGCCGGCTGGCGTCCTGAGAAATTCCCCGCGCCCCGGGGAAAACCCACCGTCCAGGCGAGGCAGATCGTCGATTGTCCGGCCAAATCCCACCGATAGTCCGGCACGTCGCTTGCTCGACGTCGTGGCATGGTGCCAACACAGCCGCGCGTCGAACGGTTCATCGAGATGGTCCATTCGGAGTACCGGGAGATGCCCGGACTCCAGCTGACCAAGCCTCAGATGCGGCGGTTCCTCGACATCGACGTCGAGACGTGCGACATCGTGCTCGACCGGCTCGAACGCGAGAAGTTTCTGAGGCGCACGCCAAAAGACGCGTACGTCCTGCAGTCGTGACCGGGGATCCGGACGTGGCGGGCGCCGTCGGCGCCTACTACACGGATCCTCACGTACGGCGGCGTGTTCGCGAGTACTGCGGCGACATGGGCGACGGCGCGATGAGCGCCGTGTACCTGATGGCGCTGACCGGCGCCGAGTCGCCGCGCGCCAGCTGGGAACACGCGAAACGCCATCCTCCCGACGATCTCGACCGCCTGCTTGCCGAAGGCGCCGACATCTCGCGATCGCTCTGGGACACACGCGGCCTGCTCGTTCACCTCGACATCGACTACCAGAACACCGACTATCCCGGCGAGGCCTGGCACCATCC
>Ga0315281_10008192_pt1 | contig 14619 bp, 14 predicted proteins | sample YL17G07_0_MG_FD_204540 | JGI IMG/M metagenome (GOLD analysis project Ga0315281, IMG submission 204540) | Sediment microbial communities from Yellowstone Lake, YNP, Wyoming, USA - YL17G07_0 | ecosystem: Environmental > Aquatic > Freshwater > Lake > Sediment | place: USA: Wyoming | collected...
TAATTCTAATGCAAAGTGCATTTGAGCAACAGCCCGTCAAGGGCTGACCCCTTCTGCGCCCTCGCTTTTCACCTCTCTTGGGGAAATCCATTTTACATCCATCCCTTCAGTGTAATCTTTTCCCATTCTTTATTGAGTTTCTTATCCTTTCCTTTTGTTGCCTTATATCCTTCCACAAGAAGTTCATCTAACTTTTTCTTCTTCTCTTTTCTTAATCTTTCCTTTAAGGCCTCAGCTATTAAACGACTCTTATTAGGTATGGTTTCTAACTCCTGATACAATTCTTCGGGCAGGGTAATATTTAACCTTTTCATATTGTTACCTCCTGTATTGATAATACACAAAAATATGTGTATTATCAATAATCTTTAGACAAGAAAATAAGTCTATCTTACACTCCTCCTGAATTGTTCGCCTGAAGGTTTGCTATTTCAAATACTGGATTGCTTTCAGGAGGGGTTTTAGGAGGAAGGTGAGGGGGGTTGGGGTAAGGCCGTTGATCTTTTAGGCATGGTAACATGCGAGGTTATTTTTTAAAATATGAGCTCTCATAACAAATCCTCTATGATTTCCATGTATTTAGAAATTACCTTTTTTTCATCAAACTCATTTAAAACTTTTTGCCTACCTGCTTTTCCCATCTGCTTTCGTCTATCTTCACCTATTTCAATCATTTTTTTCATCGCGCCAGATAGAGCTTTTGAATCCTTTATAGGCACTAAAAACCCGTTTATACTTTCATCTACTACTTCTTTACATCCTATAGAATTAGTAGTGATTATCGGCTTTTCCATAGCTGCTGCTTCAAGTAAACTTCTTGGTATTCCTTCACGGTAGTATGATGGTAAAACCACTATATCTGATTGACAAATAATTGGCCTCACATCATCAACAAAATCCAAATACTCAATTGATCCTATTTGTTCCCACTCTTTTAATTTTTCTCTTGTGATACCCGCCGGGTTACCTTCATCTATATTGCCAAGAATCCAAAAACGAGCATTTAGATATGTTTTCTTTAATAGCTTTGCAGCCTCTACAAATTCTCCAACTCCTTTATCCCACAAAAGCCTTCCGATAAAAAGAAAATTGACAGAGGCATTTCGTTGAAACTGTTTACAATAATCAGGATGAAAAAAATCTGTATTCACACCTGAGCCTTTAACGAGGATAGTTTTAGTTTCATTGACAAGTCTATTCTTTACAAAAAAATTAAGATCATCTTCATTCTGAAAAAATATTCTTTCAGGATATTTAAAGGAAATCCTGTATAAGAATTTTGCTAACTTAGAGGACAAATTATCTTCTATAAATAACCATCCGAGACCTGTTACGGTGTTTATACATTTGACCTTTGTCAATTTTGCAGCGATTGCACCACAAATATTAGGTTTTGTAGTATAGTGAGCCACTATACACGGTCTTTCTTTTTTATAGATGTTATAAAGACTCCAGAAGAACTTTATATCCTTTAAAGGGTTAAGCTTTTTCCTGTCAATTTCTATTGGTATAAATCTAAATCCAGATTTTTCTATTTTGTTCACATATTCATCATATGGCGCAACAGCAATAACTTCATACCCTTTTCCCATTAATGTTTTCATTAATTCAAGACGAAAATTAAATAAATACCAGGAAGTGTTAGAGACAAATATAATTTTTTTATTTACAAATTTATTTATTCCCATCAGCTGATTTATTTACTGATGAATGTTTTCAGAAAGCCATGCTTGGAACATCAGCACATCCCATAGATAATACTGCCAATTCCGTCTTCCTGAAAGATGTTCAATCCATTTTTCTTGGATAGGTTGTGGTTTAAAGAAACCTTCCCCGCGAAGTCGTTTCTCATTAAGTAGACTTTCAGCCCATTCTCTCAACGGCCCACGTAACCAGCTATCAATAGGTACACCAAATCCCATTTTGGGCCGCTCTATGAGTTCTTTGGGTACATAATTATATAAAACCTGCCTTAAAATCCATTTACCCTGACCATTACGAATCTTCATAGACAATGGCAACTGCCATGCAAACTCCACCACCCGATGATCAAGAAACGGTATACGAGACTCAAGGCTTACCCCCATAGCAGCACGATCTACTTTAACCAAAATATCATCAGGCAGATAAGTAATCAAATCCAGGTACATCATAGTCTGCGTAAAGTCACTTAATTTTGCTTTCTGATTGTTGTTAGTCAGGGCAGTTATTGGTTCAACAGAATCTATAACTACCGAATCTGGTTCTTTCCAGTGAGAAACAAGTCTGAGATACATTTCCATAGGGCTGTTAACATTTAGAACCTCTGCTAACTTATGCAGTTTATCGCCCGGTGTCTGTTGTTTGATCTGTTTTGGCAATACATGATTAAGCTTGTGGAATAGTGTTTCCCAAGACTGAGGAGATAAGCTTGTTAGAGCTTTCACCAAAATATTCCTCAGATTTTTCGGCATCCATCCAATTTTACCCCAGATTGACCGCCCCAGAAAATACCGATTGTATCCACCGAATAATTCATCGCCACCGTCACCGGAGAGACTGACGGTTACATATCTTCGTGTTAATTGGGAAATTAAGAATGTTGGGATTTGGGACGAATCTGAAAATGGCTCGTCATAGAGAACCGGTAATTGAGGAATAACATCCATTGTTTCTTTTGGTGTCACATAAAGCTCTGTATGGTCGGTACCTAAATGCCTCGCCACTTCAGCGGCGTCTTTAGCTTCATTATATCCTTCTTCATAAAAGCCGATTGTAAATGTCTTGACTGGTCTATCGCTTTGTGCTTGCATCAGAGCGACCACAGTTGAGGAATCAATTCCGCCTGAAAGGAATGCTCCCAGAGGCACATCAGCTATCATTTGATGTTTAATAGAATTTCGTAATAAATTATCCAAATGGGCTATCGCTTCGGTATTGCTTCCATGAAACGGGTTGGCCACCCCTGCCTCTGCCACAGTTTTAGCTGACCAGTAAGGAATGGGATGCGGTATGTGCTTTATATCTTTACTATTTAAGGTGAGAATTGTACCGGGTAGTAGCTTATAGATTCCCTTATAAATGGAATAGGGGGCTGGAATGTAATTGTGTCGCATATATAATGCTAATGCGTTACGATCTATTTCACCCCGCCATGAAGGATGAGATCGAAAAGCTTTAAGTTCAGAACCAAAAAGAAATACATCTCCCATTCTGCCATAATACAATGGTTTCTCACCAAGACGGTCACGCACAAGATAAAGCAATCTTTCCTGTCTATCCCACAGTGCGAAAGCAAACATGCCAACAAAGCGCTTTACTGATCCCTCAACTCCCCATTTCTCAAAAGCTGCAAGCATTACTTCTGTGTCGGAATGACCACGCCATTTAGGCAGTGATGAGTGATGAGTTTTGAGTTTTGAGTTGAATTCAGACTCCATATCCTTGCGAATATCAAGGTAGTTGTAAATTTCTCCATTGTAGACAATCACAAAACGGCCTGAAGCAGAATACATTGGCTGATGGCCTTCAGAAGAAAGGTCTATAATCGAGAGGCGACGATGTCCAAGTGCTACACCAGCTTTTTCATCTACCCATACCCCGCTGTCATCCGGACCGCGATGATGAAGGGTGTCAGTCATTGCAGAAATAGGGGTATGAAGTTCCTTTTTGCTTCTATTAAGAGACAGATCAAGAAAACCAGCTATGCCGCACATGTATCGATTTTAGACTTCCCAGGGCTCTATAACGCGCAATTTTTCCTTATCTCTATCTAAAATTATCAGAGAAACGATATGCAGAGGGATATCGGGATAATTCTGTAAGAAAACCATGTATCTTCCCTTTTTAAAACTCTCTGAATTCACTTTTACCTCAAATGCCTCTTTTTCTGCAACCACAAAATCTATCTCCTGTCTCTGACTGGTACGCCAAAAACGGATATCATCAAGGGAATAATGCTCTAATAACTGTCTTAATACAACATTCTCCAGCAAAGCACCCTTATCATCTCTCAAATCAAAAGACTTGAAATTTGGAACAAGGAAATTTCTTAATCCCGAGTCAAAAAAATATACTTTTGGCATTCTTACCAGTTCTTTTCTAACGTTCCGGTAAAAGGGCTTTATCAATGCAATATGAAATGACTTTTGCATTACATAGAGATAGTTATCAATAGCTGTTTTTGAAACACCCAAAGTATGAGCTAATTCTGAGGCATTAATTAGGTTTCCTATTTGAGCAGATAATATTTTTAAAAGTTTGAAGAATACCTCATCCTGCCTTATAGAGGCTTCATAAACATCTTTTTTAATATACGAGTATGCTATCTCACTCAATAGATCATATTTTTCATCGATTGGTGCTAACACTACACGGGGATATCCACCATAAAGCAGATATTCATAAAAATAGATCATGAGTTTTTCACGTTCAGACAGACTTATATGTGATAAATCTTTTTGTGATAAGTCCACCTCATCTTTAAAGCGGAGGAATTCCCTCAATGAGAGGGTCTGGACATGAAATAATTTCTTCCTGCCTACAAGTGAATCTTTAAATTTCTTATCTACATAAAAGGCAGAAGACCCTGAGACCAATAGCTTGATTTTCTCCCTGTACTCATCAAACATGTATTTGAGAAAATTTGACGGGTCTTTGAGATATTGGATCTCGTCAATAAAGATAAAATTCTTCTTTTTGAGATTTATTGGATAAATTTTGAAAAGGTTTTTAGGGGATTGATTGAGTAAGTAGCGGTAATCAGGGTCTTCAAGGTTTAAAAAATAGACAGTTTCATTTTTTTCTCCAGATAAGATAATAGCTGCTTTAAGATGGTTGTTTTGCCGGACTGTCTTGCACCGATAAACAGTAAAATATCGTCACTTCCAAGGAATCTCTCTGCATCGTAAGTTACATCTCTGATGATATTCATTTACTGGATCTTAACATATTGTATTTTATAAATACAATTAATCTGATATTATGCATTTGTTAAATGCGTATTTCCATTAACAGATTGACTATTCTTTCAATTCCGAATCATGCCATAATTGAGAGGCGTCGATGACCGAGAGCAATCCCGACTGTTTTATCCACCCATACTCCCCTGTCATCAGGCCCTCTATGCTTGAGGGTATCGGCCATTTTCCTTGCTACAGTTTGAAGATATTCTTTGCTGGCCTTTCCTGACAGATCAATAAACCCTGCTATACCACACATATAGTACTCTATATCTTTCAATCACTCATTACACTTTTTAACAGTGACACTAAACGTGGTGCAGTAACCTGTATGCAGTACTCGCTTTCTACCTTATTTCGACCAGCGAGACCTATCTTTTCCCTTAAACTATGATTATCTTTTAAGGTGTTTAATGCAAAAATCCACTCTTCTTTAGTCGAGGCAAGAAATCCATTTACTCCATCTTGTACTAATTTTTTATTTATACCCACTGGTGAAGCCACAACTGGAAGAGCACACGCCATATACTGGATTATTTTGTAGCCGCACTTACCTTGTTCCCAAGGTGAATCTGGCAAGGGCATAATACCTACATCAAATCCCTGAAGATCGTTAACTTCAGTTTCTTCTGACCATGAACGAATTTCTATCGGAAGGTCATCCAATGAGATTTGGCCAGAACCAACTAATATAAGACGCACTTTTCTATCTTTACAGACTTCGGCAAGAGCTTCCGATATATGATAAATGTATTTAGCAGTAATTGGAGAGCCTATCCAACCTATGGAAAAAACTTTATTATCATTTTGCCGATTTATGTGGTATCTCTCCAGATCAACCACAGTGGGGAGATATTCGACACGCTTTGCTCCTGCTTTTTTTGCACGTTCCATCAGATATTCATTCCCGGCAATTACCAGCGCCGCATGACGCATAACAGCGTCTATTTTATTCCCAAGTAATTTGCGAATAAGCATTTTTGAATGTGCGTCATAACGATGAAATATAGCGTCATCATAATCCACAATATACGGAATGCCCAAACGTGCAAGGATCATCTCAGCCCACGCAGGAAACCAGGGAAAAAGTTCCTTCTCTATCCAAAGAAGATCAAACCGCCGGGCTTTGAGCAATTCAACAGACCTTCGCAAATAAGGACCAATTCTTGCGCTCAGGTGGCTCACTCTTCCGGAATATAAACTGTGCAGATAATCGTCTCCCAGAAGCGGGGATACGATTACATCAATGCCGTGGACTTTTAAATAAGATATATACTGGTAAAAGCGAATCCGACTGCTGGCGCCAAGACGTTCATAACGGGTAAGAAGAAGAATTTTCATCGCAAAATAAACTCACACATGTCGCAGGTGTTTTGCCCCTATATAGCCCTCTATAATATTACGGTCCGATACGGGGGATGCCTTTTTTTGACCAAAAAAATAAGTGCAGGACGCTCCATCAATAGCTTGGGGTTTGTTCGCGAAAAGGTAGTCAAAGTACTTGATCCAGAAACATCCTAATCGCACCATTGTTTTAATGACCAGCCGCATGCTATGTCCGGCGAAGAAAGCAAGAGCGAAATTTTCAACTGCCCAGACAAGGGCTGTCGCTGGACCAGCCACCAAGCCGCTGTCGATCTCAGCGAATCTATTGAAAAGCCGTCTATGTCCCGAAAGAGTGTAACGGGTGAAGTCATAGGCGCCCTCGTGGACTTGTTGCATGAAAGGTAGTTCCGAGTACAGGATACCCTCAGTGCTAAGCACGCGATGGAGCTCGTCTGCGACGCGTTCGGGATAAAGAACATGTTCCAATACCGCAGTCGTGATGATGCCATCAAAGCTACCGTTTTTGAATGGCAATTCATGAGCATCACAATAACAATCCACTATGGCTGTGGTGTCAATATCACAATAAAATAAATGGATTTGCGGAAAAGCTGCAACACTTACATCAAGCCAAGTTCGTTGAGTTCCGCACCCTACCACTAAAACATATATATTGCCTTGCCCAGCAAAGCTTTTAAAAAAGGTATATAATAAACGCTTACTAGAAAGGTTGACCGAAATGCTAGGAATAAACCTCGCTAAACGGCTTATCGAATTCCGGACAACCCTCGGATTTATACCAACATATGCCCCGGGTGGAAAGACTGCGTTATCGTGACGTAGAAGTACAGGATGGCCCCTAAATAACGGAAAATGCGCATGGCAATGGGTACAAACGATTTCATCCACGTTAGAATCCAAATTTAGACTTGGATGACGGCAATCCGGGCACCGCAGTCGATCACGCAATGCGTTCGTTATCATGTCATCTTTTCTCATAGCCGCACTACCCGAAACAAAAAAATATTCATTTTAACGCTGAAGTATGAACGAGTAATTGGCAAGATCAACAACCGAGTGAACGTATTACACTCGTTTGGCACATGCTTTCTGCAGTTTATATTCAAGATAATTATTGCCAGAAATCACCATAGTCATAATGCATAACTGTATCATTTTACCCTGAAATATAAAATTCAGCCGTTGAATGCATTTCATAAAGGATTATAAACTGCAATATCACTAATTCATAAAATAGGGCATACTTAAACATAGTTTGTTAATGGGGATAGCAACTGAGAAGAACAACCTTTACGATTAGCCATCCTGTCATACTGATTTTAAAAGTGCCGGTATCTCATTCCATAGCATTTTATAGCCTTTAAAAGTCGCTATAATCTCTTTAAACGAACAGTGAGCAATCCCCAAAAAGAAACGTGCCAAAGGCTCCAAAAGCAGGGTCCCCAACATCAATCCTATAGCAGAAAAATACCCAAAATGTTTAAAGCCATATAAAATACGGCTACGTAGTGAATAAAATAATCTTACCGCCTTCACCTGCTCGGAAGTTCCCCCGCCCTTATGGTAAGCCTGTGCATCGCTTAGATAAAAACTGCTCCAATCTGCTTGTCGAGCACGTAACGAAAAATCAACCTCCTCGAAGTAAACAAAAAACCTCTCATCAAATCCACCTAATGCCTCAAATAAACAACGTCTTACAAGGAAAAAGGCACCCATAATTTGATCAACCTCTCTATTCTCTCTGTGATCCCAATCAGTCATCAATTGACCATGGAATATTTGAGGAAATAGGTAAACCAGGCCAAGCATTCTGAAAAAGAACATGCCAGGTGTAGGAAAGCGTGAGCAAGTGCGATTAACATTACCTAATGCATCCACTAACTGAATTCCACAAATACCTATTTTTGAGTTTTCTGGTTGTTGCATGAAATGGAGAGGCGTAATAAGAGAATCATCAATTAAAACTGTATCTGGATTAAGGAATAACAGATAGTCAGCATCGCTCTTTTGCGCACCCTGGTTGCATGCAGCTGCAAAGCCACGATTTTTTGAATTGCGGATAACACTCAATGGCAGATCGAGGGTGTTTAAACCATCAAGTGAATTATCTGATGAGGCGTTATCGACTACAATAACTCTTCTGAGATTAAAACCTTTCCGATTTGTAGCTGTAATGGATTTAAGGCAATCAAAAAGTTGTTGTCCCGAGTTCCAATTGACAATAATAATGTCTAAGCTCGTTTCCAGACTTGACTCTCACTTATTGCAGTTGATGCATAGTGATTATATTCATTAGCCATTGAATTAAGCAGTGAAACAGATAACGCTATGGAGAAGTAAAAAATTACTCGTAAAAGTGATCCTTCAAATGAGCTTTCTGTCATAAATATCAGTAATTGTCCAACAACAGAAAAACCAATCCCTCTTGCCAATAATTTCACACTATGGTATTTTGTTTGAAATTTAAAGAACGGTAATGGTAAGAGTAGAAGGTTTAATATAATAAAACTTCCCCCTAAAAGACCAAAATTCAATATTTGTTCAATATATGTATTATGGACTCCTCCAACTAAATTTTCAATATTCCCATACGCCATAGCGCCCCCTCCGTAACCTAATAATAATTTATCTTGTATCATTTTAAAGGCAATTGCAATCTTTTCCTGTCGAAACTCTATATTTGTAATTGTGAATCGGCTCCAAATTTCTTGTTCAGCAATCGGATTTATCAAAAGAAATGTATATATAACTAAACCTAACAAAAAACTGCTGCATATAAAATAATAAATGCCTTTTAAAATGAATTTTCTTTTCACAAAAAACAATATAAAAGTTATGATCATAGAAATTAATACCCCCCTTGATAAGGTAAGTACAACTCCTGCAGTCGTTAGGAGTCCGAGGAATAGATAAGTCCTTTGTTTTTCTGATTGTCCATATGCGATAAAGATTAATAAAAAAAATACCAAAACTGTTGCTAAATTATTTGACAACCCAATAAAAGGATGACTGAAACGTGCAAAGTAAGATAACAAATATCCTTCTTGATCCATTTCAGGAGGAATCTGAGGTATAAATCCAGGGATATTTAAATAAGAAAAAACAGACGCCGTTATGCAAAGAACCACAAATAATGCCATATACTGAGCAATAACTTTTGCAGGATATCTACAGAAAAGATTAATTGTAATTATGTAGACAATGCAAGCCTCAAGAAAAATAAGAATCCATTTTATCGTTCCAATTAACTCTACAGTCCATAAAAGGGAGAAAATTGACATGAAAAATGGCACCATTAACAAGAAAAAAACATTTTTATTCCCAGTTTTTAATTTTCCTTTAATTAAAAAGTTTATTGTAAAAAAAATAAGTAGAATAGCTATTACTACATCGAGTATTGAAAATGAGGCAAATGGCCCCACTGGAATCCAAATTCTCATTGGCATGGCCATCGAGATTATGAAGCTTAATACAACAATATGATGAAATAAACCTTTGTTAATTCTGTATTTCAACATTTCAATAGTTTTTTATATAAATTTATATAAGCAAAGCAGATATTTTCTATATTAAAATTGTGGGAAAGATAAGACATTCTATTTTTTGTGGAAAAATCAGAACCTATTGAATCTAAACATGCCCTCATTGCATTAGCTAAAGAAATCGGGTCCCCTGATTTAAAAAATTTAATAGGAGCATCTGGATTCTTATTCTTCAATTCTAAATGAGGATCAATGTCGCTAAGGATGCACGGAAGTCCGGTTCCAAGGGCTTCTAAAACAACATTAGGAAGACCTTCACGTCTTGAAGGGAGAACAAAAATATCTGCCATTTGATAATATTCTACAGGGGGAATTTTGGGCTGTAAAATATGTATCCTACCTTTGTTTTGTTCACATTGTTTCTTAATATGGTCATCTAATGATTCAAGTTGCAAAACGCCAGATCCCACAAGGCAGAGATGTACATTCTGAAATTTAAAATCATTTTTCATTTCTTTGAAAGCAGATAATAAAATATCTATTCCTTTTACATAAACAAATCTACCGAGAAAAAGCATAATTTTTGCCTCATTGCCGAAACCATATTTTTTGCGCAATTCTTGCCTCTCTAAAAAAGAAAGTGGTGCATATTCCGTTACATCAATTCCATTCGGGATTATTATATTGTTTTTTGAGCCAGCCTTTTCAACTTCTTGTAAACCTTCCTTGTTCAAAATAACAATATATGATTGCTTTACTGTCACTTTAGCCATTATTCGATGTAATTTTGACAATACTCTTCTTAAAAGTGTTTGTTTGCTTCTATCAAACCAACTTTCACGTAAGAGTTCTCCATTTGATGAAAGTTTTAGTACAACAGGCTTCCGCAAAATTCTTCCTAACATTGTCATCATAAAACCTATAACAGATGTTGCATGACAGTGGATCAAGTCAAAAGAATTTCTCTGCCTAAGCAAAAACAAACATGCCATGAAATAGAAAAAATATTCACTCCAACGATTAATTCCTGGGAATCCAAGACGATGTATTTTGATACCATCAAGTGAATCAATTTTAGAAAGCTCTTTACTAATTCGCTTTGTGACTAAAAAGGGTATTCTAACTTCATCTTTTTTTAGCAAAAATCTATTAAGAAGCCTGCATTGGTTTTCTGCCCCTCCAAATATTGGATGATAACGAGGAATAACTACTGCACTTCGTATTTTAGTTTTCAGTCTTTCCTCCTCCCCCAGTTGATGTTGGACTTAAAATGAGAATCCTCATAACCACCTTTCTTTCCACATCTCAAACATCAAAAGTGTCCAAAGTTTGTTAGGGTTGACTCCTCTACCATTAACAGAATCATTCAAAATTTTCCCTACAGCTTTTGCATTGAAAATCCCTTCTCTTTCGAGTCTGCTTTCGTTCAGATACTCCATATAAAGCCTTTTCAAATCACCCTTAACCCATGCATGAAGAGGAATACTGAATCCTTGCTTGGGTCTATCAATCAAATCCTTGGGGACATATCTATATAAAATCTTTTTAAGGATATATTTATTTATTCCATCCCTATATTTATACTCTATTGGAAGCTTTGCCAAATATTCTAATATTTTATGATCGAGTAATGGTTCTCTGCCTTCAAGTGCCACACTCATACTTGCCCTGTCCACCTTTACCAATATATCATCAGGCAAATAAGTCTTCGCATCAAAAACCATCATATCAGTTAAATCATCATATTTATCATCAATATGTAAAAATGGATAATTATTCTGCATGCCAAGTTCTCTTAAATCTTCATCCATAAAAATATTAGTTTCAAAAATACTTTGTTTTATTACATCTTGTGTACTTAAAATACTTTTAATTTGTTTATATTTATCCTTAACAATAGAACATCTTGGCAATAATGGTTTGAAAATATTATATATATTGAAAACCGCATCCGGAGATAATAAATCCAATGTCCTACGTATTATATTTTTGAAAGGTACTCTTGAAAGTATCTGAATTCTACCTTTTATAATTCCATATTTAGTATATCCACAAAATAATTCGTCTCCGCCATCTGCTGATAGAGATACTTTAACCTTATTCTTTGCCAATATGGAGACCAAATGTGTCGGGATTGCTGAACTATCTCCAAAAGGCTCGTCATACATCTCTGCGAGTTTTGGAATTACCATCAAAGCTTCATGAGGTGTGCAGTAAAGCTCGGTATGATCTGTTTTTAAATAGGTTGCAACTTTTTTAGCCCACTCAGCCTCATTATAAGCCTTTTCATGAAACCCTATTGTGAAGGTTTTTATTGGTACTGAACTGTCCTTTTGGAGCAATGCTGTTACAATAGAAGAGTCTATTCCTCCACTTAAAAACATGCCTACCGGCACATCCGAGACAAGCCTGAGCTTAAAGCTTTCAGTCAGAATATGCTCTAATTCATCAGCTATTTCATTCTCAGATATTTTTTGCCAATATCCATTATTTTGAAGTTCCAATCCTTCTTTGTAATAATCCTCAATATCCCAATACTTTGCTTCCCTTATGTTTCCTTCCTTATTTATTTCTAAAAAGTGGCCTGGCTTTAGCTTGTAGGTATTTTCAAAAATACTGTAAGGTGCTGTTATATAACCAAGTTCTAAATATAAAGCAAGTGCATTTAAGTCTAACTTCTTCTTGAACTCTGGATGTTTGTGGAAGGCTTTAAGTTCGGAGGCAAATATAAAAAGTCCATCTTTATAATACCAGTATAAAGGTTTTACTCCTACTCTATCTCTACATAATATTAATTTTCCCTCCATTTTGTCCCATAGGGCAAATGCCCACATTCCCCTAAACTTATGGACGCAATCTATTCCCCACTCTTCATAAGCTTTTATAATTACCTCAGTGTCTGTTCTACTCTTAAACTTATAACCTTTACTTTTAAGTTCATCTCTTATTTCCCAAAAGTTATAAACTTCACCATTATATGTTATCCATAAACTGCCATCGTCACTACTCATCGGCTGCCGTCCAAGAGGGGAAAGGTCAAGAATAGAAAGACGTCGGTGGCCAAAAGCTAAAGAGTAATTATTATCTACATAGATTCCGGCATCATCAGGTCCGCCGTAAGTTAAAACGTCACGCATCGCAATAATAATATCTTCGATATTATTATTATTTTTATAATTGAAATCCCAAAATCCAGCTATTCTACACATCTCATAATTTCTTTACAAAAAAGGATAGGCCAACAGATAACCTAAAGAGTCTCCCTATCTATTAAAAATAGAGCTACCGAGAATAAAAAGCAGGAATTAAAATTTTATCTGCTTTTACGAAAATTAAAATATTTTTTTAGCTTCCATCACGAAACGCCCACACGCACTTGCCATCGGTTGATGACCCGCAGGGGAAAGGTCGAGAATAGAAAGACGTCGATGTCCAAGTGCAACGCAGTGCTGCTCATCCACACACACGCCGCCATCGTCTGGGCCACGGTGGCGAATCGACTTGAGCATGGCATCTAACCGCAAAGATGAAACATCGCGGCTCGCGCCAAGGTGAATAAATCCGGAGATGCCGCACATTAACCAAGCACCAAGAATAAGTATTTGAGACTACTCATACTAAATTTGTCTGCAATCCTTTCTCCGCCTGCGTATTCCACGGTCATTCGGCCAGGCATTCCACGATGATTTTGGCCGCGCCTGTCAGGGTTCGAATCACCTCGAAAGCATAGGATGAATCCAAGACGAGCAGCTTTCGCACTTCCGGAAAGTGATTTGCCTTACCACTTCAATCGTTTGCAATAATCCCATAGAATTAATCCTGCTTCCGAACAAAAGCCTCCACCCCATTTCCCGCAGCTTGCACCACAATATCCGTCGCACCAATTTCTTGAAGAAACTTCCTTATCTGACCAAGCGTGCGGCGATGTTTGTAGAAATCTGTTGTGGCATCATGCGTATCTAATAGCGCCCAATCATAATACATCTGTCGATCACGCAATTTGGTATGTGGATAATGGAAGGAAACTGGAGAAATTCTAAAAAAAATACGTCGCATGAACAATGAGTCCTTGAATCTCCACTGAAACGGAAACCAAAAGTCGGTCAATGCTTTAACAAAATTAAACCTGACTTTTCTGGGAAGTCTTAAAATTAGTTGCCTATATAGCGCTGCGGCCGATCCGAAAGGCGGAGGCAGATTATTTCTCCATTGCCATCGATAATGATCCACCACCAAGGCTCCTCCCGGCCTGACCATTTCCCAAAGGCACTCGATGCTTTCCTCTGTATTGGGAGTATGTTGCAAAACACCAAGACATATAACGTAATCGTAGATCGCTTTAGGAAATGGAATTTTTCGAATATCTGCCTGCACAAGAACAAGGTTCTCTTGATCACCGTTGTTATTTGCGTTTGCCTCTACGGCATTTGAAAAATCGAAAGAATGCACAATCGCACCATATTTGAGTAAAATCTCTGTAAAACGACCCGCACCACTGCCAGCCTCAAGAACTTTCTTGCCCTTTAGACTTGCCAGATTTCCTCGTAAGCATCTCGCCAGCCTTGATTCTGAAATATCAAGTCCAGTAAAAGAGTCTAACTGGGTTTTTGGAAACCTATTCCACTGAGCACCGAAGTCATCACTATAGTTTTCTGCACCAACAAATCGAGGGATTCCTCGAATAATTGGATAGCTATGCCCGCACTCTGAATTAATGCTGCCGCCTTCTGCTACCAATACGCCCCCATTCGCTGGATCACGTAGACAAGACAGATCTTTGTTCATTTTAACCTCCTGACTTCGTAGACAACCTGAAAGATGAAATAAGCAATGTCCCTTTGTTGATGTGT
>Ga0315281_10008193_pt1 | contig 14618 bp, 11 predicted proteins | sample YL17G07_0_MG_FD_204540 | JGI IMG/M metagenome (GOLD analysis project Ga0315281, IMG submission 204540) | Sediment microbial communities from Yellowstone Lake, YNP, Wyoming, USA - YL17G07_0 | ecosystem: Environmental > Aquatic > Freshwater > Lake > Sediment | place: USA: Wyoming | collected...
AATTTTATTATTTCAAATAACACCTAAATCTTCCAGCGGCAGCCCGCGGGAGGGCAATCAAATTTCAACCGAGTAGCAGAAGCAAAGCCGATGCATGGGATTGCGGCCGGCGGGCGCGCTGCGGAAAGGAAGGGCGCAACTTCAGGCCGCGGCGACGCCGCCGTGGGAGGGGTGAGAGAGGGGAGCTTCCGGCATGACGATCCAGCAGACGAAGTAGGCGAGGATGCCGGTGCCGGTGAGGGCCAAGACGAGCCAGACGACGCGGACGAGGGTGACGTCGAGGGCGAAATAATCGGCCACGCCGGCGCAGACGCCGCCGAGCTTGGCGTCGGTGACCGAGCGCTGGAGGCGTTTTTGCGGGGTGGGCGCGGAGGGGGCGGAGGCATCGGGAATGACGATCCAGCAGACCAGGTAGAGGATCAGGCCGGCGCCGGTGAAGAGAAGCAGAATCCACAGGATGCGGACCAGGGAGACGTCGAGGTCGAAATGCTCGGCGAGACCGGCGCAGACGCCGCCGATTTTTCTGTCAGAGACCGAGCGGCGCAGGACTTTTGGCCCGGACGGGAAAGCAGCGGGCGAGGGGGCGGGCTGGGCGGCGCCGCAGAAATAGCAGAATCTGGAATCTTGCAGGATTTCCTTCTGGCAGGATGGGCAAAGCATTTCCACACCTCCACGAGAACAACACCTACTGACTATACGAGGGAAGGGCGGGAAAAGTTTCCTGAATCTTCTTTCGTTCTAGTACCGCAGAAGTTCCTTTACCGCGGTCACGATGGTGTCCGTCTGGGGAAGGATTTCGTCTTCGACCTTGGGCTGGTAGGCGCAGAAGGTGTCGGCGGCGGCGACGCGCCGGACCGGGGCGTCCAGGTCGGCAAAGAGTTCATCGGCGATGCGGGCGGCGATTTCCGCGCCATAACCCCAGGAGAGCATGTCCTCGTGGGCCACGATGACGCGGGTGGTCTTGCGAACGGAGGTGGCGATGGCATCCCAGTCGTAGGGAGCGAGGGAGCGCAAGTCGAGGATTTCGACGGAGATGCCTTCCCTTTCCAGTTGCGCGGCGGCGACTTCGGCGCGGTGCACGACGGCGCCATAGGTGACGATGGTGAGGGCGGTGCCCTGCTTGACCATGCGGGCTTTGCCGAAGGGGATGGTGAAATCGGGGCCGGGATATTCGGAGCGGTTATAGGGCTGGCGGTAGAGATGCTTGTGCTCGAGGAACATGACGGGGTCGTCGCAGCGCACGGCGGTGCGCAGGAGGCCGCAGACGTCGAGGGCGGTCGAGGGCATGACCACGCGCAGGCCGGGGGTGTGAGTGAAGAGGACTTCGCCGGACTGGCTGTGATAGATGGCGCCGCCGGTGAGGTAGCCGCCGATAGGCACACGGAGGACGGCGGGAGCCTTGAAGGCGCCGTTGGAGCGCCAGCGCATGACGCAGAGTTCGTCGCGAATCTGCATCATGGCGGGCCAGATGTAATCGAAGAACTGAATTTCAGCGACGGGCTTGAGGCCGCGGGTGGCCATGCCGATGGCCCGGCCGACGATGGCGGCTTCGGCGAGAGGCGAATTGAAGACGCGGTCATGGCCGAATTTGCGCTGCAGGCCGGAGGTGGCTTTGAAGACGCCGCCCTTGCCCTTCACTTCTTTCAGGGCCTCTTCGCGGCTGCAGTCGGCGACGTCCTCGCCAAAGACGACAATGCGTTCGTCGCGGGCCATTTCATCGGCCAGCGTGGCGGCGACCATTTCCACCATGGTCTTGGCGGGACCGTGGAGGCGGGGAGCGGAGTCGAAGGAGTTGGAGGTGGGGTCGATATCGCGGGAATAGACGTGCAGGCGGTAAGAGCCGGAAGGGGGAAATTCGGCGGCCAGAGCCTGGTCGGTGGCTTCGCGGATTTCGTGGTCCACTTCGGCTTCCAGTGCTTGCAGTGCTTTTTCGTCGAGGACGTTATTGCGCACGAGGAACAGCGCGAACTTGGCGATGGGGTCGCGGCGGGATTCGGCTTCGCGCTCGGCGGGTGTGCGATAGAGCTTATCGTCGTCGGAGAGCGAATGAGAATAGGAGCGGGCCACGTGGGCGTGAACCAGGGCGGGGCCGCGGCGTTCGCGGCAATATTCGACGGCCTCTTTGCAGACGGCGTAGCTTTCGAGAGGGTCGGTGCCGTCGCATTCGGCGATGTGCAGGCCGGGAAAGCCCTGGACGAGCTTGGAGATGCTGCCGCCGGCGGTCTGGGCCTCGATGGGAACGGAGATGGCGTAGCCGTTGTCCTCGATGAGATAGAGGAGCGGAAGTTTCTTCATGCAGGCGGCGTTTAAAGATTCCCAGAATTCGCCTTCGCTGGTGGCGCCGTCGCCGGAGGAGACATAGACGATCTCGCCGGGGGCGTGGCGGGCGAGTTCGCCGCCGGGAGAGGAAGCGGCGCGGGATAAAGCCTTGGGAAACCGGTCGTAATAGAGCGTGGCTTCGGCGGCGCCTACGGCCTGCAGGAACTGGGTTCCGGTGCAGGAGGAGCGACTGACAATATTGAAGCGGGAATGGCCCCAGTGAGAGGGCATCTGGCGTCCGCCGGAGGCGGGATCGTCCTTGGCGCCAACGGCCTGCAGGAGCATATCGAGAGAAGAGACGCCGAGCATGAGGCAGAGGGCGCGGTCGCGGTAGTAGGAATAGACCCAGTCTTCGCCGGAACGCAGAAGAAGCCCCATGGCCGCGGTGACAGATTCGTGACCGGCGCTGGAGATTTGAAAGAAGGTCTTGTTCTGGCGCTTGAGCTGGATTTCCTTGTCATCAATGCGCCGGGACTGATACATCGTGCGGTAGAGATGGAGGAGGGTCTCGTGGTCCAGGCCGCCGAGCCTGGGAGCGTCCTGCCGGGCTGTCTTGATGCGCGTCTGAACCGCCATTCGCTCTGCCCTCTTGCCGAGAGTTACGTGCAGGAACCGGAAGTTCCACTTGTAAAAGTCTATTATACCGGACGCCGCCGGGGCGATAGTACCGTTAGGAAGTCCTCCGTGTCGTTTCTACCATTTTGGCCTGTCCGTGGCCAGCGCTTCAAAACGCTGCTGCGTGGCCGCAAATTCGGGAGCGCCCGCGGGGATCACCTGCGGCGAAGCGTCCTTGAAAGGTTCCTCCTGAGGGATGCGCTGGAGCCAGCGCTGGCCAGTCATTTTCTCGTGATCGGAGAAATAGAGGCGCACCAGGAGTTTTACCGGGCCGCCGGGGGAATCCGCTTCTTCCTTCTTGGGCTTGCTCTTGCCCTTGGAGGCGGCCGCTTCGGCGGCAGGTTCGGCCGGGGAGTCGCCGCGGTCGAAGGCGAAGCGCAGTTTTTTATCGAGACGGAAGGATTGCTTCCACATCTCCAGCTTGTGGCGGGCCTGTTGGGCCGTTTCTTCGCCCGTGGCGAAGTCGAAGGTCAGAAAGGTTTCGGGCATGAGATGAGTTTGCGACTCCTTGCGCGGCGAGTCAAGCCGGGAAAAACAGGCCAATATGGCGGCGCGCAGCGAATGGCGCCAGGGCTTCCCTGCCATCTATCGTATGATATGCGGAGGGAAAAGAGGCCAGATGAAGGCGAGGAATTCCCCTCGGAGCGCTACCCTGCAAGCCGGTGTTTGTCTGCTTGCCGTAGCGCTGCTGTATGCGCCCTGGGCCGCGGCTGCGTTTTCCGGGCGGAGCGGGGAGAGCTGCTGTGCGGCGGGACAATGTCCGGCGGGCGGGCAGCACGATTCGAAACCTCCAGGCGGGCCGGGTTCGGCGGCGAATTGCGGCCCTGACCTGGCGAAGATGGCCGCCTGCACGATGGACTGCTGCCAGAGTCCGGAGCGGCTGGCGGGAGCGCCGATGGCGTTTCTGCTGCCTCCGCCAGCGCCTGGTCTTCCGTTTTCCGACCCCCGCGAAATCACTTTGGATTGCAAGGCCCGCGAAATTCCCCGTGCGATTGCGCCCACTTCCCCACCCCCGCGATTGATTGCCGCGGCCCTTTAGCCGGCCGCTCGCTCCTCCACCCATCTAAATCCACGCGAACCGCGGCGAAATTGCCGCTGGGGGCACATTCCATTGAGAGAAGAAATATTTATTCGGCGGATTTTACTGTTGGGCGGCGTCTTGCTGCTCTTGGGCTGGGCGGCGCATGCCACGGTGTTCGGCACGGTGCGCGGAATCGTTCATGATCCGCAGCATCGTCCGGTGGCGGAGATGACCGTGCTGCTGAAGGCGAAAAATTCCAGCTACACGCAGACGGCCGAGACGGATGTGAATGGGGAGTTTCATTTCGACGCCGTGCCGCTGGGGGAATACACGGTGAGCGCCAGCAAGGAAGGACTGGCCGCGGTCGTGCAGACGGTAACGGTGCTTTCCGGGACGGCGCCGATTCTGCACTTCGAGCTGCAACTGGCCGCGCAGGTCCAGTCGGTGACGGTGACGGCGGAAGGAGCGCCGGCACAGACGGAATCGGTGACGCCGACGAACTTGCTGGACCGCGAGGAGATCCGGGAAACGCCGGGAGCCACGCGCAGCAACAGCCTGGCGCTGATTACCAACAACGTGCCGGGAGCCTATCTGACGCACGATCAACTGCACGTGCGCGGCGGGCATCAGGTGAGCTGGCTGATCGACGGCGTGCCCATTCCCAACACGAATATCGCCAGCAACCTCGGCCCGCAGATCGATCCCAAGGACATTGATACGGTGGAGATGCAGCGCGGGAGCTATGCGGCGGATTTCGGCGACCGCACCTACGGAGTATTCAACGTGGCCCCGCGCACGGGATTCGAACGGAACAATGAAGCGGAGATCGTGGCCAGTTTCGGGAATTTCCTGCAGACCGACGATCAGGTGAATTTCGGCGGGCACAGCAACCGCTTCGCGTATTACGCGAGCGTCAGCGGCAGCCGCAGCGACCTGGGACTGGAAACACCGACCGCGGCGGTGATTCATGACCGAGCCAGCGGCGCGGGAGGGTTCGCGTCGCTGATCTACAACGCGGACGCGCGCAATCAACTGCGTCTGGTGGCGCAATTGCGGCGCGATTTCTATCAGGTGCCGTTCGATCCGAATAATCCGGATAACAGCGCGGGGCAAATGCAGCGGGACGCCAACCGGGAGAGCGACGCCTATGCCGCGTTTTCCTGGGTGCATACGTTTAATCCCGGGCTGATGCTGACGGTTTCTCCGTTTGACCATTTCAACCGCGCCGCCTACGAAAGCAGTCCCGGCGATATTCCGATTGCGGCGACGGATGACCGCCGCTCGAAATACGAAGGCGGGCAGGCGACGATCGCCTATGTGCAGGGCCGCCACAATGCGCGCGCGGGATTGTACGGATTTGCGCAGCAGGACGATCAGCTCTTCGACCTCGCGGCCATCCAGCAGAGTTTTCCCGGCTTTCCCGACCGCGAGGCGATTTCCGGAAGCCTGCTGGCGCTGTTTGCGGAAGAGGAGTTGCGCGCGGCGTCGTGGCTGACGCTGAGCGGCGGCGTGCGCCAGACGCATTTTTCCGGCGGCACAGTGGAGAACGCGACCAGCCCGCGCTTGGGCGCGGCGGTGCGCATTCCCAAACTGAAATGGGTTCTGCGCGCTTTTTATGGGCGCTTCTATCAGGCGCCGCCGCTGCTGACGGCTTCGGGACCGCTGCTGCAATTTGTTACCAGCCAGAACCTGGCGTTTATTCCGCTGCACGGAGAGCGCGACGAGGAGCACCAGTTCGGCGTCACGGTCCCGCTGCGGGGCTGGACGATGGACGCGGACACCTTCCGCACGCGGGCCACGAATTTCTTTGACCACAACTGCCTGCAAAATTCCGGGGTGTGCTTCCCGATTACCCTCCAGGGAGCGCTGGTGCGCGGATGGGAATTGACGCTGCGCTCGCCGCGTCTGCGCAAGCGGGGGCGGATTTATCTGACGTATTCCAATCAGGTGGCCACGGGGAGCGGAGGAATCAGCGGCGGGCTGACGGACTTTTCGCCGCCGGGCGGAGTTTTTCTGCTGGACCATGACCAGCGCAACACGCTGCACGCCGGAGGCCGCGTGGACCTGCCGAGGCGAAGCTACGCGTCGCTGGATGTGTATTACGGGTCGGGCTTCGCCAACGGCGATCCTCCGCCGGAGCATCTCGCGGGGCATACGACGTTCGACGTTTCACTCGGGAAAGAGTTCGGCGAGCGATTTTCGGTTTCGGTGAGCGCGCTGAACGCGGCCAACCGGCGGGTGCTGCTGGATAACAGCCAGACGTTCGGGGGAACACACTACATGAATCCGCGGGAAATTTTCGCGCAAGTGCGCTATCGTTTCCACTATTGAAGCCAGGGCCAAAGGAGAAGGTGAACATGAGACATGCGCTTGCAGCACTGCTGGCAACGCTGGGAGCATTCGTATTTCTGTGCGCCTGTGCGGCGGCGCCGGCGAAGCATTACGCGATTTCGGGGGAAGTGATTTCAGTGGATACGGCGGCGAAAATGATCACGCTGAACGGCGGAGAAATTCCGGGGCTGATGCCGGCGATGGCCATGAGCTATCAAGTGGCCGACGCCAAGGAAATCGAAAAACTGGAAGCGGGCGACAGTATCAGCGCGGACTTGGTGGTGGCGGAGGGCAAGAGCCGCCTGGAGAAAATCGTGCTGGTGAGGAAAGCCGCGAAGGCTCCGCCCGCGGCTGCCCCGGCCCCCGGAGCGGCGCCGAAGGACGGCGTGGCGGAACCGCATAAGCATCCGGGGCAGTGAAGGTTGCACGACCCGGATGGCGGGGCTACACTTTCCTCCCGCAGGAACTTTTAGCGGGCGCGGAATGCGCCAAAAAGGATGAAGGGGAGCCGATGTGCGCATCGCACTGATCGCATTGTTTGGAGCGCTGGGAACCGTGACGAGATACGGCTTGCAGGGGCTCGTGCAGCATCGCAGCGGGGGAACGTTTCCCTACGGAACGCTGGCGGTGAACCTGAGCGGCTGTTTTTTCCTCGGACTTCTGGGACAACTGACGCTCAATCGCATCATCATCACGCCCGAATGGCGCGCCGCGATCGCCATCGGATTTTTCGGCGGCTTCACCACGTTTTCCAGCTTCGGCTGGGAAACGGCCAAGATGATGGAAGACGGCGAATGGCTGCGCGCGGCGGCTTACGTCGGCGCCAGCGTGGTGGCCGGGCTGTTTCTTTCGGTCGCGGGCATCCGGCTGGCGAATCGCTTTTAGGAGCGACCATGACACACGAAAAATTCGAGGGCGAGCGGACGCTGATGCGCATCCACATCGGGGAGTCCGACAAATGGCACGGACGCCTGTTGCACGAAGCCATCGTGGAGCTGCTGCGCAAGGAAGGATTTTCCGGAGCCACGGTGCTGCGCGGAGTGGCGGGCTACGGCGGGTCGAGCGTCTATCACACCGACAAACTGCTGCGCCTTTCGCAGGATCTGCCCATCATTGTCGAAGCGGTCGAGACACAGGAGCGCATCGAGGGAATCCTGCCGCGCCTCGACGAAATGGTCGAGGGCGGTCTCATCACCCTGGAAAAGGTGCGCGTGATTCTCTATCGCGCGGCAAAGAAGAAATAACGCAACCATTATGACTTCTCCCACGACGCCCAATCCCCCGCCCAAACATTGGCTCAACCGCACGGTACTGGGCATCGGCCTGACCAACCTGTTCAGCGACTGGAGCCACGAAATCGCCACGGCGGTGCTGCCCGCATTTTTGGCCACGGTCGGCGCGGGCCCGGCGTGGCTGGGCGTGATCGAAGGAGTGGCCGACGGCCTTTCCAGCATCACCAAACTGGCCGCCGGGCATTTTACGGACAAGCTGAAGCATCGCAAGCCGCTGGCCGTCGTGGGCTACGCGATCACGGGGCTGGCCACCGCGACTTTCGCCTTCGCCACGCATGCCGTACACATTCTTTTTGGCCGCTCGGCGGCGTGGTTTGGCCGCGGCATTCGCACGCCCGCGCGCAAGACGCTGCTGGCAGCGGACGTTCCACCGGAAGCCTACGGACGGGCGTTCGGCTTCGAGCGTCTGCTGGACACGACGGGAGCAATCCTCGGGCCGCTGACGGCGCTGTGGCTGCTGGAACGCACGGGGCACAACTACCGCACGGTGTTTCTGTGGACGCTCGTGCCGGGAATGGCGGCGGTGGCGGCGTTCTGGCTGCTGGTGCGGGAGCGGCCGGTGGGGACGCGTTCGCAGAAATCGTTCTGGCACGGAGTGCGCGCGCTGCCGGTTCCCTTCCGGCGGTTTCTGGTGGGAGTGGGAGTATTCGGAGCGGGGGATTTTTCGCATACGCTGCTGATTCTCTATGCCGCGCGGCAACTGGCGGCGGGGCACGGAGCGGCGCGGGCGGCCAGCCTGGCGGTGGTGCTCTATACGCTGCACAACGTGTTTTATGCGGGCTCGGCGTACGCCAGCGGGTGGCTGAGCGATCATGTGCGCCAGCGCAAACACGTCCTGGCGGGGGGCTACGCGCTGGCGGGCGTCACGGCGATTCTGCTGGCGGCGGGGATGAGCAATTTCTGGATGCTGGCGGGGCTGTTTGCGCTGGCGGGGATTTATGTAGGCACGGAAGAGGCGCTGGAGGATTCGCTGGCGGCGGAACTGGCGCCGCGCGAGCAGCACGGGATGGCTTTTGGGACGCTGGCGGCGGTGAACGCGGCGGGGGATTTTTTCTCGAGCCTGCTGGTGGGATTTCTCTGGAGCGCCTTCGGCGGGCGCATGGCCTTCGGAGCCACGGCGGTGCTCTTCTTCGCGGGGACGGTGATCATCCTGCGCTTGCGGGAGCCGGGGGAACGCGGATGAGTCCAAACAGTTAGTGCCGGGGAAGCACGGAGAAATCAAATACAGGCGGAGATGATGTAGATTTGGACGTGCGCGGATTTTCTCCGCGCGGAAGAGCGCATTTGCCGCGCGGCGGAACGGGGCGATGGAAGAACTGAAAAAAATAGGGCGGTACGAAGTGCTGGGCGAGCTGGGGCGCGGGGCCATGGGCGTGGTGTACAAGGCCAAGGACCCGGTGATCGGGCGCACCGTGGCGGTGAAGACGATCAAGCTGAGCGCGGAAGGCAGCGGACTGTCGCACGGCGATCTCGTGCAGCGATTCCAGACGGAGGCGCAGGCGGCGGGCCTGCTGACGCATCCAAACATCGTGGTGATCCATGATGCCGGGGAGGAAAACGGGCTGTATTACATCACCATGGAACTGGTGGAGGGGCGCAGCCTGCTGGCGCTGATGGAGGACCACCAGACGTTTCCGCTGGCGCGAACGCTGCGAATCATGGAACAGGCCTGCGCGGCGCTGAATTTCGCGCACGAACGCAACGTGGTGCACCGGGACATCAAGCCGGCCAACCTGATGGTCACCGGCGAGGACACGGTGAAGATCACGGATTTCGGCACGGCCAAGATTCTGCAGTACGGCGCCGCGCAGCAGACCAGGCACGTGATGGGCACGCCCAGCTACATGTCGCCCGAGCAGATCAAGGGGCGGGTGATGGACGGGCGGGCGGATATTTTTTCGCTGGGGGTGATGCTCTACGAGCTGGTGACCGGGCAGCGGCCATTTATGGGGCAGGACATCGCCACGGTGCTCTACAAAATCGGCAACGAGGAACCAACGCCGCCGCAGGAAATTACGCCGGGAATTCATCCGGGGATCAGCAAAGTGATTCTGAAAGCGCTGGCGAAGGACCCCGCCAAGCGCTACCAGACCTGCCGCGAAATGAGCGAGGATCTGAAAAACTACAAGGGAGCGGGACCGAGCGCGACCGCCACGGTGACCATACCGGCGACCCCGCCACCGCCGCCACAGCGGCGGCGAACGGAGAGCGTATCCACCGTGCCCGCGGGCGCGCCGGCGCCGTCGAAGTTTCCCCTGAAGGCGGAGATGCCCAGAATTCCGGGCTTGGAATCAAAGGCCAAACCAGCCGCCGCCGAAAGCGGCGCAGAACAGACGGTGGACGGCAAAGCGCCAGGAAAAAGCCGGATGGTGGGGCTGTGGGCCGCGGGAGTGGCTTTGGCCGTTGTCTTGGGATTTTTCGGAGTGCGCGCGATGCGCACGTCCGGACAGCAGGAGCCCGCGCCGGTGGAACCCACCGGGCAGGGGGAACAGCCGGAGCCCGAACCCAGGAGAGCCCCGGCGCCTCCGCTGGCCACCGCGGAGCATCCGGAAATAGCCACGGTGGAAGAGATGGCCGCGCCGTGGTCATCGAAGGAATTCTTCCTGCAGACTCCGGCGGCCCCTTCGGGAGTGCCCGCGCTGCTGGTGCGCTTGCCGGGGGGAGCGGCGGAGAAGAGCGGTTCGTATTGGGCTTTCACCACGGAGGTGGTTTACGATCGCCGCTGCCACTACGAATACATCACCGACCTGGCCAAGCTCTCTTCCGATTACGGATTCGCGGCGGAACATCCCATGGTGGGCAACCCCTGCACGCACTCCGTGCTGGATCCGGAACGTCAGAAGCAAATCGCGGGAAACATACTGGTGCGCGGAGAGATCGTGAAAGGGACGGACGTTCGCCCGCCCCTCGGAATTGATATTCGCGTCAAAGGAAAACAGATCCAGGCCCTGCGGCTGGAGTAAACCCCGCCCGTTAACCCTCCGCGGAAAAACTCATTTCCTGCATCATCCCATGGAGCGAAGGAGCGAGGAATCTCTCTTTTGCTGTCCGCCTTCAAAGAAAGATTCCTCGCTTCGCCGAAATGATGGAGGCGGATTTTTTTCCGCGACCCGTTACGGTTTTTTCACGGGCGCCGGAGCTGGCGCCGCGACTGGCTCCGCCGCCGGCTTTGCCGCCGGGGCTGGCGCGGCAGGAGGAGCCGGAGTCGGCGTTGCCGCCGGAGTTGCAGACGGCGTTGCCGCTGGAGCCGCCGTCGGGGCCGGGGCTGGCGCCTTTTCCTTGATGGAGATCAGCTCCACCTCGAACATCGTAGTGGCGTTGGGGCCGATGTCCGGGCCGTTGCCGCGCGGGCCGAAGCCGATGTCGGAAGGAATGAAGATCTGCCACTTGGAGCCGACCGGCATGAGCTGAAGCGCTTCGGTCCAGCCCTTGATCATGGCTCCGCCGACGGGAAGAGTGGCGGGCTGGCCGCGCTTGAAGGAGCTGTCAAATTCCTTGCCGTCGAGGGTCGTGCCGCGGTAGTTGCAGACCACGGAATCGGCGGCGGCGGGCTTCGGTCCGGTTCCCGCGGTCAGAATCTTGTATTGCAGGCCGCTGGGAAGAGTGACCACGCCTTCCTTGGTCTTGTTGGCGGCCAGAAATGCATCGCCTTCTTTCTTGTTGGCTTCGCCCGCGTGCTGCAGCTTGGCTTCCATCTTCGAGCGTTCCTCGATCTGGAAGGCCATGATCGCTTCTTTGGCTTCCGCTTCCGTCAGCAGCGGCTTCCCGCCAGTCAGCGCGTCCTTCAAGCCGCGCGCGAAAAGAGCGCGGTCGATATCCACGCCTTCATCGCTCATGCTCTTGGCCATGTTTTTGCCCATGCTCATCCCGAGGGCGTAGCTGATCTTTTCTTTCTGGGTCTTCAGCGCCGACGCGGCGGCGACGCCCGGCTTGGCAGCCGTCGCGGGCTTGGCCGCGGGGGCTTTCTGCGGCGCCTTGGCGGCCGGTGCGGCGGGTTTGGGTTTGGGCGCCGGAGCCTGCTGGGCGACCGCTGTTCCGGCCAGCAGGATGCCGACCGACAAGAGAGTTATCACGGAGAAGGATAGTTTTCGCATGGGGGTAATCTTACATGAGGGCGGCGGTTCCGCAAAATGCGCGGAACGGTCTTGCGCCGGGGGAAGCGGCATGGTAGTTTAGGCGAATAAAAGGCGAATTATAGGAGGCCTGCTCATGCCCCATTCTCTGGCCGTTCGCACACCCTCCGCGGGCCAATCCATCGCCCGCGTCACCGAGGTGCTGGACGCGCTGGCTGCGCGGGACTCGCGCGGCGAATGCCTCACCGCCGTGCGCCACTTCCCCGCTCGCGAGGCGCAGTGGGCCGATCTTCCCGCCTGGACGCACGCCGATCTGGCCACCGCCTACGCCGCCAAAGGCATCACCCGTCTCTATAGCCATCAAGCCGCCGCGGCGGAGGCTGTCCGCGAGGGCAAAAACATCGTGGTGGTCACGCCCACGGCGTCCGGAAAGACGCTGTGCTACAACCTGCCGGTGGTCAACGCGATTCTGGAAAACAGCGACACCCGCGCGCTCTATCTTTTCCCCACCAAGGCGCTGGCGCAGGACCAACTGGCGGAGTTGCACGACCTGAACGAGCGGCTGAACAACCGCTTCGGCGTTTTCACCTACGACGGAGACACGCCCGGGGACGCACGCAAAGCCATTCGCGAACTGGGGCACATCGTGCTGACCAATCCGGACATGCTGCACACGGGAATTCTGCCGCACCATACGCGCTGGACGCGCCTGTTCGAAAATCTGCGCTACGTGGTGCTGGATGAACTGCACACCTACCGGGGCGTCTTTGGCAGCCACCTGGGCAACGTGCTGCGGCGGCTGCGGCGCGTGGCGCGGTTTTACGGGCGCGAACTGCAATTCATCTGCTCCTCGGCAACGATCGCCAATCCCGGCGAATTGGCCGGGCGGCTGCTGGAGGCGGAAGTGGAAGTGCTGGAGGCCAACGGAGCGCCGGCCGCGGAGAAGACTTTTGTTTTCTACAATCCGCCGGTGGTCAACCGGGCGCTGGGGATTCGCCGCAGCTATATCAACGAATCCTCGCGCGTGGCCCAGGAATTTCTGCGGCATGATTTGCAGACCATCGTCTTCGCCAACAGCCGCCTGCACACCGAACTGCTTCTGACCTATTTGCAGCAGGCCAATCCGCATGCGCCAGGCGCGGCGGAAAAAATTCGCGGCTATCGCGGCGGATACCTTCCCGGCGAGCGGCGCGAGATCGAGCGCGGGCTGCGCGAGGGGCGCATCCGCGGGGTGGTCTCCACCAGCGCGCTGGAGCTGGGCATTGACGTCGGCTCGCTCGATGCCGCCGTGCTGGCCGGATACCCCGGCACCATCGCCGCCACCTGGCAGCGCGCCGGACGCGCCGGGCGGCGCAGCGGCAGCTCCTGCGCGGTGCTGGTGGCCTCTTCGGCGCCGCTCGATCAGTTCATGGTGCGCAACCCGGACTATTTTTTCGGCAACACGCCGGAGCACGCTTTTATCCAGCCGGACAATCTGGAAATCCTGATCAATCACCTGAAATGCGCGGCCTTCGAGCTGCCTATCCAGCCCGGCGAGCGCTTTGGTGAGGTGGATATTCCCGACCTGTGCGCGCGGCTGGCCGAAGCCGGCTACCTGCACCGCGCGGGCGAGCACTGGCACTGGACGCACGAAGCTTACCCGGCGGACACGGTGAGCCTGCGGTCGGTCTCCAGCGACAATTTCGTGATCGTGGACATTACCGGGCAGCCCGAGGTGATCGGGGAGATTGATTTCAGCAGCGCGCTGGACATGGTGCACCCCAAGGCGATTTATCTGCACGGAGCGCAGCAGTACCACGTGGAGCATCTGGATTTCGACGAGCGCAAGGCGTATGTGAAGAAGGTGGATTGCGACTATTACACCGACGCCATCCGCTACACGCAGGTGCGCGTGCTGGACCTCGCCGCGCAGGAGCGCCCGCCGCATACCTCCAATGCCGTCATCCTGAGCGCAGCGAAGGATCTCAACCCTAACTCCGCTACAAGCTCAGCCATGTATACCCACGCCCACGGCGACGTCCTGGTCCGCTCGCAGGTGGTGGGCTTCAAGAAAATAAAATTCTTCACCAACGAAAACGTCGGCGCGGGGCAATTGGAACTCCCCGAAAACGAAATGCACACGACAGCCTGGTGGATCACTCTCGAGCGCGCGCTGCTGGAATCGCTGCCCTTCAGCGTCAGCGAGCGGCAAAGCGGCATGTTCGGGCTGCTGCACGCGCTGGAATCGGTGGCCACGCTGCTGCTCATGTGCGACGCGCGCGACCTGGGCGCGTCCATCGGCGAACGGCCGCCGGCGCCGGGAGCGGAAGGCGCGGAGGAAAAGTTCGCCCCGCTGCGCCGGGAGGATGCGGTGGGAGCGAACGCCAAGGAGTTCTTCGAGCCCAATCTTTATCTCTACGACGCCTATCCCGGCGGCATCGGATTTTCCGAGCCGCTCTTCCGTGTCCATGAAACTTTGCTGCGGCAAACGCGCGAGCTGATCGCGGGTTGCGCCTGCGATCAGGGCTGCCCTTCCTGCACGGGTCCGGCGGGCGACCTCGCGCCGCGGTCCAAGGAGGCCGCGCTGGCCATCCTGGATGCTCTCTGCCGTTGCAGCGAGGGCGGAACAAGCGCGGCGGGGCGCGCGATGGGAGCATGAACAACCACGATAAATTCGCGCGGCTGGCCGCGCTCAAACCCGCGCGGGCGGAAGGAGTGCGCCCGGCGGAGTTGCGCCCTCCGCAGGAAACGGACGCTCTGGCGCGCGCCCTGGGCGCCTCCGTGGCAACTAACCGCTACGGCGAACATCTCGCCGTGCGCACCTGGTTTTCCAGTCCGGAATTTTCCGAGCCTTCGCCTACGGCCCTCGAAATTCTCTCGCGCACACGGGACGAAGCCGCCAGCCGCCGCACGCGCGCCGCGCTGGCCGACCCCGCGCAATGGCTTTTCCTCGATACGGAAACCACCGGCCTCGCCGGCGGCACGGGC
>Ga0315281_10008194_pt1 | contig 14618 bp, 11 predicted proteins | sample YL17G07_0_MG_FD_204540 | JGI IMG/M metagenome (GOLD analysis project Ga0315281, IMG submission 204540) | Sediment microbial communities from Yellowstone Lake, YNP, Wyoming, USA - YL17G07_0 | ecosystem: Environmental > Aquatic > Freshwater > Lake > Sediment | place: USA: Wyoming | collected...
ACGACACCGGCTGGGAGGTGGATGGCCGCGACGCGAAGCGGATCGCGGCGACGGTGCAGCAGGCCGGGCTGAAGAAGATCGACTATCTCGTCCTCAGCCACTATCACGCGGATCATGCCGGCGGACTCGTGGCGCTCGCGAAGGCCGTGCCCATCGGCCGCTGCTTCGATCGCGGCGACTTCATCGAGCCCGCGAACCAGCGCTGGCGTGACGCCTACCTGAGCGTCTGCGGCGGCAAGCGGACGATTCTGCGCGCGGGCGACACGATTCCGCTCAACGGCGTGCAGGTCGACATCGTCGCCTCGAACGGCTCGCTGATTCCGATCCGCGGCAGTCAGATCAATTCCGCATGCGCGGCCGCCGTGAACCATCTGCCTGACGTTCCGGAAAACCAGCTCATGGTCGGCGCGCTGTTCACGTACGGCAAGTTCACGTTCATCGATCTCGCGGATCTGGATTGGCAGAAAGAAGTCGAGCTGGTGTGTCCGGTGAATCGCATCGGCGAGGTCAGCATCTGGCAGGCGGACCGGCACGGCGCGCTCGAGGGCGCCGGCGCGCCCGCGTTTCTGGCGTCGATCAGACCGCAAGTCATCGTCGTCAACAACGGGCCGCGCAAAGGGCTCGGCGGTCCGTCGCCCGGCGCGCAGAAAGCGACGAGCATTCACTACGACCGCCTCGCGAAAGTGCCGGGAGTCGAAGGCATCTGGCAGGGCCACCGGTCGCTCCTCGATCCCGATCACAACACGGCCGAAGAGATGATCGCGAACCTCGAGGACAGCGCCGAGTGCCGGGGTAACTGGATGAAGGCATCCGTTGCGCGCGACGGGACGTACACCCTGACCAACGGCCGGAATCAGTTCAGCAGAACCTATCGGGCGCGCTGACGGCTGTCTAGTCCCGCCTCGACAGCACCCACTGCGGAATCACGCCCGCGTTCGACAACAGGTGGTCGCGTGCGCCGTTCAGCCGCTGCAGCAGGCTCGGCAGGTCGACGCGCACCAGCTGGCCGTTGTGCTTCACGATGCGGCCGGCGACAAACACGGTGTCGATGTTCGACGTGTCCGCCGAAATAACGACCGTGGCGACCGGATCGACGACGGGCGCGACGTTGACCTGGTCGGTGCGGACGAGCACGATGTCGGCCTGCTTTCCTGGCGTGACGGTGCCGATCTTGTGGTCGAGCGCGCAGGCGCGTGCCCCTTCGATCGTCGCGAACTCGAGGACGTCGCGATGCGTCAGCGTCGGCGCGAATGCGACGTCCGGGGTCTCAGTGAACGCGAGGATCCGTTCCTGCACGAGCGCTGTCCGCATCTGCGTGAACATCTCGCCCGGCACGCTCGAGACCACGTCGATGCTGAGCGAGGGACGGACGCCGCGGGCGACGAGCCGTCCGGTCGGCGGCACGCCGTGGCCCATCAGCATCTCGACAAACGGCGCGACGGACGCCGACCCGCCGGACTTGGCGATCAGATCCAGCTCTTCGTCCGTGGAATCGGTGCAATGGATGTACGTCGTATCCGGGCCCATCAGCCCGAGCTCGTGCAGTGTCTTCACGTGGTGCACGTGCACGCCGGTCAACCGCATGCCGACGTGCACGCTGATGCGGATGCCGAGATCGCGCGCGAGTTTCCAGTCGTGCCTCGCGACGTCCGGCGTGACGTTGCCGGGTGCGCGAGCGGCCATCGCGAGCGTCAGCAGCTGATCGTCCGACTGGAAGTACGTCTTGCGGATGCGCCTGATGTCCTCGGGATGCTCGCGCGAGCTGTACGCCCACCAGTCGCCGCCGCCGACGGGGACGCCGTGGCCGTAGACCGCCCGGATGCCCGCCTCGGTGAGGCCGGCAATCGCCGCGTCCGCATGCTCCGGTGTGTTGTTGACGTGCGACCAGTCGAGCAGCGTGGTGATGCCGGCATTGAGCGCTTCGAGCGCGCCCATCAGGTTCGCGATGTAGACGTCCTCGGCGCGGTACTGCAGCCCGATGTTGTCCAGCATCCCGGCGAAATACTGATCGAGCGTGCAGCTCGGCAGCACGCCGCGCACCGGCGTCTGCCACGTGTGGCGATGCGTGTCGACGAACCCGGGCATGACGATGCGATTGCGTGCGTCGATGACGTTGGCGTGCGGACCCGCCGAAAGGTCCTGACCCACGGCCTTGATAATGTCGCCCTCGATGAGGACGTCGGTGTGGGGCAGGTCTCCGAGCGCCGGGTCGAGGGTGAGGACGTAGCCGCCTTTTATTAACGTCGTTCGAGAGCCAACCAGTTGTCCGCCGATCATGTGATCTAGCTTCTCACGGCACGGCATACAATGCCCGCCATGAAGCACCCTCTCTCAGCAGCCATCGTCTTTTCCGTATTGTGCGCGCCGGGGGCGATTGCCCGCGCCGACGAAATCACGCTCGTCGCGCCGGGCGGCATCCAGGCCGCCGTCGCGCAGCTCATTCCCGGATTTGAGCGGGCCACCGGACACAAGGTGAAAGCGACGTTCGGCTCCGGCCTCGGCACGAAGAAACAGGTCGCCGACGGCGTGCCGTTCGACGTGCCGATCGTCCAGCCGCCGTACCCGGAAGTACTCGCGTCCGGCAACGTCGTCGCGGATTCCGCGACGCCGCTCGCGCGCGTGGCGGTCGGCGTCGCCGTGCGCACCGGACAGCGCAAGCCGGACATCTCGACACCGGATGCGGTGAAGAAGCTGCTGCTCTCGGTGAAATCGTTTTCGTATCCGGATCCCGCAGGCGGCGCGGCGGCGGGCGTCAGCTTCACGAAGACGCTCGAAGATCTCGGGATCGCGAACGAAGTGAAGCCGAAGATTCATCTCGCGCGCGGCGGCGCGGCGGCGATGGAGGCCCTCGCGAAGAATGAGGTCGAGATCGGCATCACGTTCTACAGCGAGATTCTTACGGAGCCCGGCGTCGAGGCCGTGGGCATGCTGCCCGAATCGATCTCGCCGCGCACGTCGCTCGTTGCCTTCGTCGGGACGAAGGCGACGAACGCCGAGGCGGCGCGCGCGCTCGTGCGCTACCTCTCGTCGCCGGAAGCCGCGGCGACATACATCAGGGTCGGCATGCAGCCGCCCGAGATTGTCGGCGTCGGCAACTTCTCGCACATCGTTGCCAACATGGAGAAGTCGCTCGAGTTCTACCGCGACGTCCTCGGCCTCGAGGTAACCGCGAACAACCCGTTCGCCGCCAACCCCGCGATCGTGAAGCTCGCCAATATCCCCGGCGCGCAGTCGCGGTACCTGGTGCTGAAAGTGCCCGGCTCGGACGTCGGCGTGGAGCTGATTGAATACAAAGACATCGATCGCACGCCGCAGCATCCGAAGTTCGTCGACCCCGGCGCGGCCAACATGGCGCTGCGCGTGCGCGACATCAACACGATCTACGGGAAGCTGCAGAAAACCGGCGCGACGATTCTCACCAAGGGCGGCAAGCCTGTCTCGATTGGCAACGGCGGCGGCGCGTATCTTTTCGTCCAGGATCCCGACGGCTTCGTCGTCGAGCTCTCGCAGGGAACACCGCCCGCGGATTCGAAGGTTCCTGCGACGAGCAACGTCTTTGGCGGCGCGTTCGAGACGACCGTCGCCGACAGCGCGACGAGCGTGAAGTTCTACGAGATGCTTGGGTTGAACATGGCGCTCGGCGCGACGTTCAACGACAACCAGGTGATGGCGGACACCGCCGGCGCGCCTGGCGCGAGTTTTCGTCAGAGCGGCACGACGATTCCGGGAACGTCGGCGCGGCTGACGCTGATCGAGTTCAAGAACATTGCGCGGACGCCGATCAAAGGACGCGTGCAGGATCCCGGCACGGCGATCCTGCAGTTGCGAGTGCGAGATGTCACGACCCTGACGGCGAAGCTCAAGGCCGCGGGCGTGCCGATCGTCAGCGAAGGCGGCGCACCGGTCAGCTTCGGCACGGCGAAGATCTCGCTCGTGCGCAGCCCGGACAACCTGCTGCTGGAATTGATTGAGCGCTGAGACCGGACGATGGTAAAGTAGTGGAAATCACTATTTGAGAGGAACGTCATGGCTGCCACTGTTTCTGCCGCTGACGCCAACCGTCAATTCTCGAAGCTGCTTCGCCGCGTACGTGAAGGACAGACCGTCACGATCATGAGTCACGGGCGTCCTATCGCGAGGCTGGTGCCCGTTGGCGCCGAAGATCGCGTCCGCGAGGCTGCGAGGAAGGCGTTGTTCAAGCGCCTGCGGAGCCAAAAGGGCGTGCGCATCGGCCCCATCACCTGGACTCGCGACGAGCTGCACGAGCGTGGCGGTGAATGGCCATGATCAACGTCGCCGTCGACACGAACATTCTTGTCTACGCTGAAGACCTCACGGCCGGAGAGAAACGTCGTGCGGCGCTGGCGATGTTCGACAGGCTCCCGCACGAGACGACGCTGATTCCCGTTTACGTGCTCGGCGAGTTGTATCGAGTGCTCGTGCGGAAGGCCCGGCAGCCCGTCGCGAAGGCACGGGCAGCGGTGTTTGCCTGGGGCGACAGCTTTCCGCTGATCGAGCTGTCTTCTTCTGTGATGTTGGTCGCGATTGACATCGCCCGCGAGCATCAGCTCGAAATCTGGGACGCCGTTGTTCTCGCGTCAGCCGCGGATGCAGGATGTCGCCTCCTGCTGTCCGAGGATTTCCAGGAAGGCTTCACCTGGAGCGGCGTGACCGTCACCAATCCGTTTTCGCCGAATCGTCATCTGCTGCTCGACGCCCTGCTAAAGGAACCGTGATGCATCGCCTGCTGCTCGCGCTGCTCCTGCTCTTCAGCTCCGCGCCCCAGGCGCCGAAGACGCCGCGGCTCTACGTCCTCGACTGCGGGATGTTGAACATCGATCCCGCCGGCGTCGCGCGCTATCACGTGACGGAGAAAGAAGTCGTCGAACCGCGGATGCCGGTGCCGTGTTTCCTCGTCGTGCATCCCAAAGGCACGCTGCTGTGGGACACCGGCACGATCCCCGACGCCGACGTCGAGAAGGCGGCGCCGAAGCCGGCGCTCTACGACGTGAATCCCGTCTCGCACGCCGTCGTGTCGCGCACGCTCAAGAGCCAGCTCGCGGCGCTTGGCTACGCGCCGGGCGACATTACGTATGTCGCGATCTCGCATGCGCACAAAGATCACACCGCGAACCTGAATCAGTTCGCCGCGTCGACGTGGCTCGTCCGGCCGATCGAGCGGGAGTTCATGTTCCGGCCCGGCAACGAGCGCGTCGAGCCGAAGTTCTACAGCCAGCTCGAGAAAAGCAAAACCGTGCTCATCAACACCGACGAGCACGACGTCTTCGGCGATGGCACGGTGGTCATCAAGGCGGCGCCCGGGCACACGCCGGGGCACGAGGTGCTCGTCCTCAACTTCGCGAAAAGCGGGCGAATCATGGTCGCCGGCGACCTCTATCACTACCCGCCCGAGCGGACGTTTGCGCGCAAGCCGCCCGACAACGAGTTCAGCGTCGAGCAGTCGGCGGCATCACGGGCGATGATCGAGGAATACCTGAAGAAAACGAAGGCGGCCATCTGGATTCAGCACGACTACCGGACCATCGCGACGTTGAAGAAATCTCCCGCCTTCTATGAATAGGCGGTTTGCGCTCGAGCCGGGGCGGCCATGAACTTCATTCCCAGGATCAGCCCGGCCGCCAGAAGCGCGAGGACGGCGCTGCCGTAGAAGCACGCGGTCCATGTACCGAAGCGCTCGAACAGCAGCGCGGCGACGCCGCCGCCGATGATCGAGGCGATGCCCTTCGCCGAGTACATCAGGCCATAATTCGCGGTCGCATTCGCCGTCCCGTAGTAGTCGGCGACGACCGACGGAAACAGGGAGAAGACTTCTCCCCACGTGAAGAAGGTCAGCACGAGCGTGATCGTGAAGAGTGTGCCGGACACCCGGCCGAGCGTGAGCACGAGCACCAGACAGACGGCTTGCAGGACGAACGCCGTGCCCATCGCGAGCTCACGGCCCGTTTTGTCGGACACCCAGCCCCAGAAGATGCGGCTGCCGCCATTCGCCAGCGCATTCATCGATGTTGCCGCAGCGAGTGCCGTGGCTGGAATGCCCCAGGCCTTTGCGATCGAGCCGGCGTTGGCCGTCACCAGCAGTCCGCCGGTGGCCATCATCACGAAGCTGGCGTAGAGGACGAAGAATTGGGGCGTGCGCAACATCTCGAAGGCGGTGAACTGATGCTGGCCGAGTACGGATGAAGCGCCTGCGGGCCTGGCCACCTGCGGCTGCGGCGCAGGATGCCGGAGGAACTGCGCCACGATGAGGATCACGACGGCTTGAAACACGCCCGTATAGATGAACGCCGACTGGTAGCCGCCCGTCCTGATGATCGCCGCGATGAAGGGGATGAAGAGCGCGGCGCCCCCGCCGAATCCTGCCGCGATCAGGCCGGCGGCGAGGCCGCGCTCGGTCGTGAACCACTTCAGCGCCGAGCCGATGCAGCCGCCGTACACCAGGGCCGCGCCGATTCCCGCGATCACATACAGCGCGTAGAGCATCGGGATGGTGGTCGCCACGCCGAGTCCGGCCCAGCCGATGCCGCAGAGCACACCCGCGACCGTGGTGAAGACGCGGGGCCCCAAGCGGTCGATCAGGAACCCTTGCGCCGGCTGCACCCACGTCTGGAACAGGATGAAGAGCGTGAACGCCCACTGAATGTCGGACAGTTTCCACCCCGTCGCCGTCCGCATCGGCTCGACGAACAGTGTCCACGAGTACTGGAGGTTCGCGATCATGATCATCGCGACGAGCGACGCGCCCAGCTGAACCCATCGATTGTGGATGGTCACGGTGTAATGATACCTACACCCGGCCGCAAGTTGACTTCGGCTGGAGTGCCAAATACCGTATGCAATCCAGCCGAAAAACGACGCTGAGAGGAAACCACATGTTAGAGACTGCGGCCGCCCCCCCTGACGCCAAAGATGCCGCCCAGCGGACGCTGACCGACGGCTTCCACCTCGTCATCGAGGCGCTCAGGCTCAACGGCGTCAAGACCATCTACGGGGTCCCGGGCATCCCCATCACGGACTTTGGCCGTCTGGCACAGGCCGCAGGCATCCGCGTCGTCTCGTTCCGCCATGAGCAGCACGCCGGCAACGCCGCGGCGATCGCCGGATACCTGACGAAGAGGCCCGGCATCTGCCTCACGGTGTCGGCGCCCGGCTTCCTCAACGGTCTGACTGCGCTCGCCAATGCCACGACCAACTGCTTTCCGATGATCCAGATCAGCGGCTCGTCCGAGCGCGAGATCGTCGACTTGCAGCAGGGCGATTACGAAGAGATGGACCAGCTGGCGATCGCCAAGCCGCTCTGCAAGGCGGCGTTCCGCGTGCTGCATGCCGCGGACATTGGCATTGGCGTTGCGCGCGCGATCCGTGCCGCGGTGTCCGGTCGTCCAGGCGGCGTCTATCTCGATCTGCCGGCCAAGCTGTTCGCGCAGGCGATCGACGCGGAGGCTGGAGCCCGGTCGCTCGTCAAGGTCATCGATCCCGCGCCGGCCCAGCTTCCCGCGCCGGACGCCGTCACGCGTGCGCTCGATCTGCTGAAGAGCGCCAGGCGTCCCCTGATGATTCTCGGGAAAGGCGCGGCATACGCGCAAGCTGACGACCAGATTCGCAACCTGGTCGAAAAGAGCGGCATACCGTTTCTGCCGATGAGCATGGCCAAAGGCCTGCTGCCCGACACGCATCCGCAGTGCGCCGGCGCCGCACGCTCGACGGTGCTGAAAGAGTCCGACGTCGTCATGCTGATCGGCGCCCGGCTCAACTGGCTCCTGTCGCACGGCAAGGGCAAGACCTGGGGCGACGCGCCGAAGACGTTCATCCAGATCGACATCGAGCCGAAGGAGATGGACAGCAATGTCGAGATCGCCGCTCCGGTGGTGGGCGACATCGGCTCCTGCGTCTCGGCCCTGCTCGACGGCATGGGCGGCCAGTGGCCGGCGCCGCCGGCGGACTGGACGAACGCCGTCAAGGCGAAACGCGAGGAAAACATCGCCAAGATGGCCCCGCGGCTGATGAGCACGAAGTCACCGATGGACTTCCACGGCGCGCTCGGCGCCTTGCGCACCGTCATCAAAGAGCGGCCCGACGCGATCTTCGTCAACGAAGGCGCCAACACGCTCGACCTGGCGCGCGGCGCGATCGACATGTATCAGCCGCGCAAGCGTCTCGACGTCGGCACCTGGGGTGTCATGGGCATCGGCATGGGCTTCGCGATCGCCGCGGCCATCGAGACCGGCAAGCCCGTGCTCGCGCTCGAGGGCGACTCCGCCTTCGGCTTCTCGGGCATGGAGGTCGAGACGATCTGCCGCTACAACCTGCCGGTCTGCGTCGTCATCTTCAACAACGACGGTATCTATCGTGGAACCGAGGTCAATGCCGCAGGCTCGGATCCGGCGATCACCGTCTTCGTCAAAGGCTCGCGGTACGACAGGATGATTGAGGCGTTCGGAGGCGTCGGCGTGAGTGCGACGACGCCCGACGAGCTGAAGCGCGCCGTCGACGCAGCGATGGACTCGGGCAGGCCGACCCTGATCAACGCGGTGATCGACCCGGCGGCCGGCACCGAGAGCGGCAGCATCGGCAAACTCAACCCGCAAAGCGCGGTTCGCAAGAAATAGACAGCATCGATCTGGAGAGGGTTTCCCAAGATGGGCAAGGCACTGGACGGTGTCCGTATTCTCGACTTCACGCACGTGCAATCGGGTCCGACGTGTACGCAGCTGCTCGCGTGGCTGGGCGCCGACGTCATCAAGGTCGAACGCGCCGGCGAAGGGGACGTCACCCGCGGCCAGCTGCGCGACATTCCTGGAGTGGACAGCCTGTACTTCACGATGCTCAACAGCAACAAGCGATCGATCACGGTCGACGCCAAGAACCCGAAAGGGAAGGCGATCCTCGAAGCCCTGGTCAAGAAATGCGATGTGCTCGTGGAGAACTTCGCCCCGGGCGCGCTCAACCGCATGGGGTTCACCTGGGAGCGCATCAACGAGCTCAACCCGCGCATGATTGTCGCGTCGGTCAAGGGCTTCGGCCCCGGGCCGTACGAAGACTGCAAGGTCTACGAGAACATCGCGCAGTGCGCCGGCGGTTCGGCGTCCACGACAGGATTTGACGATGGCCCGCCGCTGGTCACCGGTGCGCAGATCGGCGACAGCGGAACCGGCTTGCACCTGGCGCTTGGCATCGTGGCCGCGCTGTACCAGCGGAACACGACGGGCCGCGGCCAGAAAGTGCTGGCGGCCATGCAGGACGGCGTGCTCAATCTCTGCCGCGTGAAACTGCGCGATCAGCAGCGGCTCTCGCGGACGAAGGTCATGGAGGAGTACCCGCAGTACCCCAACGGCACGTTCGGCGATGCTGTCCCGCGTGCGGGCAATGCCTCCGGCGGGGGCCAGCCGGGATGGATTCTCAAGTGCAAGGGCTGGGAAACCGATCCCAACGCGTACATCTACTTCATCACCCAGGCGCCGGTCTGGGACGCCATCTGCAAAGTCACCGGCCACGAGGCATGGCTGACCGATCCGCGGTACGCGACGCCGAAGGCGCGGCTGCCGCACCTCTCGGAAATCTTCGATCGGATCGAAGACTGGACGAAGACCAAGACCAAGTTCGAGGCGATGGACATCCTCAACCAGCACGACATCCCGTGCGGGCCGATTCTCTCCATGAAGGAGATCGCCGAAGAACCGTCGCTGCGCAAGACCGGTACGGTTGTCGAGGTCGATCACCCGGCGCGCGGCAAGTACCTCACGGTGGGTAATCCGATCAAGATGTCCGACAGTCCCTCCGACGTGAAACGCTCGCCGCTGCTCGGCGAGCACACCGACGAGGTCCTCACGGAACTGGGCTACGGCGCGGATCAGATCGCGGCGCTGCGCACGGAAAAAGTCATCTGAAGCGAAAGGCTACGAAAAAAAGACCATGAGCAACCGCACCGACGTCAGGCGTGTTCTGGATACGGTCAAAGCCGAAGGCCGCACATCGCTCACTGCACCGGAAGGGAAGGTCGTGTGCGAGGCGTACGGGATCCCCGTTCCCAAAGAAAGCGTCGCCTCGTCAGCCGCCGAGGCGGCGGCGATCGCCACGGCGATGGGCTTTCCGGTGGTGCTCAAGATCGTGTCGCCGGAGATCCTGCACAAGACCGAGGCCGGAGGCGTGCTGGTCGACGTGAAGAGCGCCGAGGAAGCCCGGAAGGGCTACGACACCATCGTCGCCAACGCGAAGAAGTACAACGCGAAGGCGAACCTGCTCGGCGTCCAGGTGCAGCAGATGCTCGCCGGCGGCCCTGGAGTTAACGAGGTGATCATCGGCGCGGTCACCGACCCCGTGTTCGGCAAGCTGGTGGCCTTCGGTCTCGGCGGCGTTCTGGTCGAAGTGCTCAAGGACATCACGTTCCGTCTCGCGCCCGCGACGGAAGACGACGCCTTGTCAATGCTCGACGGCATCGCCGCCGCGCAAATCCTCAAGGGCGTCCGCGGATCCGATCCCGTCAATCGCGCCGCACTCGCGGGGATGATCCGGAATGTCTCCCAGCTCATCGCCGACTATCCGGAAATCGCGGAGATGGACCTGAACCCGGTCTTTGCCACCAAAGACGGGGCGATCGCGGCCGACGTCCGCATCGTCGTCAATTTCTCGCCGGCGCCGGCGCGGTTCCGCCCGAAGCACGAGGACATCGTGCGCGACATGAACCGCATCATGAAGCCGAAGGCGGTCGCCGTCATCGGCGCGTCTTCTGAGGCGGGCAAGATCGGGAACTCGGTGATGAAGAACCTGATCAACGGCGGGTACAAAGGGCAGATCTACCCGATCAACCCGTCCGCCGACGAGATCATGGGGCTGAAAGCCTACAAGAGCGTCAAGGATGTTCCGGGCGACATCGATGTCGCCGTCTTCGCGATTCCGGCCAAGTTCGTGGCGGCGGCGGTGGCGGAGTGCGGCGAGAAGAAGATACCGGGCGCCGTGCTCATTCCGTCGGGATTCGCGGAAGTCGGCAATCACGAAGGACAGAAGGAGCTCGTCGCCGTCGCCCAGAAATACGGCGTCCGCCTGATGGGCCCGAACATCTACGGCTTCTACTACACGTGGAGCAACCTCTGCGCCACGTTCTGCACGGCGTACGACGTCAAAGGCCACGCGGCGTTGTCGTCGCAGTCGGGCGGCATCGGGATGGCGATCATCGGCTTCTCACGCTCGGCGAAGATGGGCGTCTCGGCCATCGTCGGTCTCGGGAACAAGTCGGACATCGACGAGGACGATCTGCTGACGTTCTTCGAGCAGGACGACAACACGCACATCATCGTGCAGCACTGCGAGGACCTGAAGGACGGCCGCGCGTTCGCCGAAGTCGCGAAGCGCGTGTCGAAGAAGAAGCCGGTCGTCGTGCTGAAAGCCGGACGCACCACCCTGGGCTCCAAGGCCGCCAGCTCGCACACAGGCGCGCTCGCGGGCAACGACAAGATCTACGACGATGTGCTCAGGCAGTCAGGCGTGATTCGCGCTCGGTCATTGCGCGAGATGCTCGAATTCGCGCGCGCACTTCCGATCCTGCCGACACCCAAAGGCGACAACATCGTGATCATCACGGGAGCCGGCGGTTCGGGCGTGCTGCTGTCGGACGCGGTCGTGGACAACGGTCTGTCGCTCATGGCCTTCCCCCCGGACCTCGATGCCGCGTTCAAGAAGTTCATTCCGCCCTTCGGTGCGTCGGGCAACCCGGTCGACATCACCGGCGGCGAGCCGCCGAAGACGTACCAGAACACGGTTCGCCTCGGGCTCGAGGATCCGCGGATCCACGCGCTCATCCTCGGTTACTGGCACACGATCGTCACGCCGCCAATGGTGTTCGCGAAGCTGCTGGCCGAGATTGTCGAGGAAATGCGAGGAAAGGGCATCGACAAGCCCGTCGTCGTGTCGCTGGCGGGAGACGTGGAGGTCGAAGAAGCGGCCGAGTATCTCTTCGATCACGAGATTCCCGCCTATCCCTATTCGACCGAAATCCCGGTGGACGTGCTCGGCGCCAAGTACCGGTGGGCGCGCGGCGCTGGATTGCTCTAGCCGTACGTGGGGCGGGCCTTTCAGGCCCGCCAGGTCGGCCTAAAGGCCGACACTACCTGAGTCCGTACACGAGCAGCGCGTTGCCGGCGGAAATGGCGACGTGCTGCTTGCCGCCCGCCGCATACGTCATCGGCCCCGCCGACACCGCGCCCCCGACACTCGCTTTCCACAGCAGCGTGCCCGTCTTCGCATCGAGCGCGAAGAAGTAGCCGTCGCGCCCGCCGGCAAATACCAGATCCGACGCCGTCGTCAGCACGCCGCTCTCGGTCATGTCCGACATATTGAACGCCCACTTGCGCTCGCCGGTCTTCGGGTCGAACGCCTGGATCGCGCCGTGGCCCTCTTCCGGCAGACGGCGATTCACGAGCGGGCCCGGCTGCAGCATGCGGACCGACATCACTGGCAGCGCGCCGGTGAATCGCTGGCCTTCGACGTACTCGACCGGGCGTTTGACGTAGGTGGAGTACGTGTCCATCCAGCTCGGGATGTAGAACAAGCCGGTGCGCGGGCTGAAGGACGGCGAATACCAGTTCGTGCCGCCCTGATTGCCCGGATAGATGAGCGTGCCTTCCGCGGTCGGCGCTTTCACGTTCATCGGCCGGCCCATCGCATCGAGGCCGCTCGTCCAGTTGGTCTTCACGAACGGCTTGCCGAGCAGGAACTCTCCGTTGGTGCGATCGAGCACGTACATGTAGCCGTTGCGGTTCGCCCACATCATCACTTTGCGGGGGCGACCTCCGAACGCAATGTCGGCGAGCACCGGCACCTGCACCGAGTCGTAGTCGAACTCGTCGTGCGGCGTGAACTGGAAGTGCCACTTGAGCGCGCCCGTGTCTGCGTCGAGCGCGACCACGGACTCTGTATAAAGGTTGTCGCCGGGACGCTTGTCGCCGTTCCAATCCGGACCCGGATTGCCGATGCCCCAGTAGGTGAGGTTGAGATCCGGATCGTACGACCCCGTCACCCACAGCGGCCCGCCGCCCTGCTTCCACGAGTCGCCGCCCCACGTGTCGTTGCCTTTTTCCCCAAGTCCGGGAATCGTGTTGAAGCGCCACGCCTCTTTTCCGGTCTTCGCATCGATCGCCGCAAGGAATCCGCGGACGCCGAACTCGCCGCCCACCGACCCGACGATCACTTTGTCTTTGATCACGAGCGGGGCCATCGTGAAGCCATAGCCGGTGTCGGGACGCGCGCCGCCGACGGCGATGTTCCACACGAGCCCGCCGCTTTTCGAATCGAGCGCGATCAGGTGGCCGTCGATCGTGCCCATGAAGATCGTGTGGCCGAGCATCGCGAGGCCGCGGTTGACGCGGCCGCAGCACAGCCGCGCGAGCGTGGACGGCGTGTACGAATACGTCCAGAAGACGCGCCCGGTTGCCGCGTCGAGCGCGATGACGTCGTTGGGCGCGCCCACCGTGTACATGACGCCGTCGACGACCAACGGCGTCGCCTCGAATTTCTCGAGCGACTGCACCTGATAGATCCACTTCAGCTCGAGGTTTCTGACGTTGACCGGCGTGATCTCAGTCAGCAGGCTGTATCGCTGGCTCATCGTCGTGCCGGAATGCGTGAGCCAGTTCTGCGGCTCATCCGAAGCACGAAGCATGCGATTAAAGGAAACCTGCGCGTCGATCGCGAGTCCTGCGACGAAGAGACTCGCCACGAAGCTCACGAAGAAAACACCCTTTTTCATGGTCTACCCTTCAACGAAGACAGATACGAGACGATGTCGGCGAGATCCTGGGCCGACATCTTGTCTTTGAACGACGGCATCGGGCTCGTCGCCAGGATTGACGACTCGCGAACCGTCGCCCTGTCGATCGACATCATTTTGTCGGTGGCGTCGATCACCTGGATGCTGAAGGTGTCCTGGTTCAGAAAGCGGCCGGTCAGCGTCCTGCCGTCGCGCAGGACGACGCGGATGGTGCGATTCTCCGGACGTACTTCACCCGCCGGGTCGGTGAGCGAGCGCATCAGATCGGCGCCGCGGCGCTGCGCGCCGATGTCGGTCAGTGCCGGCCCGGCGTGCATGCCGTTGACGCCGATGCTGTGGCAGGTGAGGCACTGGCCTTTGCCTTCGACAAGCGCCTTGCCTCGCGCGGCGTCTCCACCGGCGGCCGTGTCGCCGTTCCCGGCGGTCATCGATCGCAGGTACGCGACGATCGTGGCGACCTGGTTGTCCGCGATCCCGCTCGGCGCCATCGGCGTCCCCGGAATGCCGCGCACGATGATGCGGATCAGGTCCTCGTCAGACGCTCCCCGGCGGAACTTGCCCTGGCTGAAGTTGAGGCCCCCTACGCCGTCGCCCTCGGGGCCGTGGCACCCGGTGCAGTTGGCGGTGTAGAGGCGTCCGCCCGCGTCGATTTCCGCGGGCTGGAATCGCTGCTGCGCCGCGAGCGTCTGTTGATCGTAGGGCGACCCTTTCCGGGTCGCCGCCGCTACCAGGACGCCGAGAAGCACGCTCGTTCTGACTCGCATGCGTGCATCTTACAAGTAGAATCGGCCGGCATGACGCTCATTCTTCACAACCTCACGCCAATCCACTGGGCGGT
>Ga0315281_10008197_pt1 | contig 14617 bp, 9 predicted proteins | sample YL17G07_0_MG_FD_204540 | JGI IMG/M metagenome (GOLD analysis project Ga0315281, IMG submission 204540) | Sediment microbial communities from Yellowstone Lake, YNP, Wyoming, USA - YL17G07_0 | ecosystem: Environmental > Aquatic > Freshwater > Lake > Sediment | place: USA: Wyoming | collected...
CGCGTGAAGGGCGCGAAGGAAGCCGCCGCGAAATTTCCCGGCATCACCGTTGTCAGCACCTTCTACCATTCCGAGACCCCGCAGGACGCAGCCGCCGAGGTCACGCGCGCGCAGAACGCGTACCCCGAGATTCAGGGATGGGCGATGATCGGCGGGTGGGCGCTGTTCACCAAGGCGCTGCTCACGGATCTCGATCCAAAGAAAGTGAAGATCGTGTCGGTTGACGGACTGCCCGCCGAGCTTCCATACGTCGAGAAGGGCCTCGCGCCGGTGCTGTTCGCGCAGCCGACCTACCTCTGGGGCTCCGTCTCGGTCAAGACGATCTTTGATCACGTTTACCTGAAGAAGGGCGTCCCCGCGCACGTCCAGATGGATCTCGTCCGAGTCTCAATGGACAACCTCGGCACGTGGGCCAGGCAGTTGAAGACGTGGGGATTCAGTGACGTCGATCCGAAGTACTTGGCTCTGGCGAAGTGATGACACAGAAGTTCAGCATCTTTGGGCTTTGGGCTTGGGGCTTAAGCTCGGGCCAGGGCTGACAGGGCTCGGGCTCGGGCTCGGGCTCGGGCGCGGGCGCGGGCGCGGGCCCCTGTTGGCCCAGGCCCAAGCCCCAAGCCCGCCGTTACTCAAGCCCAAAGCCTAGGCCCCCAGCCCCAAGCCCCAAGCCCCAAGCCCTACGCCCAAGGCCCGAAGCCCACCAATGCCGCCCTTCATTCGCTTTTCAGGAATCACCAAGCGCTTCCCCGGCGTGCTCGCGCTCTCGGACGTGAGTTTCGACGTGCGCGCCGGGTCCTGCCACGCCATCTGCGGCGAAAACGGCGCCGGCAAGAGCACGCTCGGCAAAGCGCTCGCCGGCATCCAGCCGCCCGATTCTGGCTCGATCGAATTGAATGGCGTCCCGGTCACACTGGCGAACCCGCGCGACGCAAAGGCAGCGGGCATCGCGATGGTCCACCAGGAACTGGCGTTTTGCGATAACCTCTCGGTCGCGGAGAACCTGTGCCTCGGTCGACTGCCGCGCCGCCGCTGGTTCGTCGATCGCGAGGCTATGCACAACCACGCGCGCCTGTTGCTCGCCACCGTTGGTTCACAGATCGACCCGCGACGCGCAGTGGCATCGCTCACCCCAGCCGAGCAACAGCTCGTGCAGATCGCCGGCGCGGTGGGTGAGGGTGCGAAGGTCATCGTGTTCGACGAACCCACGAGCAGTCTTGGCCAGGACGCCACCGAACGTCTGTATACGTTGTTGGACGTTCTTCGCCAACGAGGAACGACGATTGTCTACGTGACGCATCGGATGAGCGAGATCTTCCGATTGTGCGACGAGATCACCGTACTCCGCGACGGCCGCCACGTGAGCACGCAGCCGGCCGGGGCGCTGACCGAGCAGGACCTCGTTCAACAGATGATCGGCCGCCGACTCGACGAGTACTTCCCTACACACGTCGGGAGACCGGAAGGGCCCGAAGTTCTGCGGGTGAGCGGCTTGTCGTCACGCGAAAAGTTCAGCGATGTCTCGTTCTCGATTCGCGCCGGAGAAGTCGTTGGACTCGCCGGACTTGTTGGCGCTGGGCGTACACAGATTGCCGACGCCATCTTCGGCCTCGACCCGGCTGCGACCGGCACGATCACCATTCGCGGCGAAAGAACGAACATTCGCTCGCCGCGTGATGCGATGGCCGCGGGGATCGGCCTCGTGCCCGAGGATCGCAAACGTCTTGGGCTCGTGCTGTCGATGACAGCGGGTGCGAACCTCACGTTGCCCACGCTGTCCTCGGTGGCTCGACTGGGTTGGATCAGCCGGCGGCGTGAGCGCGACGTCGTCGATGCCCAGTTTCACCGTCTGAGCGTGCGCGGTGGTGCCAATGACGTCGCGGTGTCGGCGCTGTCAGGTGGCAATCAGCAGAAGGTCGTGATGGCGAAGTGGCTGACGAGTCAGAGCGAAGTTCTCATCCTCGACGAGCCAACGCGCGGCGTCGATGTCGGCGCCAAGGCGGAACTTCACGCCTGGATCGATCAGCTCGCCGCCGAGGGCAAGGCGATCCTGCTCATCTCGAGCGAACTCACCGAGCTGCTCGCACTGGCGACCCGAATCCTGGTCGTGCGCGGCGGCCGGATCATCGGTGAGCAATCCCGCGCCGATGCGACGCAGGACGGCCTGATGCGGCTGATGAGCGGCGTCGGCACGGACGCCGTCGCCTAGCCGGCGGGAACTGCACCGACGGTCGCCGTGGTCGGGATCCCCGCGACCACGGCCCACTCGTCGAGCGCCGACAGCGCGCGCTCGGCGATCTTCTCGCGCTTCACGCGCTTGTCCCTGACCGGCGTCTGTAGTTCGTCAACCAACCCGAAGTTCGCGTTCATCGGCTGAAAGTGCGTCGGGTCGGCCTCTCGGAGATATCGATAGAGCGCGCCGATCATCGTCACCGGCGGCGGGATCACCGGTTCCAATCCGTTCAGCAGTCGCGAGAGGTTGATGCCCGCGAGCAGACCAGTCGCTGAACTTTCCGTATACCCCTCGACCCCGGTGATCTGGCCCGCGAAGAGCGTCGTTGGCGCGTCGCGCAGCGACAGGTGCGGCGTGAGCGATGCCGGGGAGTTGAGATACGAGTTCCGGTGGATCGACCCAAAGCGCAGGAACTCCGCATTCTCTAGCCCAGGAATCGTACGGAAGACCCTCTGCTGCTCGGGGTAGCGCAGCCGAGTCTGAAAGCCGACGAGGTTCCACATCTGGCCCCCCCGATCTTCCATCCGCAGTTGCACGACGGCGTACGGACGACGACCGGTGCGCGGATCGTCCAGTCCGACGGGCTTCATCGGCCCGAAGCGCAGCGACTCCCTGCCGCGCCTGGCGATCTCCTCGACCGGCATGCAGCCCTCGAAATACGGGACCTTGTCGAACTCGTGTGCCGTCGCGAGGTCAGCCGCCGCCAGAGCATCGATAAAGGCTTCGTACTGCTCACGCGTCATCGCTGCGTTGAGATAGGCCCCTTCGCCGCCCGCGCTCTCCATGGTTTCCTTCCCGTATCGCGACGCCCGAAAGACAACGTCGTGATCGATCGATTCGAACGAGACGATCGGGGCGATCGCGTCATAGAAAGCGAGTGCTTCGATCCCGAGCCGCGCGCGAATGGCGGCCGCGAGCGCATCAGAGGTCAAAGGCCCCGTCGCGATGATGCCTACGTCCGGAAGTGCGTCGATCTCTCCCCGCTCGACCGTGACGCGCGAGTGCCCCGTGATCCGCTCGTGAACGCCCGCGGAAAAAGCGTCGCGATCGACCGTCAGCGCCGAGCCGCCGGGAACGCGCGCCGCGTCGGCAGCGGTAAGGATCATCGACCCCAGTGCGCGCATTTCCGCCTTGAGCAGACCGTGCGCGTTGGATGTCTCCGTGCTCTTGAACGTGTTCGAGCACACCAACTCGGCCAGGCGATCGGTCTTGTGGGCCTCGGTGCCGCGCACCGGCCGCATTTCATGGATGACGACGTCGTGCCCGCGCTCGGCGAGTTGCCACGCCGCTTCGCTGCCGGCCAGACCGCCGCCGATGATGTGGACTGACTTTGCCATCGAGTCGGAAATCGGTAACTGGTAATCAGTAACTGGTAATCAGTAACTGGTAATTGGTAACTGATTGCAAGAATTGGAAAACCGACTACCAGTTACCAGTGACCAGTTACCAGTTACCGGTTTTACCAGTTACCAGTTACCAGTTACCAGTTACCAGTTACCAGTTACCAGTCCCAGTTCCAGTCACCGCCTCCTCAATGGCTTTCAATACCGCCTTCTGGCGCAAATGGCACCGCTGGATAGCCTTTCCGGCGACGCTTTTTCTTCTCTGGGTGTCGATCACCGGGGTCACGCTTGCGGTCACCGAATTCTTCGGCGCCGACGAGGCATTGCGCGAGGCGACGAGGGATCAGGTCAGCCCAACCAACGCGACGTCCGCCCCGGCCGCGTGGTCCGCCCCCGTAAGCCGTGCCGTCGCCGCGGTGAACGCCAAAGCGCCCGGCGCGCCGATCGACAAGATCGAGCTGCAGTTCAAGGGTGAAAACCCGACGGTGACGATCTTCACCGGCAAGGCGACCGGCGGTGAGGATAGCAAGTATGTCGTCAGCGCCAGGACCGGGGCCATCGAGTCGGTGGAGGCGTATACCGACAAACCGTTTGTCGTGCGGCTGCATAGCGGGGAGGCCTTTGGCGACGGCGGACTCATCCTCGCGATGTTGTGGGGGCTGGCGCTCGCGGTCCTGTCCATCACGGGGCTGACGATCTACCTGCGCATCAGACGGCCCGGCTCGACAGGGATCAAAAGAATCTTCTGGTAGCCGACAGCTTTGCGCCGCCAGCGAGACCCAACTCCTAGCTCTCAGCCTTTCCGCCTCAGCGGTCAGTCGCAGCCACCATCAGCCGGCTGCCCCCGGCCTTCAGCGATCAGCAGCTGACGGCTGGACGCTGACGGCTGGACGCTGACGGCTGGACGCTGACGGCTGGACGCTGACGGCTGGACGCTGACGGCTGAAGTTCGCTCCGACTGACCGCTGAGGCTGACCTGCTGACAGCTTGGCGTTGGGTCTCGCCCACGGCTCAAAGCTGTCGGCTACCCAGCCAATACCGAAGCACCTTCAACACCCTCTGTATCAGGAACCTCCCATTCGTTCTCGCACTTGAGGCATTTGCGGAAATTCCCGCGCACCTTGGTGAACTTCATCTCGGCGCCCAAGTAGCCGCAGTCAGGGCACTGCTCTTTCACCGGCTTGTTCCAGATGACGAAATCGCACGTCTCGTTGGAGCAGGCGTAGAACGCAGTCCCGCGCTTCTTCGATCGACGCTCGACGAGCTCGCCGCCATCCTTCGGGCAAAAGACGCCTGTTGGCATTGACCGGGTCCCACGGCATTTCGGAAAGGTGCTGCAGCCGAGGAACTGCCCGCTGCGCCCCTGGCGAACGACCATTGGCAGGCCGCAGATATGACACATGTGCTCCGTCAGCACGGGCTTCACACGCTCGCCCTTGAGCGGACGCGTGTACGTGCAGGTCTTCGGATGATTCTCGCAGGCGATAAATGGGCCGAAGAATCCGCCACGGGGCTCGAGCTTTCCACCGCACTCCTTGCACCGCTGCGTCTCGAGCGCCGACAGGTCGTGGGCCGCGCGGATCAACGCCGGCGCGTCGACTTTGCCCAGGCTCGCCGCGAACGGTGTATAGAAGTCCTTGAGCACGCGCTGCCAACTGAGCGTGCCCTCTTCGATCTTGTCGAGCTCCAGCTCCATCTCCGACGTGAACCCCACGTTGAAGACCTCCGGGAACTGTTTCACCATCACCTTCTCCACGGTTTCGCCAAGCTCCGTCGGAAAGAATCGTTTGTTGGTGAGTTCCACGTAGCGGCGATCGGCGAGCACCGAGATGATCGACGCGTACGTCGACGGTCGTCCAATGCCGAGTCGCTCGAGTTCCTTGACGAGACTCGCTTCGGAAAAACGGGGTGGTGGCTCTGTGAAGTGCTGCGCCGGGGTGATGCCACGACAGGGGATGTTCTCGCCCGCTTCGATGACGGGCAGTTCCATCTCGTCCTCGAGGGTCTTGTGCTCCCCTTCTTCGTGGGCTTCGCGATAGAGCACGAGGAAGCCCTGGAACTTCACGATGCTGCCTGTCGACCGCCACAGGTAATTCCGACGGCCGATGTCGGGCTGTGTCGTGGACGGGATGTCGAAATCAACGGTCGTGGTATCGAAGACCGCGGGCGCCATCTGCGACGCCATGAAGCGCTGCCACACCAGCTGGTAGAGCTTGAACTGATCCGCCGAGAGATAGCGACGAATGTCGTCTGGGCGGCGGGTCGGGTCCGTGGGGCGAACCGCCTCGTGGGCGTCCTGGGTGTTCTTCGCCTTCGTCTTGCCGTCGCCGTAGAGCTGGAGCCCGGACGCCAGATAATCCTTTCCGAATTCCTTCTGCACGTAATCGCGCGCCGTCGTCGCGGCACTCTCCGCGACGCGTGTCGAGTCCGTGCGCATGTACGTGATCAGGCCTTGCGACCCCTCGTCGCCGCCGATCTCGATTCCCTCGTAGAGTCCCTGCGCGACGCGCATCGTGCGCTTTGATCCGAACCCCAGTTTTTTCGCTGCTTCCTGTTGCAGCGTTGAGGTCGTAAACGGTGCTGCTGGATTCTTTCGCCGTTCGCGGCGCTTCACCTCGGTAACCGGGAAGACCGCGCGCCCCTTCATGTCGTCGAGAATGCGCTGCGCTGCCGCCTCGTTCGGGATCTCGGCTTTCTTGCCGTCGATCTGATGCAGCTTCGCCGTGAACTGCTGCCCACTCTTCTCGAGCAGCGCTTCGACCGACCAGTACTCGACCGGGTTGAACGCTCGGATGTCCCGCTCGCGCTCGACGATCAGACGAAGCGCGACGGTCTGCACGCGGCCCGCCGACAGTCCTTTCTTCACCGTCTTCCACAGCACCGGACTGGCCTTGTATCCGACCAGTCGATCGAGCACGCGCCGTGCCTGCTGCGCCTCGACTTTCTTCTCGTCGATGGCGCCGGCGTCGAGGATCGCCCGCTTGACCGCGTCTTTTGTGATTTCGTGGAAGAGCACGCGCTTAATGATCGGGCCGCTGACGGGCGCGCCCTTTTTCGCGCGCTTGGGCCGGATCTGGCTCGCAACGTGATAGGCAATCGCCTCGCCCTCGCGGTCAGGATCGGTCGCGATCAGGACTTCCCTCGACACCTTCGCCGCCGCCTTCAATTCGGCGATTGTCTTTTCCTTGCCGGGAATCGGCACGAGGTCGGGCTCAAAGCCGTTGTCGACATCGATCCCCAGCTTCTTCTCTGGCAGGTCCATGATGTGACCGACCGTAGCCCGGACGCGGTAGCCTCGGCCGAGGTACTTGCCGATCGTCTTCGCCTTGGCCGGCGACTCGACGATGACAAGCGTTCCGCCTTGGCGCGCTTCGGTGCCGACGCTTTCCTCTCCGTCCTCGTACTCGACGGCCGCCTTTTTCGATCGCGTCGCTTTCACAACGCGCTTCGCGCCTGACTTCTTCGCCGTCGCCTTCTTCTTGGTCGCGGGGCGTTTTGCGCCGACTTTCCTGGATGCCATCTATTGAGTCAGTGAACCGTCTGTTGATTTGGATCGGACGCCTGACGGGCGAATAGCCCGGCGGCATCCATAAAGGCGCGGAGATCTTCCAACGCGATTGGCCCGTCGATCTGGAGCAGGGCCCGTTCGATGATGTGCTCCAACTCGCCGGCGTTGACAGCGCCGCTTCCCGCAAGACCGAGCAGATGCCCCCACGCTTCAGGGGAGAACCGCCCCCGCTCATGGGGGCCAAGCACGCGAAAAGTCATTGAGTCCATTGGAAAAGCCGAAGTGCGGGTCGCGCCGAGAAAGTGTTAGGAACCGGGTTCAGCCCGGTCCGGCGCCGCCCTCCGGTCCCGCGCCATACTAATGAAGGGGACCCTCGCGACGCATAACCGTTCCTACGCCGTCCGTAGCCCCATCGCTCGGCCAAGCTAGGCGTGCCGTCAAGGGCAAAGGCGCTTTGTGGGCCCGGATTACGGACCGAAGTCCACCCCGACCAGCGCAACAATCGCCTCGATAACCTGTTGCAACGAAAGAAGTTCAACATTCACGACGATGTCTGCGGTCTCGTACGACGGACGGCGCTTTTTGAACAGTCGCTGCAGTTCGCCCAAGGGATCGTCGCCGCTCAACAACGGTCGGGTTGACCGACCATCGCCGAGCCGCGACAGCGCCGTCTCCGGGCTGACGCAGAGGTACACGATGCGTGCCGACGGCCTGACATGCTCGACGACCTTGGGGTCAGTGATCCAGCCTCCGCCGGGTGACACGATCTTCCCGCTGGCAGCGGACAGTTCCATCGTGAGCCGCGACTCGAGTGCCCGGAAATACGGCTCGCCCTTGGACGAAAAAATCTCGGCGATCGTGATCCCCTCGCGGCGCTCGATCTCCTCGTCAAAGTCGAGAAACGGCCGACCCAGGGCGTTGGCAACGGCTCGGCCGACGGTGGTTTTCCCCGCTCCGGGGAGGCCGACGAGAATCAGATTGCGCAGACTAGTCCGTTCGCCCGGCGCCGATCCGCGCGAGGTAGGCATCGTGGTTTGCCCTGGTCTCACCGATCGAGTCGCCGCCGAATTTTTCCATCAGCGCGTCAGCGACGATGTACGCGAGCATCGCTTCGGCGATGACACCCATCGCTGGAACTGCGGTCACGTCGCTGCGCTCGGCCACCGCCTGCGCCGAATCTCCCGTCGCGACGTCGATGGTACCGAGCGGGCGCATCAGCGTACTGATCGGCTTCATGCCAACGCGGATGACCAGCGGCTCGCCGTTGGTCATACCTCCCTCGAGCCCGCCCGCCCTGTTCGTGCGACGCCGGACGTTGCCGGTGCGTGGCGAGCCAGGCGCGGGGTCGATCTCGTCGTGCACTTCACTGCCCAGCCGGCGCGACCCCTCGAACCCAAGTCCAATCTCGACCGCCTTCACGGCGGGAATCGACATCATTGCCTGCGCGATGCGGCCGTCGAGTTTTCGGTCCCACGACACGTGCGAGCCGAGGCCAACGAGCGCACCATCGCACACCACTTCGCACGTACCGCCAAGCGTGTCACCGTCTCTTTTCACGGCGTCGATCTTCGCAACGACCGCCTTTTCGGCATCGCGGTCGAGCATCCGGACCGGCGACTCGTCGGCCGCGGCATTGATGTCGTCGGGCATGATCTCGGGACGCCGCGCGTCGATGCCGCCGAGGTGGATCACGTGACTGCCGATGCGAATCCCGAACTCGGCAAGGAAGCGACGGCAGATGGCGCCGGCGGCGACGCGGGCGGTGGTCTCACGTGCCGAAGCACGTTCAAGGATGTCTCGCGCGTCCGCGCGGTCATACTTGAGCATCCCAGGCAGATCGGCATGCCCGGGACGTACTCGGGTCACTGCCCGCTTGCGCGGGGGCGAGACTCCTCGTCCGTGGGCGGTCTCACCGTCGCGCAGGGTGGGATCCATGATCTCGCTCCAGTTCTTCCAGTCGCGATTTTGGATGAGCATCGCGATGGGCGAGCCGAGCGACTCGCCGGCCCGAACGCCAGAGAGAATCTCGACGGCGTCCTGTTCGATCTGCATCCGGCGTCCGCGCCCGTACCCCTGCTGACGGCGAACGAGTTCCCGATCGATGTCCGCGGCGGCGACCGGCACGCCGGCAGGCAAGCCCTCGAGGATGGAGACGAGCGTGGGCCCGTGTGACTCGCCGGCGGTGGTGAAGCGCATCGAACAGTCGTGAGTATTGAGTAATGCGTCGTGAGTAGTATCGGGGTCGCGTTGGAAACTACCCCAACTGCTCACAACTCACGACTGGTTACTCACCACTGGTCACGGTGGCCCCGCCTTGATGTCCGCTGCGGTCAGGTCGATGACGACGAGTCCGCGCGCAGTGATGGCGAACAACTTGAGGATGACGCTCGGATCATCTCCCGCCATCGCTTGACTGACACGGATTGGCCCGTAGATCGGATTCTTGAGCTGGAGCGACCCGCGGTTGATGAAGTACGCGATGTCGACAATCTCGATTTTCCCGCTCGCCGAAGCGACGAACGCGAGCCGCTGGTTCGCCGGCGAGTTTCGTCCGTCGGCATCCGGATGCAGGGCGATACCGGCTCCGTCGTCGAACGAATCGTACTTGCCCTGAAGTCGGAGGTGGAACGGATCGTCGACCTCCGCGAAATAGGACTGTGCTCCGTGGGAGGCGACGGTCTTTCCCGTCTTGTCGAGGGCCAGCCCAAAGACACGCTCCGAGGCGTTATCGGTCAAATCGGTGACCGTTACATGGGGCGAAAAGAACTGTGGCTGCGGACCGGCGGAATCGGCGGTCACCATGACGCGGCCCGGTTTTCCGCCCGTGTTGCCCTCGCCAAACGCCAACCAATGCCGGTTGACACTGGTCGCGACAAACGTGGTATCGGTCAATCCAAGCGTCGCGACATCGAGCCGAAGCTGGGCGTCGATGTCACTGAACCGAGCGGCCATGCTCGCGATTGCGTCGTTGACGCTCGGGGTCGCCGCCAGCGGGCAGCCAGGCGCGTTTACGCAGATGACACCCGTCTTTTGCCCGTATGGGTGGTCCCATATGTAAATAGCATCCGACACAGGGCTGGTCGGCGGCGCCGTCGCGATCCGAACAGAATCGACGTTGAAGAGTACGTAGCGGAACCCCGTACCGGATTCAAAACCCGCGTATTGCCAGATGAGGCGCGGGTCAGGCGATGGGAACGACGGATCGAGCCAGCGAATGGTGCCTTGCCCGGCCGTCGGGGTTGGCCGGGTCGAATAGAAGATTCGACCGGTGGACGACTGTGCGACGTACTGCGGCCTGTCAGAGTAACTGACTGGGTCGGTCACCGAGATCGTGATCTTGCCCGTGGTGGCATCACGCGACTCCGTGACGACGAAAATGTAGACGTTGCGCGTCAGAATTCTGTTCGCCAGATCTTCGTGCAGACTGGCGCCGCAGTTTCCGATGCAAACGCGGCTGATATTTGTGCCACCCGAGTTGGCCACCAGCAGCGTGTCGGGGTTCGTCGCGGCGACGGTCATTCCCCAAGGCTGTGACCCGACCGCGATCCCATTGGGACTAAATGTTCGCGTCGCGTTCTGAAACACTTCGAGCCGGTTCTTCGCCGTATTGGACATGAAGATGTTGCCGCGCCCCGGATCAACGGCAATGTCGCCGACCGTCCCCTGCAACGGCATCGTGTACGTCTGTCCATAGACGATTTGCGTCGAATCGACAAAGGCCGTGGCGAGACTACCCTCGAAGCCGGCGACGGTCGGCCGAATCGCATAGCCCGTGTTGCCAAGCTTGTCGACGGCAAACGCGGTCACGGCCAGATGGCGACCCTGCTGCGGGATGCCCAGCTTCAGCGGGATTCCGACCCTGACGTTGGAAGTGAGCGGCGGCGGAAGCAGCAGGCTGTCGCGGCTCACCAGAACTCCGGCGCTATCGCGCACGACGAGTCCAACCGCCTGGATACCCTGATTGCCGGCGACGGTGACGACGACGGTGTCCGTCCGTTCGGCGCGGGCCGGCACGACCTGCGTGACACGCGGCGGGTTGATCGACGTTGCGCTCTGAATGACGAGACTGATCGGGGCCGCGGACCCGGGTTGGCGAACCGCATCAGTCGCGGTCGCGTTGATGGTGAATCGCGACCGCCCGGGCGCATCCGGAGGAATGGTCACAATTCCGGTGAATGTGACGTCGCGAGAGCTGCCGTCGTACAGTGCCTGGACGATCGTGTCGAGCTTGGTCGGCCATGTTGCGGCGCCAGTCACACGAATCTGAATCGACCCGATGCCGTCGGCATCAGTCGCATGAGCAGAAATGGCGATGTTGACGCCAAACGGAACGCTGTCGTTGGCCGCCGGGGATTCGATCGCGACGTGCGGGCCGGACACGATCGTCGCCCGCACGGTGCTCGTATCGATCAACCCGAGCGAGTCGGTCGCGATGGCCAGCAACACCAGGCTGTCCAGGGTCACGTCGTTTGGATCGAGGACCCTCAGGTAGCGGCGGAGCGTGGTATCGGTGACTCCGACCGGGAGATCGACAGTCACGGTGGCATATCGCGGCGTCTGAACGAACGTGCCGAGGGCTTTGTCGCCCGTCAGTTTATCGGCGCGGAAGAGAACCGTCTTCAGGCCATTTCCGGCGGTGACTTGAACGCGAACGAAGATCGAATCGCCAAGGTTGACCTGCGTGTTGACGACCGGCGAGTCGATAACGACCGACGGTGGCGTACCTGGCGCAGCGCGACGCGACGCCGTCGGGAGTCGCGTATCGCAGCTCACCACGGCCACGGCCGCGAGAGCCACGAGGACAAGTCGCTGTGAGGTCCGTCTCATAAATGCGTCTCCGATCGAGCTAATGGCCACTGCCTGCTTCCCCAGGATCGACAATGTGCGGCGTAATCAGGATCAGCAGGTCACGCTTGGATTCCTGGCGCTGCGTCACGCCAAAGAGCCGACCGATGATCGGGAGGTCAACGAGTAACGGGATACCGGTCCGCGTCGAAGTGACCGTGGTCTGCGTCAGGCCGCCGATGACCCAGGTCGCCCCATCCAGGATCATCACTTCGTTCTCGACACTCTGCAGCGGAAACGAGATGGCGTCCGCACCGCTGAACGTGACCGCGGAGTTCTCGACTCGGATGCGCATTTGCACGCGCCCATCGGTCGTGACCCGCGGAGTGACTTCGAGAATCACACCGGTGCGCTGCAGCTTGACCGTCACCTGTGGAAGGCTGCCCCCGGCATTTCCGCCCGTTCCCGGTTCCGTCTGCCGGATGGGCACGTCTGTGCCGGCCGACAATTTCAGCATGCGGTTGTTCAGCACCGTGCCGTTCGGCTCTGCCTGCACATCGAGAAGCGATGTCGTTGTCAGGGCTTCGACGAACGTTGTGAAGTCAAAGGCGCCAAGCGCCGTCGAATAGGCGAGTTGCAACGCGGCGCTCGGAATGCGCGCCCCGGCGTTGGCGATCGCCGAGATCGCGTTGCCACCAAGCGAGATCTGTCCCGGACCGGTGCTCGGCTTACCTGCCGAATCGAGACGCGGCACGAGATCGTTGAAGAACTGCGTCTGCGATCCCAGGTCGTAGCGGATACCCAGTCCCTCGAGCGACGTCCGGTCGACGAGAATGATCTTTGCCTTGATGTTCACCTGCGGCTGTCTTTGGTCGAGCGTTCTCGCGTAGGCGGCGAGCGTATCGACATAGTTCGGCACGTCGGTGATGGTGATGCTGTTCGAGAGCGTATCGGAGGTCACGGCCCCACGGACCGGGCAGTTTCCCGTCGTGACGATTGCGGGCGCAGCTGGCGCTGCAGACGCCGCGGGGGCTGCTGCAGGCGGGGCGCTGGCGTCCGCCACGCCGGCGGGGGCAGTCGGGGGCGCGCTGGCGATGGACATCGTACCGCAGTCGCGCGACAGTCGCGTCTTGAGAACCGCCTCGACAGCGCTCGCGTTGATGTAGTTGAACCGAACCATCTGGGACGTCAACGTCGCCGACGTGGTCTGCTTGGTGATGCTTTCAATGGTGTTGACCGTGATGATGCCGAGCTCGGCTTCGTCAGCCTGGAAGCCGTTCTGAGTGAGAATCGCTCTGAGCGCAATGTCCCACGGTACGTCGCTGATAGTCGCGGTGACGGTACCGCTGACGCTCTTCGACGACAGAATCGATTTTCCGCTATACCCACTGAACATCTCCAGCACCTGGGCGATCGGCACACCCTCGTAGTTGACGGTGACACGACGCTGCTGCGACTGAATTTGGCGGAGGGCAATCCGGTTTCCGTTGACTACCATCGTCGGCGTCTCAACCTCGCCAGAGGCTGGTGCTGCCTCGTCGATCGGAGTGCGCTCGACCGCCTTGCGCCGGGGCGCCGGTTCGCGAGCCGGCACCATCTTCATTGGCGCAGCTGTCGTCGTTGGCCGCGGCGAAACGCTGGCGAGCGACGCGTTCACATAGCCGACCGCCCACGCGGGAAGCGTACTCGACGAGCCTTCTACGCTGATGCGAACTCCGGCTGCTTCACGCACCACGCGATAGTTGTGCGGCGCATCGAGCGTCAGCACGACGCGGACGACGGTTGGCTTGAATTGAGCGTAGTGGACGTTGACAATTCCACCGCGCGCGGCGTGATCGTAGGCCTGCCCCCTGGCGAGCCCGAGACTCGCATTCGAGATGTCGACGACAATCTTGTCCGGATCGTGGAGGACGAAGTCCCTGGTTGTCACGTCGCCACGCACCCCGACGACGACGTCAACGCGTGCCGAGTCCGGCCGAACGATGAGCGAGAGGACGGTCGCGTCGGTTCCGGCCCAATGGGTCACGGGCGGGGCGAGCGGCCGAACGGCGCCAGCCAGGGCAACCGTCGCGGCGGCGAACATGCGGAGCGAAATCATTTTCCCCTCACTTTGGTCGAATCACGAAGCAGTAGCGAATCGCGTCTGGTTATTCCAAACTCATCGATTGTGAACACCACGACATTTGATCGAATACTCGCGACGGTCATTCGCCCGAGTTTGTTGCCGACGTGAACGTTTTTTCTCTCGTTCTTGTAATTGTCGTACAGCAGCGCGACTGAACGACCCGGTTCGTCGACAATCGTTCCGATGATCTTGAGGTCGCTCAGAGTCGGACGCAGATCGGTCGTCGTAAGCAACGAAACGAACGGGTCCCGGCGTCCGGCAACGTCGTAGGTAAAAGCTTCGCGCATGATGACGATCGGCCTGTCAATCAGCGTGTCGGTCGCCACGACAATGGGTCTGCTCGGTCCGGTCACTGCCGGAGCCGCGCCGGCGGCACCCTTGGTGCCTGCCGCTGGTGCCGCGCCTTTTATTTGGACTGGCGGTCGCGGCGCGGTCTTCGTCACCGGAGGCGCGGCTTTGGTCTGCGCGGGCGGCGGCGCGGTCTTCGTCACCGGAGCTGCGGCTTTGGTCTGCGCGGGCGGCGGCGCGGTCTTCGTCACCGGGGCCGCGGCTTTGGTCTGCGCGGGCGGCGGCGCGGTCTTCGTCACCGGAGCTGCGGCTTTGGTCTGCGCGGGCGGCGGCGCGGTCTT
>Ga0315281_10008200_pt1 | contig 14614 bp, 12 predicted proteins | sample YL17G07_0_MG_FD_204540 | JGI IMG/M metagenome (GOLD analysis project Ga0315281, IMG submission 204540) | Sediment microbial communities from Yellowstone Lake, YNP, Wyoming, USA - YL17G07_0 | ecosystem: Environmental > Aquatic > Freshwater > Lake > Sediment | place: USA: Wyoming | collected...
TTTGGGCTACCCGTGCTCGTGACCCGTTGCTCAAATAACTACGGCCCCTACCAGTTTCCTGAAAAACTCATTCCGTTGATCATAGCTAACGCCATCCATGACAAACCTCTTCCCGTGTACGGAGATGGCTTGAATGTAAGGGATTGGCTGCACGTCACCGACCATTGTGCGGCGATTGACGCAGTTCTCCAGAAAGGCGAGGCCGGCCATGTGTATAACATCGGCGGGAACAACGAGTGGAAGAACATCGATATCGTGAAGTTGATTCTAAGACAACTGGGGAAATCCGAGAATCTCATCAAGTTCGTCAAAGACCGGCTGGGCCACGACCGGCGTTATGCAATTGATTCAACCAGGATTCAGGCCGAGTTAGGTTGGACGCCTTCATACACCTTTGAACGGGGAATCAAGGAGACTGTCGAATGGTATCTCGAACATCAAGGCTGGTGGAAGAAGATTCTGAGCGGTGAGTATAAAGAGTACTATAAGAAGCAGTACGAGGAAAGATAATTTCTTGAAACACCGTTTTTCGGAGTAATGGATTTTTGAAAAAGATCATCAGCGTGGTGGGGGCCCGGCCAAATTTCATGAAGGTGGCCCCGCTCCATAGAGCGTTCCAGAAATATCATGACAGCATTCGCCATCTCATCGTCCACACGGGGCAGCATTACGATGAGGCAATGTCGAAAGTATTCTTTGAAGACTTGGAGCTTCCCCAACCCGACTTCTATCTCGGCGTCGGTTCAGGAACACACGCCCAGCAAACGGCAAAGGTCATGGTCGAGTTTGAGAAAGTGCTCCTCGGGCAGAAGCCTGAACTCGTTGTGGTCGTTGGGGATGTGAATTCGACGGTTGCATGCAGTCTTGTAAGCGTTAAGATGGGCATTCCTGTCGCTCATGTGGAAGCCGGCTTAAGGAGTTTTGACCGGACAATGCCGGAAGAGATTAACCGGCTTCTCACTGATTCCGTGGCAGAGTTTCTTTTTGTAAGCGAGCAAAGCGGTTTGACGAATTTGAAACGCGAAGGAGTGGATGAGAAGAAGATGTTTTTTGTCGGGAACATCATGATCGATTCGCTTATACAATATCTGGAAAAAGCCAGGCAGACCAACATGGCAAAGAAGCTGGGACTTCAACCGAAGAAGTTTGTGCTCGTGACGCTTCATCGCCCGAGTAACGTGGATGAACAAGAGAACCTTGAAGCGATTTTCTCCATTTTCCGGCAATTGGCCGAAACAACAACCATCGTCTTTCCAGTTCATCCACGGACGAGAAAGATGATTCAGCAGTGCGGCTTGGCTGAGAAGACAGGTTCGATTGAACACGTGCAGTTATTGGACCCGCTCGGGTATCTTGAGTTTCTGGATTTGATGCAGCAAGCTCAGCTTGTTCTGACGGATTCGGGCGGAATTCAGGAAGAGACGACGTATCTTGGTATTCCGTGCTTGACACTGCGGAAGAACACGGAGCGTCCGATTACGGTTGAGGTCGGGACGAATCTAGTATGCGGTCTGAACGAAGATCTCATCGTGCTGCGAAGCAAAGAAACCCTGAATGGAAACTGCAAGGCAGGAAAAATCCCTGAGCTGTGGGACGGCCGTACGGCGGTTCGAATCGCTGACATCTTATCCACACACTTGTTATGAAATGCCACTGGACATTATTCATTCGTGAGCCGCTCATTGCTGCGACGCTCTTTCTGGCCGTAGGGGCGCAGGCTCAGCAGCTCAAGAGAGACGCGGAAACGCTCGACAAGAGGCTTCAGCAAACATCCCCGACTTCGACCCAGCCCACACTTCCGCGTGCCGTGTTGGACGCCCCCATCGATCCGAATAAATATTCTGTGGGACCCTCCGATGTGTTTGGCGTCGAGATCTGGGGCGGGACCCCACTGAGTCTGATGATTCCCGTCACCCCCGAAGGGACACTGATCATCCCTACAGTGGGGGAAATCCTGGTGGCGGACCTCACACTTACCGAAGCGAGGAAAAAAGTGCTGGCAGAGATCAGGAAAAAGTATTCGACAGGCCAGCCGACGGTGACGTTGTACAGCCCGCGTCCGGTGAGCGTGAGAGTCTCCGGCCATGTTAGGGTTCCTGGAAGCTATACATTGTATGGATCCGATCGCGTCGAAAAAGCGATTCTCGAAGCGAGCAAAGAGGAAATGCCAAAGGCGGTTGCATCGCAGACGGAGCAGGAGAGAATTGAGCAACTTGAGACGGAGAGAAGGTTAAAACGGGCTTCGAAGAGAAACATCGTTGTGAAACACAGAGATGGAACGGTTGACCGCGTTGACCTTCAGAAATTCTACGCTACCCGTGAGCATGGTTTGAATCCCTATCTGAAGGAAGGGGATGAGGTATTCGTCCCGCTGGCGGAGAACTCCAAACGGGTGATCGGGGTCTACGGTGCTGTCCTTCAGCCGGGAGGTTTCGAATTTGTCGACGGGGACAGTTTTGTTGAAGCAATTCACATGGCTTACGGCTTCAAAGCCTCTGCTATCCTGGATAGCGTTCAACTCACTCGTTACGATGAAACTCAGACAGCGCTCATGACCACCAACGTAGATGCGAAGGCAATTCTGGATGGACGCTCTGAAGACATTCCCCTCGAGCCGGGAGACCGCATTGTTGTCAAGGCAAAGAGAGAATTTCGCGAAGATTATCGCGTAACCGTCGAGGGCGAGGTGTACTATCCCGGGACGTATCCCATCACCAGGCATAGCACGCGTTTGTCGGAAGTACTCGAGCGGGCAGGGGGTGTCACTGCTTATGCAGCCCTGACGTCGGCGATCATCATCCGCAAATCGATGGAACCCGAGGACATTTCACGCGAGCGCCTCTTGAGCCTTCGAGGAAACGTCCAGCGTGAAGATACTCTATCTATGATTCTGGAGACCGACCTCAGGATGTTGCAAGGAGAATATGTTGAGACGGATTTCGAGAAACTCGTCCGTCAGCGGGACAGTACGCAAGATGTTGTTCTTCAACCGGAAGATCGGGTAGTCATACCGTCGATTAAGAAAACGGTTTATGTCTTCGGGCAGGTTGTAGCTCCAACTCATGTTCCGCTGGCTCTTGGGAAAGATGTGGCGTATTACGTCAAGAAGGCGGGAGGATTCACCGATCACGCGCGGACTGGTGATGCCGTCGTCATTAAGCGGTCAACGAGACAATGGCTTGTACCGTCGGAAACCACTATTGAAGACGGCGATTACATCTGGGTTCCCAAGGTTCCGGACAGGCCGTTCTCGTACTATCTTGGTATTGTCGGGCAGACTGCTTCGATTATTAGTGTAGCGCTGACGATTGTGTTGCTGGTGTTACAATTGCAGAAGTGAGAATTGGTGCCGGGGAACCTCTCCGGCCGTTCTCGTATTATCTGGATCTCGATAGTCAGTTCTGCGTGGACGATTGTGTTCCTGGTGTTGCAACTGGATAAGTAGGCTTATGGACGAGAAGACGAAAATAGAAACTGAAAAGATTGAAAAGAATCTTACCATATCTAATGGTGAGGCAAAGGCTCTGGGAGAAGTGGTGTTGGACTTTTTCTCAGTCGTCACCAAATGGCGAAAATTTATTGTCTGGTTCATCTTGGTCCCGACGATTCTCGCAGGAGGCATCGCCGCGATAAGTCCTAAGTGGTATAAATCCATTGCCACAGTGTTCCCGGCAGAACAGACCTCATTATTCCCGGGACTCGAGGGGGTATCTTCGCTTGCAAGAACGCTCGGCGTGGGGAGGGCAATCGGTGGTATTTCGTCGCGCACGGAACTTGATCGCTTTATGGCGATCTTGAAGAGTGAAACCGCTCTCATGCGCGTGATCGACCGATTCAATCTGACACACGTGTACGAGATCACGTCCTACCCCCGCGAAAAGACGATGAAAGAGCTGCTATCGAACACGAACTTCGAAGTTGCCGAGGAAGGCAATCTCGTGATAGAGGTGTACGACAAAGATCCACGGAGGGTCGCGGATATGGCCAACTATTTCGTCCAGATTCTCAACGAAATCAACTCCACAATGCAGGCTTCCAATGCGAAAGCAAACAGAGAGTTCATCGAACAGCGGGTTGGGAAAAACAGGTCGGACCTGCATGCGTCGGAGGAAGTTCTGAAAACCTATCAGGAAAAAAGTGGCATAATGATTACTCCCGACCAAAACGGTTCCGGGGTTTCGGCGGTCGCCGAGTTATATGCTATGAAAGCAAGAAAAGAGATAGAATTGGCAATTCTGCAGCGGACGGTTTCCAGGGATCATCCGGTTCTTCAGCAATCGGCAACTGAATTGGAAGAGGTAAACAAAAAGGTTGCATTAATGCCCGAAGCGGGAGTTGGGACGTTGCGCCTATATCGCGAGGTGCTGATTCAGCAAAAGATTATGGAGTTTCTCGTTCCCCTATACGAGCAGGCAAAGGTTGAAGAGAAGAGAAGCACGCCGTCCGTGATCGTGCTGGACCGTGGAGAAGTTCCGGAGCGAAAAGCCAAACCCAAGATTATGCTCTATATGCTCCTCGCTTTTGTTATAACAACAATCCTGTCCCTTTTTCTGGTTTTCCTTCTTGAGGGCGTTGACCGAATCCGTTCACTTCATCCGGAGCGTTTTCACCAGATGTGGTCTGTTGTCCGGTCCGATTGGTTTGGACTCCGCATAAAACGAAACGCAAACTGACGGCATGAGGGAAGTCTCTCGCATCAGAAGGAATTCCCTGTTTTCATTTCTGTCCACGCTCATGAGGATTCTTGCAACGATGCTGATGTTTGTAGGCATCGCTCGACTGTACGGCCCCGTCTCATTCGGTCAATTCTCACTAGCGCACACCTATCTTATCCTGTTTTACATTCTTGCGGATTTTGGGACCGACATGCTCGTAGCGACCGAGGTCGCAAGGCAAAGGGAAAGGACATCTGAAATCATACAAGAGTTTGCTCCTTTAAAGTTGATGACGTCGCTGATTACCATGGGGGCTATGTATGTGGTAGCGATGCTCTTTGTGGGAGGACAGACAAGGGTTTTGATGCTTATTCTTTGCTTAGGAATTCTTGGAAACAGTGGTACGACATTTCTTTTCGCACTTTTCAAGGGACATGAGCAGTTATCTTTTGAAACATTTGCTTCCTTCTGGCAAAATATCTTTCTCCTTGTTGGTCTTATTTTACTGGGGTCAATGAATGCGAGCCTCAGCACCGTTGCCGTTCTTTTTGTCGTTTCTCGCTTTGCCGGATTCTTCATTCTGTTACCAAGGGCCACCAAGTTGTTTGATCTCGGCTCATTTCACTTTCGCTTCGACCGATGGAAGCAAGCTCTTCGGGGAGGTTTGCCATACGGGCTCCAAATGCTTTTCGGAACCCTGTTCTTTCAGCTTGACACTATCCTGCTCGCTTTATGGCGGGGGGATCTTGCCGTGGGAATGTATCAGGCGGTGATGAGAATCGTTATCATTGTCTTGGTTGTTCCGGATATTATCGTGAGTGCAGTATTGCCGACTCTGGCAAAACTTCATGCCGATAACGAAAAACGATGGAAAGAAATGGGTCGACTTCTGGCAAAAACATTAATGTATTTTGGTTTGCCTTTTGGTGTGATTTTTTTTGTCTACGCCGATCAAGTGATTTCCTTTGCGTACGGCAGCTCAAGGTATACTGAATCCATTCCGGTTCTCCGATTATTCGCTCTTATCGTTGTTATTAGGTATGCCGGTGAGGCCTACGCTTTATTGTTGACGACGTCCCAACAGCAGTCGAAACGCATGGCCACTTCGATTGCTAGCACAATCCTCAACGTTGTTCTTAATGCCTATGCGATTCCGCGTTATGGCATCGAGGGTGCGGCAGGAGTTTCACTCATTACGAACGTTTTTGCCGTTTGCGCTTACGTTTTTCTACTGGATCGGAGATTCCATCTTTCAGTCGTAAAGATTGATTTTCGACAATGGTTTGTTGTGGCTTTGACGGCCACGTTCGCGACTTTGTTGTGGAATTATGGGCATCATCTTGTTGCGCTAGAACTCGGCCTGATGGTAGGATTTTTCTCGATCATGTACCTGTTCGTGGGTTTTTCTCCGGAAGAAAGATCCCTAATTTTTGCAATGCGGCAGCACGTCGATTGAAGCACCCATGAGAAAACCATTTGTTTCCATAGTTGTTCTTAACTATAACCGCCCCCAAGATACGATAGAATGTGTCCGGTCTCTTCGGGCAGTATCGTACCCATCGTTCAACATATTGGTTGTCGACAACGGCTCGACCGATGGGTCGGTTCACATGCTGAAAGAAGTGCTTAAAGCTGCAGAGATCGCTAGATCTGAGAAGAATCTTGGCTACACAGGCGGAATCAACTTTGGTCTTCTCGAGGCTAGGAGGAAGAATCCGAACTACGTTTTAGTCATGAACAATGATACAATCGCGGAACCGGAATTCTTGGATCACCTCGTCGAAGCCATGGAATCGAATGAGAAGGCCGCGGCTGCATGTGGCACCATCTATTGCTTTCACGAAAAAAGAAAGGTGTGGTATGCGGGAGGTCGGTTGATTCCCTGGCGCGGGCTTGCGGTTCATGAAAACAAAGATGCAATCATAGACCCTCAAGCGTTGAACGGAGTCAAAAATGTATCTTTTGTGACAGGATGCATGGTAATCTTTCGAACAACGATTTTTGACAGCATTGGTATGGAGGATGAGCGCTTTTTCATGTATCTGGATGATATTGAACTATCGCACAGAATCCAGGGAAAGGGGTTTGATCTTTTGTATGTGCCAAAGTCCATTATCTATCATAAGGTTCTCGGAGAAAAGGAGAGCCCGTTCAAAGTTTACTACTCTGTTCGGAACAGACTTCTGTTGATCAGCACCTGCACTCAAGGTTTTGTCAATCTTGTCGCGAAATTGTATTTCTTAACAGTTATTTCTTTCAAGCTCATTGTGTGGCGACTACTGCGGCCTGAATTCTTTAAAGCTGCGTCGTGGGGGCTCAAGGATTATTTTGATGGGCGGTTCTATGAGGGTCGTGGTATGGCCTTTTTTCTCAGATAGTTTGTTTGTGGGAATAATAAAAAAATGGGAATAACAGTTCTTGTATGTTTTCTCATCAGCCTGGCAGTCGTTGTATCATGGCTGCGAGATCGCGCCGATATCTTCTCGCCTGCACGAACGTTTGTCCTTGTATGGTCGGTCTCCATTGGGCTAGCAGGTTTGAAACTTAGTGACTACCAAGCTACTTGGAGTTCTTATGCCTGGATTGTTCTGTCAATTGGGCTTGCCTCGTTCCTCGTCGGTTTTTGGATCGTATATGCGCTTCACCTTGGGACTCCATTGCTTCCCGTCGAAGAGATCCGCAAACGCTTTTCCAACTCCACCATTGACCAACGGCGCCTGTTTCGGGTCATTGTTGTTCTTTTCGTTGGATATCTTCTTTGCTACATCGCCGAAGTCCAGCTTGAAGGGTATTTGCCGATTTTTTCCGCCCACCCTGACCGCGCCCGTATCGAGTTTGGGGTCTTTGGATTACATCTCGTTGTGACCACGATGCCTGCAATATTGTTTTTGATCGTTGAATACATCACCCTCATCAAAGGTTATGCTGGGAGAAAGGTATTTTTCGGAATCGTCTTCTTCGTGGCGTTTGTCTCATTTTTTTTCCTGCTCCAGCGATTTGCGTTCGTTGTGTGGATTCTGTTAACAATTCCGTTCCTTTATTACACAAGTCGCATCATGAAGTTCAAATATGTCCTTTTCGCGGGCACAGTGTTTTTAGCTCTGTTAATTTATCTCGAGTCGTTCAGAGTGGCTCAATACGTTCAAAACTATATTTACGTCATATCTCGAATGAGATACTCGGGCGCGTATGCCGTCATGACGGAACCATATATGTACGTTGTCATGAATCTTGAAAACTTTGCCCGTGGTGTTGAGAAACTGGATTTCTTCACCTGGGGTTTATTCAGCGCTGATTTCCTAATGGCGCTTACCGGACTAAAACACTGGCTGCGTGAGTACTTTTCTCTTGTGGAGCGGCCTTTTCTTGTGAGTGGATATAATACCTTTCCATTTCTTTGGCAATATTACTATGATTTCGGCGTCGTGGGAGTCGCTATGATACCTCTACTCCTTGGATTCCTCATAGGGCACATCTATTGCCTTGTCAGGTCAAGGCCAAGTCTGATGATCCTCAGCGTTTATTCAACATGTTTTTTTTTCCTCGTTATTTCTTTTTTTACAAACGCTCTAACAATGCTTAGCACGGTTTTTAACATGGTCCTGCTAGTTGTGATTCATATTTATGTAGAGAAGGGGAGTTTCATAGCAAAAACTAGCACTCCTATGTAGTATGCCTCCGGCCGAGACCGATCTGAGTCAAAATCTTTTGAATATCATTGAAAACGAGCCATCTGTCATTGCTGTCGTGCTTACCTGGAATGGCTATGGCGATACCGTCCGGTGCATAGAGTCACTCAAGAAAGTGACGTATCCATCTCTCGACATAGTTTTGGTCGACAATGGTTCAACGGATGGAAGCCCGGAAATACTGTCGGGGAAGTTTCCTGATATCCCTCTTCTGAAGCTTCCATCAAACAAAGGTTATGGAGCCGGCAACAATGCTGGAATCCGGTTTGCGACGGGGAAGGGATACAACTATATCTTGATTCTCAATAATGATGTTGTTGTTGACCCTGAGTTCCTTGAGCCAATGGTTCAAGCGATGCAAACGCAACCATCTGTGGGGGTAGTGACCTGTAAAGCATTCTTTCAATCGAATCCGACGAGAATTTACACGACTGCGGGGAGGTTTAGTAAAGCACGTTGTTCGGGAATCCCGAGATCCAAAAGTCGTGTTGATGAAGATGGTGACGCAAGCTACATCTCCGGTTGCATTATGCTGGTGAACCGCAAGGTGTTTGATATTGCTGGACTCTTTGATGAGAGTTTTTTCATGTATTTTGATGATGTGGAGTTCTCGCGACGAATTCTTCCTAGATTTCGCATCTATTATGTAGCACAAGGGAAAGTTTACCATAAAAGCGGAGGTGGTCAGGTCTGGAGAAATTTCACATCGACATATTTGTACTACACCTCCCGCAATAGGTTTCTCGCGTTTCAACATGAGCCTTGGGCCTATAGAGTCTATGTGGCGGTCTACAGTCTCTGTGTGGCGATGGCAAAAACACTGGTTATTCTTTTCGTGTCCAGTGAAAATAAGATGCAAGAAGGCCGCTGGCTTAGGATCAATGCCATCTGGAAAGGGCTGAAACACGGTTTCAGCAGAAGATATGGTTGACATCACCGATCGTCAGAAGATTGAAGAGGCATTCCATGACCAGAGAGCCAAACAGGATGTTAAGGATTTTTATTCTTTTGGAGCTCTTGAGGCCGCTGACGAGTATCTTTGGGCTTCACTCGGGAATGTAGCGAATAAACGCGTTCTGGAGATTGGTTGTGGAGACGGGACAACCTCAGTCCGATTCGCCAAGGCTGGCGCTCAGGTCACGAGCATTGATATCTCAGGTGACATGGTTGAGTTGACAATGAAGAAAGCACGAGAAGCCGGGGTTACAGAATCAATCCATGCTGTGCGGATGGGAGGCGAGGATCTGGATTTCCCCCCCAACACATTTGATATTGTCTATGGTCATTCTGTTCTTCATCATTTGAATTTAGGACTTGCCGCCTCAAAGATCGTCGGCGTTTTGCGTGTAGGGGGTATTGCTGCCTTCCTTGAGCCGCTGAATCATAATCCATTCTTGGTGGTTTTTCGGTTGTTGACACCGCATCGGAGGACACCGACTGAACAACCGTTATCGATCGAACAGATTCAGTCTTTCTCTCGCCATTTTACCTCCTGTGAGCGAGAGGAGTTTTACTTCATTTCATTGTTGTCGTTTTTATGGTATTACGGGATCAGGAACGAAAGGCTTTTTCGAAAAACCATGAACTCGCTGCTGATCATCGATCGTCGGGTGTTTTCACTTATTCCGATCCTCAAACGGTTTGCCTGGGTGACGGTTGTAAGACTAACAAAATGAACTCCTTGCGAAAGATATGGAGATTATCAGCCAAGCATCTCATGCAAAAGCTTGGAATAACGATTCTCAACTATCGCGACAATACTTTAAGGCGCGATGCCACTCTTGTTGATCTTTTGATGCACGTCAGGGAAGATGGGATGGCTCACCAGAGTTTTGAAGAACTGTTAAACATTTCTCGACTTTGTGGGGCTTCCCGGCAACTCAAAGGTGCCATTGCCGAGTTTGGAGTGTACAAGGGTGGTTCAGCAAAAATTCTTGTTTCGGCGAGAGGATCCAGGGAGGTTCACCTCTTTGATAGCTTCGCTGGCATGCACAGAACATCTGAGTTTGATTTGCACAGAAAAGGTGATTTCAGCGATACATCTCTCGAAAGAGTGAAGGAATATTTGCGGTTGTATGACAGGATTTTTTTTCACAATGGCTGGTTTCCTCAAACGACGAAAGGTTTGGAGAAGAACCGATTTTCTTTCGTGCATTTTGACGTCGATCTGTATCAGAGTACGATGGACGCATTGGCGTTTTTCTATCCACGCCTTGTTAAGGGCGGCATTATCCTTTCCCATGACTATAATTCTATATCGTGCCCTGGAGTTTTAAAAGCTTTTGGGCAATTCATGACTGACAAACCAGAATCTGTTTTGGAGCTCGGCGGAACAACTCAATGTATGATTGTGAAACAGTAAGAACCTCCATATCAGAGAGCATTCCTATGCGCCCCTGCGTTGTGATGAAAAGGAAGTTGAATATCGACTGCGGTAAATCATGAAGATTCTTTTTCTTACATCCCGCGTTCCTTATCCTCCGCACCGTGGTGATAAGCTGAAGATATGGAACTTGATGAAAGAGCTTTCAGCGAGGCACTCTATCATTTTGATCACGTTTGTCTCATCGCAGCGGGAGCTCCAATGGGAAAAACATCTTTCTGAAGTATGCGAAGAAATCCATTTTGTGCACCTCCCCGTTTGGCGCTCGGTTGTGAATTGCATAGCAGCTTCCTGGCGACAGGTGCCGTTTCAGGTGGCATACTATTCTTCCCCTCGAATGAACAAGGTTGTCCGCGAGGTTCTCATGCATTCGAAACCGGATGTTGTTCATACCCATCTTATTCGAATGGCGCAATATACGCATACCATGTCTGATCGTCCGCGGATTCTTGACCTTACCGATGCGGTTTCATTGTATCTCGAAAGAATCCTCGAAGTTCAAAAGAATCCGATTGCACGCATGGCGATAAAGGCAGAACTAAAGAGGATGACGAAGTATGAACGAATCCTCGAGGATTTCAACATTGCCCTTGTTTGCTCACAAGTGGACAAAACAAAGCTTCTGCAATCAGCGCCCAAATCGAGAATTGAGTTGATGCACAATGGTGTTGACTTGAACCATTTCGTACAAAGGAATTCATTGCAAACGGATGAGGCCCGAATTATCTTTACTGGCAACATGTCCTACTACCCCAACAGAGATGCAGCTAGATACTTTGCGGAAGCGATCTTTCCACTCGTCCGCAAAAAAATCCCCGCGGCGCGATTTTGGATTGTCGGTCAGAATCCTCCGCGCAAAATTACTTCACTTGCGGCGGAGAACATCACTGTAACCGGATTCGTGGAAGACATCGCTGCCGAGTATCTCAAGAGTGCTGTTGCGGTCTCACCGGTTCGATTTGGTGCGGGGACGCTCAACAAAGTTCTGGAACCTCTGGCTCTCGGCGTACCGGTAGTGACGACATCCATCGGGGTCCAGGGATTGAACCTGGAAGAAAACAAGGAAGTGTTTGTCGCCGATGACCCCGTCGAGTTCGCCGAGTCTGTTATTCGTCTTCTCCGGGATCCTGTTTTGCGGCGGGAGTCGGGCCATCGGGGCATGCAAAGCATACGGAGTCGGTTCGGGTGGAGTGAAATCGCGTTGGGTTTGGAACGAACTTATCAAGAAATTGTTGCAGGCAAGGCGTGAACAAGAAATCTGAAAGAATAGTTGTCGTTCTGAGTGACATGGTCACACTGAGTATAGCCTATCTCGGATACTATTGGTTTCGTGTGAGCAGCGGCTTGGTCTCGTATCCCATCGAGCCTGAGCTGTGGCTTCCTTTGGTTGCGATCTGTTGCTACTGGTTTTTTTGGTTTCTCTTTTTCGGTCTGTATCGTTCCTGGTATGCTGAATCCCGCCTCGATGAAATTCTCACGCTGTTCCGTACCACTGTACTGGGTGGCTTGGTTCTTTTCTTCCTCATCTTTGTTGACGATACGGCAACCGATGCAAAGGCAAATTCCAGGCTGTTGATTCTTGTATACTGGGGCCTGACATTTTCAATCGTCACAGCCGGTAGATTATGCGTTCGTGCGATTCAGAAAAAACTTCTGTTGGCCGGAGTGGGGGCCCGCAACGCCGTCATCGTCGGATGGTCTGAGAAGGCTTTTCAACTGTACGACATGGTCCAGAAATATCCTGCGCTCGGTTATCGCGTTGTTGGGTTTGTCAAATCTTCGGGGAAAGAAGGGGCAAGAAAATTGTCCAAGTGGCAGTCGAGCCGCGAGGTCCAGGTTCTTGGTAACATCAATGGACTTCCCACGATTCTCGAGAAGCATGGTGTACAGGAAGTGCTGATTGGTCTCGACTCGACGGAACATCCTCAACTTCTCGACGTGATGAAGCACTGCAACGGGCATGAAGTCGGAATGAAAATCGTTCCAGATTTGTACGACATCGTCAGCGGGCAGGCCCGTATCAGTTCGATTTACGGTTTCCCTTTGATGGAGCTTCGGCCTCAGCTCCTTCAACCGTGGGAGGCGGCGCTCAAACGAACCCTGGACATTGCTGTCGCCCTGGCGATCCTTGTCATCAGTTTTCCCCTGTGGATTATTATAGCTCTTGCGATCAAACTCGATTCCCGGGGGCCCGTATTCTACAAGCAAGAACGGGTTGGAAAGAATAACGAGCCGTTTTTCATGATCAAGTTCCGTTCCATGTATTCAGATGCAGAAAAAAAAACTGGTCCTGTTTGGGCGGGGAAGGATGACCCCCGCGTCACACGTGTCGGCAGGGTCATCCGTCGTTTGCACCTTGATGAAGTGCCGCAGTTTATTAACGTGCTTATCGGCAACATGAGCCTGGTTGGACCTCGTCCGGAACGTCCGTATTTTGTCAACCGTCTATCAAAGGAAATCCCGCTCTACCGTCATCGGCACCGGATTCGACCGGGCATCACCGGGTGGGCGCAGATCAAATATCGCTACGACCAGTCCCTCGAAGACGTGAAATCGAAGCTCAAATATGACCTTTTTTACATCGAGAACATCTCGTGGCGACTCGATCTCAAAATTCTCTTTAATACGTTGTATGTGCTCATCATTGGAAAAGGACATCAGTAAAATTGTAAATTGACGATTGGAGATTGAAGCAGAAGTGAAAACACAGTGAAAGAATCAGAACACACGACTTTGAAGGACTCTCGATGAATTTGCAAATGGTTGACCTGGTAGGACAGTATCAGAAAATAAAACCGGAAATTGACGAAGCGATTCAAAAGGTGGTAAGCTCAGGCCACTTCATCATGGGCAAGGAAGTAAAAGAATTTGAGGCGGACGTCGCCAAATACCTTGGAGTGCAGCATGCCATCGGATGTGCTTCGGGGACCGACGCGCTGCAAATCGCGATGATGGCTTTGGGAATTGGTCCAGGGGACGAAGTCATCACAACGCCCTTCACCTTCGTCGCAACGGCGGAAACCATCGTGCTGCTGCGGGCAAAACCGGTCTACGTTGATATCGACGCGAAAACCTACAACATTGACCCCTCAAAAATCGAGAAGGCGATAACGACAAAGACGAGAGCGATCATTCCTGTCCATCTCTATGGCCAGCCTGCAGACATGGATCCGATCATGGAGATTTCAAAGAAACATGGGATCCCCGTGATTGAGGACAACGCCCAGGCGATTGGTGCAGATTACAAGGGCAAAAAGGCCGCAGGGATCGGGACATTCGGGTGCATTTCTTTTTTCCCGAGCAAGAATCTGGGCGCTTACGGAGACGCAGGAATGGTCGTGACGAACGATGCTTCATTGGCGGAAAAAGCCCGCATGATTATTGTCCATGGCTCAAGAGTGAAATATCAACACGAGATCCTCGGAATCAACAGCAGGCTGGATACGCTCCAGGCAGCAATTTTGAAAGTGAAACTGAAATATCTTGATGTATGGATCGAAGCACGAAGGAAAGCCGCAGCGAAGTACACTCAGTTGTTCTCGAGGGAACCATTGGTGATGCCGCCCTTCGAAGCTCCGGCCGGAAGACATGTGTATCACCAGTACACCATCAGGCTCAAGAAACGAGATGCTATTGTCAGCCACCTTGCCGCGAAAAAAATACCGCACGCGGTCTACTATCCGATTCCACTTCACTTGCAGGAGGCGTTCAAACAGGCGGGCGTTTCGAAAGGGGCATTTCCTCATACAGAACAGGCAGCGGAGGAAGTGTTGTCGTTGCCGATGCACACTGAACTGAACGACGAACAACAATCCTACATTGCACAATCGGTCATGGAAGCGATTCATCGATGAAATCAAAAACGAAAGCAAAACTCTCTCTTGTCG
>Ga0315281_10008201_pt1 | contig 14612 bp, 14 predicted proteins | sample YL17G07_0_MG_FD_204540 | JGI IMG/M metagenome (GOLD analysis project Ga0315281, IMG submission 204540) | Sediment microbial communities from Yellowstone Lake, YNP, Wyoming, USA - YL17G07_0 | ecosystem: Environmental > Aquatic > Freshwater > Lake > Sediment | place: USA: Wyoming | collected...
TGATCTTCAGATCAATGCCGTTTTCTGCCTTAGCTGCTTCTGCCCAGCGCATGATTTCATAACCTGCGCCGCAACATGCCATACCACCGCCGATTAACAGAACATCCAATTCTTCCTGGACGATTTCTGGATTTCCAAAAGTTCCTTGTGCCATTGTAATTACCTCTATTCGTTATTGTGTGTTATCCACGCACCCGGGCGTGTCTATAAACATGCATCAAAAAGATGCCTGAAGCTTATTTGCGACGGATCAGTTCAGCTTGATTGCCGAGACGGAAACCACCCATCATGTCCTTGGTGAAAGAACCTGTATTGGTGATTTCAGACATCTTGGGCATAGGCTTGCCCTTGAACGGATCAATCGAACCTTCAGCAGTTGTGCGTGTAGGGAACTTGAAACGCTTCAATGTGCCGTTACGGAACTTGATGGTCCACATAATGGAATCAGAACCGCGCAGAGGCTGCACAGAACCGCCCAATGGCACAACGTCAGCGTAGTGACGCGCTTCGATTGCGTTTTGTGGGCAGATCTTTACACATGAATAGCATTCCCAGCACTGCTCAGGCTCCTGGTTGAACGCGCGCATGGCGTGGCCAGTTTCAGAACCATCTTTATCCAGTTTCATCAGGTCATGCGGGCAGATGTACATGCAGGCTGTTTTATCCTGGCCTTTGCATCCATCACATTTATCAGTACGTACAAAAGTTGGCATTGCTTTACCTCCATTAAAATTACGTTAAAAAAACATTACTACAAAGATTCAACTACAAAAATCAAAAAGTGACAGGTGCTCAATGCACGCACCCGCGCGTTTAATAATTTACTGTTAAACAGATTTATTTAGCGTCGATACTTGAATAATATTCCTTCAAGATCTTCAGCACTTCAGGACGGCTGAATTCAACTGGAACTTCTTCGCCTTTGGAAAGCGCATTGCGTAACTGCGTTCCCGAAACCTGCAAACGATCTGCGTCATCATGCGGACAAGTCTTGGCCGAAGCCATGCCGCCGCATTTGTAACACCAGAATGAAATATCAATCTTCAGTGCTTCTGTTTCCAGAGCGCCTTTTGGCACCTTGTCAAAGATATGATGCGCGTCAAATGGGCCGTAGTAGCTGCCAACGCCGGCGTGATCACGTCCAACAATCTGATGTGAACAACCGTAGTTTTGGCGGAATACTGCGTGCAACAATGCTTCGCGAGGACCGGCATAACGCATATCCAGTGGATATCCAGCCTGTACAACCGTCTTTTTTACAAAATATTTTTCGGTCAGCGTTCCAATTGCCTTCGCACGAACTTCGGCAGGAATGTCGCCAGGCTTGAGGTTACCCAACAAAGAGTGAATCAGCACGCCATCACATACTTCAATGGCAATTTTCGCCAGATATTCATGCGAGCGGTGCATAGGATTGCGAGTCTGGAAACAGGCAATTTTTGACCAGCCCATTTTGCTGAAAATTTCACGTGTTTGCGCGGGTGTCTTGAACAGCTCAGGATACTTCTCTGGGAAACCACCTTGCGACAATACTTTAATTGAACCAGCGAGGTTTACGTCGCCCTGTTCCATCACCATTTTCACGCCAGGATGCTTGGGATCAGTGGTTGTAAACACCATCGCGCATTCATGTGCCTTGTCTATTGCATATTTCTCACTGATCATCATGGTTGCCAGTGTTTCGCCATTTTCGGCGTCTACCAGGGCAACTTCCTGACCAGTCTTGAGTGAGTCACCTGTAGGCTTGTCAACAGAGAGCGTAATTGGAATAGGCCAGAACAGGCCATTTGCAGTTTTCATGCCGTCGCAAACACCCGCCCAATCGGCGTGAGTCATAAAACCGTTTAGCGGGGTAAAACCACCAATACCAAACATGATGATATCGCCCTTTTCGCGCGAGCTTACCTTGATTTTTGTTAATTTCTGGGCGCGTGCCTGCTCATCTTTTAATGCCTTACCTTCAAGCAATAAGGGATTAAGACCACCACCACCATGCGGATTTACCAATGCCATATATAAGCTCCCTCTAATATTAACGTCTTATTATTAATCACAATTTTTACAAACTACAACCCAAACCGGGAGGATAGTAGAGCATTACCCTGCTGCCTACGATAACCCTTATGGGTGGACAACAATTACCCATAAGGGTTATAAAAAATCCCCTCATCACGGCAATTGCTATCATTCCGGGTATTCCTCAAACTCAACGTGTTCTAGCGAATTTGAGTAATCGAACATTTTATAACGATTTGCAATCTTCCAATAAACTTTTTCAAATTACAGTTACCTGCGCCTATGTCATCGACACCTTTACATGATCCTATCGGGATTAATCCAGTAGACGCCAAGCTAGAAATGCGCACGACTACCTGTTACATGTGCGCTTGTCGATGTGGCATCCGTGTCCATTTACGCGATGGCGAGGTACGTTACATTGACGGCAACCCGAATCACCCCCTGAACAATGGCGTAATCTGCGCCAAAGGCAGCTCAGGCATCATGAAGCAATATTCACCCGCCAGGTTGACGCAACCCCTGCTGCGAAAAAAGGGAGCAGAACGAGGTGAGGGAGAATTTGAACCGATAAGCTGGGAACAAACGTTCTCCATCCTGGCCGAGCGCCTGCAAAAAATTCGCTCTACCGACCCCAAGAAATTTGCGCTTTTTACCGGACGCGACCAGATGCAAGCCCTTACCGGATTATTCGCGCGCCAGTTTGGTACGCCAAATTACGCAGCCCATGGCGGTTTTTGTTCGGTGAACATGGCCGCCGGGATGATCTACACCATAGGCGGATCGTTCTGGGAGTTTGGCGGCCCCGATCTTGAGCGTGCAAAACTGTTTGTCATGATAGGCACCGCTGAAGACCACCATTCCAACCCGCTGAAGATAGCGATCTCAAAATTCAAGCGTGACGGTGGCCGCTTTATCTCGATCAATCCGGTGCGAACAGGATATTCGGCCATTGCAGACGAGTGGGTACCCATCAAGCCCGGTACTGACGGCGCACTCATGCTTGCCTTGATACATGAATTGATCGCCAAGGGCCTGTACGACCGTGAGTTTCTGGCGAGATACACCAATGCCGGTGAGCTAGTTAACCTGGATGCTGCGGACGACGAGTTCGGTATGTTCGTGCGCACCGATGTGCCCAAGGAAGAAGGCTGCTTCGACCCGCAAAACAAATTGTGGTGGGATCGCATCAGCGACAAGCCGGTGGTCACCCATGCCGAAGGGGCAGACCCCTTCCTGTTTGGCGAATTCAAGCTGGCTGACGGCACACCGGTTAAGCCTTCCTTCCAATTACTGGCCGATCGGGTAAAAGATTACACGCCCGAGTGGGCTTCCAAAATCACCGGCATACCCGCCGAGACCATCCACCGTCTTGCCTATGAAATGGGCATCACTGCGCGCGACCAGAAAGTGGTGTTGCCGATTGCCTGGACGGATGCGTGGGGTAAAGAGCACGAAACCGTCACCGGCAATCCGGTGGCTTTCCATGCCATGCGCGGACTTGCCGCACATTCAAATGGTTTTCACACCATACGTGCATTAGCTATCCTGATGTCGATGCTGGGTACCATCGACCGACCCGGTGGTTTCCGTCACAAGGCGCCCTTCCCGCGGCCTATTCCACCTTGCGCAAAAACGCCCAACACACACAGGGCGGTGCAGCCCGATACGCCACTCGACGGCATGCCATTGGGTTGGCCGGCTGATCCGGATGATTTGTTTGTGGACGATGAGGGCAAGCCGGTACGCATCGACAAGGCTTTCTCGTGGGAACACCCGCTCGCAGTGCACGGCTTGATGCACAACGTGATTACCAACGCCTGGCGCGGTGATCCCTACCCTATCGACACCCTGCTTATTTTCATGTCCAACATGGGCTGGAACTCCACCATGAACACGGTGGAAGTGCGCAAAATGCTCAATGACAAGGATGATCAGGGCGAGTACAAGATTCCTTTCCTGGTCGTGTGCGATGCCTTTGAATCGGAGATGACTTCCTTTGCAGATCTGATATTGCCGGACACCACCTACCTTGAACGCCATGATGTGATGTCGATGCTCGACAGACCCATTTCGGAATTTGACGGCCCAGTAGATGCGATACGCGTGCCGATTTTCCCGCCCAAGGGCGAATGCAAGCCCTTCCAGGAGGTATTAATCGAGCTGGCGTCACGCCTGAAATTCCCCTCCTTTGTGCATCAGGACGGCACGCGCAAATTCCGCGACTATCCTGATTTCATCGTCAACTACGAAACCGCACCGGGGTCAGGTATTGGCTTCCTGTCGGGCTATCGTGGCAAAGGCGGTGAAAAATCAATGATAGGCGAACCCAATCCGCGCCAACTTGAAATGTACGAAGCCAATAACTGCGTGTTCCATAATGAATTGCCGCTTTCGTATCAATACATGCGCAACTGGAATAAAGGCTATCTGGAATGGTCACAGCGCAACAGCATCACGCGTTATGCGGACCCGATACAGCTGCATATATATTCCGAAGTATTACAAACTTTCCGTCTCGCCGCACAGGGCAAGGGCATCTCGCGCAAGCCGCCCAAGCATTTGAAACAACGTGTTGAGACTTTCTTTGACCCGCTGCCGTTTTATTATGAACCACTGGAAACACAAATCACTGACCTGCAGAAATATCCCCTTGCCGCAATCACGCAGCGACCCATGGCCATGTACCACTCCTGGGATTCGCAGAACGCCTGGCTGAGGCAGATCCATACACACAACTACCTGATGGTGAATACCGTCACCGCCAAGGCAGCAGGCATTGCGGACGGTGGCTGGATGTGGATAGAGTCGCCATGGGGCAAGGTGCGTTGCATGTGTCGGCATTCGGAATCGGTGGAACCGGGCACCGTCTGGACATGGAATGCGATCGGCAAATCGTCAGGCGCTTGGAATTTATTGCCCAGCGCAAACGAGTCGCAGTTGGGCTTCCTGCTTAACCACGTTATCTCCGAAGAGCTGCCCGTCAAAACCGGCGGCATAACGTCCAACTCCGACCCCATCACCGGGCAGGCAGCCTGGTTTGATGTGCGGGTACGCATTTATCCAGCAGAAGCAGGAGAACCCGAGCAGACTTCACCGCAATTTAAATCGATGAAACCTTATCCGGGAACACAACCCTATTTTGGCAAATGGCTTGCATACTTTGCGGGCAGGAAAAAACCGGGGGGATTTTCCTTTGGCAAAAAATCAAAAAATGGAAATGCGAAATGACACAGCTAGCCCTTGTTATTGACTTGAATGTTTGCGTGGGTTGCCACGCCTGTGTGACCAGTTGCAAGGAATGGAACACTTCCGGACCGGCTGGCCCGATGAGTGACAGCGACCCCTACGGCGCCAATCCCTCCGGCACCTTTTTCAACCGTGTGCAAACTTTTGAAGTAGGCACCTACCCGCAAACAGCGACCGTGCATTTCCCCAAATCCTGCCTGCATTGTGAAGAGCCCCCCTGCGTGCCCGTATGCCCAACCGGCGCCTCCTACAAGCGCAAGGAAGACGGCATCGTACTGGTCGATTACGACAAATGCATAGGCTGTGAATATTGCACCTGGGCCTGCCCTTACGGTGCCCGTGAAATCGATGCCAAGCAAAAAGTGATGAAAAAATGCACCCTTTGCGTGGACAGAATCTACAGCACGACCCTGCCAGAAGCGGATCGCAGGCCCTCCTGTGTCATGGCTTGCCCGACCAGTGCGCGTCTATTCGGTGATGTGCACGACCCGGAATCCGTGGTTTCTCGTGCCATCATGGAAAACGCAGGTTACGCATTGATGCCGGAGTGGGGGACACAGCCCGCAAACCACTATTTGCCACGACGCAAGACCACCATGAAGATCCATGAGGATGAACTGATGCGCGCGGATAATCCGCTCAAGATCGATGGCAAATTGCCCAAGCCATCCAAACAACAACCCACCCTCGACGAAACGACGAGCTGGTAATTTGTGCCACATTCGAGAACAAAAATATGAAGCCACCCTTTTCAGTTATTTTTCTAACCACGCTTATCGGAGTCGGGCAGGGATTATTCCTGGCGCTTTACACTGGCCAGCTCTATTCTTTTTTTGGCCTGCTGCCCGACCAGCATCACCGTTCGTTTTATGCCGCGGGTAGTGCCATCGCAATGGTGTTTCTGGGCGCGGGTTTGTTTGCATCATTTTTCCACCTGGGGCACCCCGAGCGTGCCTGGCGTTCGGCTGCCATGTGGCGCACTTCCTGGCTGTCACGCGAAGTCATCGTACTGCCCGCATTTATGGGAACCGTTTTTTTGTATGGCGTGGCACACTGGTTTAACTTCAACAAACCCATCTTTGAGCTGCCCGGAAACCACCTGGTAGATATTACCCACATACTGGGCGCAATGGGCACGGCTCTCGGCTTTGCCCTGTTTATTTGCACCGGAATGATCTACGCCTGCCTGCGTTTTATGCAGGAATGGCATACCCCGCTGACCCCTATCAACTTCACTCTGTTGGGTGGTGCCTCGGGTTTTTTACTGGCGAGTATTTTCGCCGCCAACACCGCGCCTGCCCTGACTGGTTTTTTTGCCACCTGGGCGATTATTCTCACCCTTCTTGGAATGATCAGCCGTATCGCTTCACTATTCCGCAACTCGCGCATCAAACCCAAGTCTACATTGAGCAGCGCAATTGGAATAAAACACGCCAACATTGTGCAAATTTCGCAAGGCTCCATGGGCGGATCTTTTAATACACGCGCATTTTTCCATGGCAAAAGCGACCGCTTTATCCGGGCGATCAAACCCGGCTTTATCGTCATGGTATTTTTGTTGCCACTGCTCCTGCTACTTGCTGGTTCACCAACAACCGGGCTGTTGCTTGCTGCATTTGTTGTTCAATATGCAGGACTGCTGGCTGAACGCTGGTACTTTTTTGCCGAAGCAAATCATCCGCAGAATTTGTATTATCAAAAAATTGCCTGATTTGCCTGATGGTGCTGTCGCTAGCCTATTCCATAGTTATTAACATTCATTTTATATGTACGCCTGATGCTCTTCCGATTGCGGTTAAACCTCGCTTTCCAAACTACCTAATATCTATTTTGACTTCACTTACCATATGATTTCATTATGAAAAAATCCTCATAACCCATTAGGGTTATGGGTGCTGACTCGAAATAGCTATAGACGCCCGCGAGCCAAATCTTCTTAATGGCAGAATCCATCCTGAATGATTCAGGGTATGGTGTTTATTATTTAATTAATTAGCGGAGACTTGACTATGAGTTTTGATAAAGAACTTGATACACGCGGAATGAACTGCCCACTTCCTATCCTGAAAACCAAAAAAGCACTGGCTGAAATGACCGCCGGACAGGTACTCAAAGTTGTATCAACCGATGCAGGCTCGGTTAAGGACATGCAGGCGTTCGCCAACCAGACCGGCAATACCCTGGTATCTTCTGCCGAAGAAAAAGGCGAGTACATCTTTATGATGAAAAAGAAATAATTTCAGCTTTTCCCTGTTATCCGCAGTTTTTACATAAAGGAATTCATCATGAAAAGAATGGGAATCATTGCAACCAAAGGTACTTTGGATATGGCGTACCCTCCGCTTATCCTCGCATCCACCGCCGCTGCTCTGGGCTGGGAAGTTCAAGTTTTCTGCACTTTCTATGCGTTAACATTGTTGCGCAAAGACCTGAGTGGCATTTCCATTAGCCCGTTGGCTAACCCCGCAATGCCGATGCCGGTGCCGATGCCGGTTTTCGTGCAGATGCTGCCCGGTATGGAAGCCATGGCTACCATGATGATGAAGCAAAAGATGAAGAGCAAAGGTGTTGCGACCCTGCAAGAATTGCGCACCATGTGCATCGAAGCTGATGTTAAATTTGTTGCATGCCAAATGACAGTTGATCTTTTTGAATTTGAAAAGAGCGATTTCATTGACGGGCTTGATTTTGTAGGCGCCGCATCCTTTATGGAATTTGCCGGTGAAGCGGATGTTTGTCTGTTTATATAAGACCTGCAATACAATTTACCATTTCTGATTCAAAGAAAAGCCCGCAGCGATGCGGGCTTTTTCTTGTCCGGATTTAACTCATAATCTTGCTGTTATAATCCAGTCTCCAACAACAATTCTGACATTCAATACGATGAAAGCACTTATCTGCGGCTCCATGGCTTATGACACCATTATGGTGTTTCACGACCAATTCAAAAAACATATTCTGCCGGAGCAGATTCATATTTTAAATGTTGCATTTCTAGTGCCTGAAATGCGCCGCGAATATGGCGGCTGCGCCGGCAACATTGCTTACAACCTGCAACTACTCGGCGGTAATCCGCAAATCATGGCTACCGTGGGAGATGACTTTGCGCCCTATGCCGCCCGCCTGGAAAAACTGGGCATCTCCCAGCAGCACCTGCGCCACGTACCCGGCAGCTTCACCGGCCAAGCTTTTATCACGACCGATCTTGACGACAATCAGATCACCGCGTTTCACCCCGGCGCAATGGGCATGTCACACCTGAACCACGTGAGCGACGCAAATGACGTCAGCATCGGCATCGTGTCTCCGGATGGCCGTGACGGCATGATTCAACACGCGGAGGAATTTGTTGATGCAAAGATTCCATTTGTGTTTGATCCGGGCCAGGGCATGCCCATGTTTAGCGGCGATGATCTGAAACGTTTTATTGATCAGGCGACCTATGTCACAGTCAACGATTATGAGGCCAAGCTCCTGCAGGACAAGACCGGACTGACTCTGGAGCAAATCGCAAAATCTGTCAAAGCCCTGATCGTTACACTGGGTGGCGATGGCTCCCTGATTTATGCAGATGGCAAACAGATCGCCATTCCTACCCCCATGCCTGATGCGGTCGTCGACCCCACCGGCTGTGGCGACGCTTACCGCTCAGGTTTGTTATACGGTATACAACAGGGTTGGGACTGGGAAACCACCGGGCGCCTGGCTTCAATGATGGGCTCGCTCAAAATTGCCAGCCGAGGCGGGCAGAACCACAAACCGATGCGTAAAGAACTGATGGATTTGTATCACAAGCATTTTGGCAAACGTATCACTTTATAATCAACCCGGCCTATCAAAAAATATGAGCCAGTAAAGCAATTCGCTTTACTGGCTCATCGGCTAGCTAATTATTACTCTTTATCTTCTTTTTCTTCTTTGTCTTCGTCATCATCACTAGACTTTTTTCTGCCTGCCTTACCTTTGACACTCACGCTTTCACCGGACATACCTGTTGCATTCACACTACCACTTCCGGTTTGAACACTTTCACCATTCATTCCTTTTACATTCACTTTCCCGCCTTCAATTACCACACTTTGTCCACCCATACCCTTTAAATTGACATTGCCACCATAAGTCTGCTCCTGGGAAAACGCCAGCGAACTGGTCATAGCTAAACAACAAAACATGCTATTGATAAACTTCATTAAGCTTCTCCCGTTAAAGTTAAAGTGCAATTGCAGAATGCAAATCACACTGAATTTCATACGTGACACAATTAACCGATGTTAGCGGTCGGCGGATTCTATCAGAGGAAATTTGAATTGCCATGGAATGGTAGATGTCCGTCGTCAAAAATGTGCGCAATTGTTAATATAATTTTTTAGTGTCAACGATAACTCAACTAGTACCGTTATTACACGGCGAGCAGAAATTTTGAATTCAAAATTCATCTGCGTGCATTGCAGACAAGTCAAAATGTTGTAACAGCGCTGCGGTGGAGATGGCAATTTAATGTCTTCCAAAAATATCCTGACTTGCGAGTAGCCAACACTCCATTACAGCCAAAAGGTATACTGGTCCAAGGTCAACAACAAGGTTGGATATATTGTAAGCATAGTAATTTTTAATAATGCGTTAAAAGCAGCATCTAAAATTTCATCTACAAATAATGGGAGTATATACATTGAAATATTTAAATATTGTCTTATTAGCTTGCTTGTTTATATTTAGCTCCATTTCATCTGCCTTAGATCTCTATATTGAGAAGGATGGACGTAGTGTCCGACTAAAAGACGGCGCTGTAAGTATTGACACTCCCGACACCAAGGTACAAGTAGGCAAGCAACCTTCCAGCCCAATTGGTGAAACGAGTAACTCGAAAGCTGATTCCTCCACTGATAAGATTGATCCGATTGTACACACGGGTACAAGTGATCTTGAATTTACCAATATACAGCAGCGCGATCTTGAAATAACATCAAGCGGCCCGGGTGATATCACAGTGACCGGAAAAGTCGAAAATCTCGTTGCTACAATTAATGGCAGCGGCGACCTTAATCTGGAAAATTTGGTTGTCGAAAAAGCCACTATAAAGATTAACTCGTCTGGCACCGCTAATGTCAACGTTCGACGTGAACTCAATGCAGTCATTAATGGCCCCGGAGACATCAACTATAGTGGCAATCCTCGCCGTGTTATCCCTAAGATATTTGGCGCCGGTTCAGTTAATAAAATTTAGAGTAAATTTTATTTTGCTTCGAAGGTATATAGTTTGTAATCACACGCTCTGTAACATACTTAACAGTTTGCATGGCATATACCGTTAGACCAGGCGTGTATACTTGAAGGGGAGTTCAACTTGAGCGCCATCCATGCTGCCCAGTTAGTATTCTTCAAAACTCATGCGCCGTTCGACCGCATGGAGCGCGAGCATCTGCTTTGGATGCTGGAGCACATGCAGCTCGCCTACTATGCCAAAGGTGAAATTGTAACGTCTCCACAGCAGGGGCAAGCAAATCGCTTCTTCGTCGTTAAACATGGAAGGATTTCAGGCTCACGCAGTTCCCGTGAAGGAGAGAATGCAATCCTGGAACTGCATGAAGGCGATTGCTTCCCGCTAGGGGCATTGCTGGCACACCGTGCGGTAACGTCCTCATACCATGCAAAGGAAGATGTATTCTGCTTCGAGTTATCCGCAAAGCATTTTCATGAACTGCTGGCGCTATCAGTGGTGTTCAAGGACTTTTGCGCGCGCCGCATTGCTGCATTGTTTGAGCAATCCACCCAGGCCATGCAAACGCAACTCTCCCGGTCTTCTACTGAGCTGCAACCGTTCTCAAGCACATTAGCCAACATCATCCGCACTGCACCCATCACCTGTTCCCCCGATGCTTCTATACGCAACGCACTGCAAACCATGCGTAATGCGCACCTGGGTTCAATGATCGTGACCGATGCCAATCAACATCCTGTGGGTATTTTCACGCTGCGCGATATGCTGGAGCGTGTCGTGCTGGCTGATTTATCACTTGAGTTGCCCATCAGCCAGGCGATGAGCAAAAATCCGGTCTCATTGCGCCCCACGGCACTGGCCTACGAAGCAGCGATGGTCATGGCAAAGGAAGGATTTCGTCATGTGCTGGTAACAGAAACGGATGGCAGCTTGCGCGGCATTGTCTCCGAGCGCGACCTGTTTTCCCTGCAACGAGTCGGCTTGCGCCAGCTCAGCGCCTCGCTAAGGCAAGCTGAAAACGTCACGACACTGGTTACCCTGAGCAAGGACATACGCGATCTGACCCATAATATGATGGCGCAAGGTGTTACCGCCGAGCACATCACCCAACTGATTTCCACCCTTAACGATCTGCTGACAGCACGCATCCTCGAGCTGGAATGCATTGCCGCTGGAATGCATCTACCCGGCACGGGCCACGCAGAAATTTGCTGGCTGGCGCTGGGCTCGGAGGGCAGGCTGGAGCAGACCTTCTTTACCGATCAGGACAACGGCATCATCTTCAATGTTCCCCCGGGGGAAACACCTGATGCAGTGCGGCGACGTTTGCTGCCAGTTACACAGCGTATCAATGAAGCACTGGGTAATTGCGGCTTTCCCCTGTGCAAGGGCGAGATCATGGCAGGCAATCCAAAATGGTGTCTGTCGCTGGAAGAGTGGCAGAGCACTTTTTCCAACTGGATAGACAACGGCAGCCCGGAAGACCTGCTCAATGCATCAATCTTCTTTGACTTCCGCTGCCTGTATGGCAACGCCTCCTACGCCGAAACATTGCGTTCCTGGCTGTGCACAAAAATAAAATCTTCACCGCGCTTCCTGCACCAGATGGCGGCCAATACACTACGCAACCGGCCACCTCTTGGGCTGGTGCACGATTTTGTCGTGGACAAACAGCATACGCTGGACATCAAATTAAATGGCATCACCCCCATCGTCGACGCCGCCCGCATCCTCGGCTTGGCTGCAGGCAGCTCAGCAACAAGCACGGTACAGCGATTTCGTGACTTCGCCAAAGCACAACACACCAATCATTTAGCCGAAATCGATGGCTGGATTGAAGCCTTTCATTTCCTGCAAAGTATGCGCCTGTTGCACCAATACGAGTGCAGCAAGCAGGGCATTGAAATGAACAACCACATCGATCCGGCCCAACTCAACGACCTCAATAAGCGCATACTCAAGGAAGCATTCCGCCAGTCGCGCAAATTACAGGCTCATTTAGTCATGGTATACAGCCTGTGATCGGAAAATTTTTAAGCCGATTTAAATGTACTGCTCCCGTGCTTACCCCTGAGCAACTGCTACGTCTCGACCACCTGAAAAAAAAACTGTCCACCGTAAACACTGCCCGCCTGGCCACAGATCGCATCGTGGTGGTAGATGTGGAAACCAGTGGATTGAGTTTAACCAGCGATCATCTACTCGCGATAGGTGCAGTGGGGATACACGGTGGCCGAATTGCCATCGCAGATACCTTTGAAGTGCTGTTGCGCCAGGAAGTTATCAGCGAAAAAACCAATATCCTTGTCCATGGCATAGGCGACACAGCACAGCGAAATGGTCTCCCCCCCGCTGAGGCACTGCTGGATTTTCTGGAGTATCTTGATGGCGCACCGCTATTTGCCTTTCATGCACTATTCGACGAAACCATGCTGCGCAAGGCTTGCAGAAAATTCCTGGGTTTTGAGCTGCGCCACGCCTGGGCTGACCTGGCGAATCTGTTACCTGAACTATATCCTCAACACGCAAAAAAATGCCACTCGCTGGATGACTGGCTGAAAGGTTTCTCACTGCACAACGACGAACGACACAATGCGCTGGCAGATGCCATGGCAACAGCCCAGCTAGGCTTGATGGCCTTGCAACGAGCGCAAGCAAGCGGACTGAATAGTTTTACATCAATTCAGGAAATGGAAAAAGCGCATCGCTGGCTGAATGCGGCGAGATACTAAGCCGGTACATCCCTGAGTAACAGGGTGTAAGATTCAAAGATCAATAGCTACTGTGAAGATACGTAAATATGGACCACACGCTGATGCTACAAAATGAACGTGTTTACGAAGATTCAAATGTTGTTAACGAATATCGTATCGCAACCTACCTGATCCCGCCCGAGCAGACAATCATCAACATATTGGCCGACCAGTTACATGGCATGACTATGCTGGACATCGCGGTAGGGGGTGGCCGTACTACGCATCACTTTGCAGGCCGGGTCAAAAAATATATCGGCACTGATTACTCTGCAAAAATGATCGAAGCATGTGAAGAACGGTTTCGCGGGCACGCCGACAACCTCTCTTTCAAGGTTGCAGACATGCGTCAGCTCGATATTTTCCCCGAAAATACTTTTGATTTTATCCTGATCAGTTTCAATGCCATCAGTGTCTTGTCGCATGAGGATCGTATCGCCACCCTGAGTCAAATAAAGCGTATTGGCAAGCCGGGCGGGTATTTCTGCTTCTCTGCACATAATTTGCAGTGGACCTACGACGTTTTCAGTCCCGCCAAACAAATACACTGGCTGCATCCCAAAGTGACTTATTGGAATCTGCTCAAGTGGTTCGAATTACGTCGCCATAATGACAGTTGGACTATACACAGACGAAAAAAACTTGCACACGCCTTTGTAAACGATGGTGCGCATGGCTATCGTCTGCAGCATTATTACCTCACCCCGGCAGAACAACTTCGTCAGCTACATAACGACTTTGCCAATATCCGTGTTTTTGCGCGGGACGGTCACGAAATAGACAATCCGGATGAACTTAAAAATAATCGCGACGGTTATTTGTATTACCTGTGCACGATACGCTGACTTCAGACAGTGGTAACCAACGATTGAATGGGTGCGCCCATTTTTATTTGAATATTTGTAATCGCGCAAGAATCAATACGAGCGCTTGCAACACTGCCCCCTGTATACGACACGCAGCTCTTGACACTATACGCCAATGGCGTATAGTCCAACCATGATCTTCATCGAGACACCGATATTTACCCGCCTGATTTCAGAATTGCTGGAAGATGTGGAGTACTCAAAGCTCCAGACAGAATTATGCAACCGCCCAGATGCTGGCGACCTCATAAAGAATGGTGGTGGCATCCGAAAACTGCGGTGGAAAAGAGCCGGAACAGGCAAGAGTGGTGGTATAAGAGTGATCTATTACTGGATAACCGAAGACGAGCAAATCTTAATGCTCGTGGCCTATCCGAAAAACGTTAAGGACAATTTTGGTTATACCCCGATTTAACGGATACCTCATTAAGAGTGATAATACACTCGGAGGTAGCAAATGCAAAAGCGAAGAAAATACAGTCAGGAATACAAACAGGAAGCCGTCCAACT
>Ga0315281_10008203_pt1 | contig 14611 bp, 25 predicted proteins | sample YL17G07_0_MG_FD_204540 | JGI IMG/M metagenome (GOLD analysis project Ga0315281, IMG submission 204540) | Sediment microbial communities from Yellowstone Lake, YNP, Wyoming, USA - YL17G07_0 | ecosystem: Environmental > Aquatic > Freshwater > Lake > Sediment | place: USA: Wyoming | collected...
GCGACACGGTTACGATCGGGACAACCGTTTACACGTTTAAGAATATCCTGGGGGCGGCGTATGATGTCAAGATCGGGGCGACGATTTACGCCACGCTCACCAACCTCAAGGCCGCGATCAACGCGGACGGCACCGCGGGCGTCAACTACGGCGCCGGGACCGCGGCAAACCCTGTCGCCCTGGTCGCGTACTCCTGGCGCAACGACACGACGCTGCTCTATTTCCACGTCCACGGGAGTGTCTGCGGGACCAACGTGGCGACGGCGTCGAGTACCGCGCACCTGGTGTGGTCGTCCAACCCGCTCACGCGCCTGGTGTGCATGGCGCGGGTCAACGGGTTTGCCGAGTACGGCTACGGCGCCCTGGATGTCCACCACATCGGCGTGGACATCCCCGCGGTGCGGATCTCCCAGGCGGGCGTTGCCGGCGCGCTGATTTCCGGGCTGGTGGACGGCGATGCCCAGCCGCGCTTCGGGCTCCAAGCGGACGGCACCATGACCTGGGGACCAGGGACCGGCGCCGGCGACATCACGTTTGTCCGGACCGCCGCGGCCGCGGTGAAATTTCAGGGGCTCGGGGGGCACGATGCCGTGACGGGCTTTCAGATCCTCCGGGCGAACGCGAACCCGGTGCTCAACGTTGACACGCTCAACACTCGCGTGGGCATAGGGACGGCGGCGCCGGCCACGGCCCTGGACGTCGCGGGGGTGGTGAACGTGACGGGCTCCCTGCCTCTGCGGCTGGGCATGGCGCCGACTGATACGATTACGTACGATGGGGATACCCTGAGCAATTATGGACTCTCGTGGTTCAATGACTCCACTATGACGCCCGTGGCAGGGACCACCCTGGCGATCTCTGATTATCGGGGGATCAGGTTTTTCACAAGCGCTAATCCCAGGGTAGTGATTGACGGTGATGGAAAAGTGGGCATCGGGACGGTCGCGCCGAAAAGCAACTTTCACGTCGTGGGCCTGGCCGTCTATGCGACCAACGCGGCGGCCGTGGCGGCCGGCCTGACCGCGGGGGCGTTTTATCGGACCGGGGCGGACCCCGATCCGGTGTCTGTGGTGCATTGACGGGGGGTGATTATGCCGCTCACGGAAATCCTGCAGGTGCTCGGGTATCTTTTTCAGGCGATCGCCGGGCGGGACGCGGAGATCGCGCGCCTGCGGGCGGAGAATGCGCGCCTGGTGGAGGCAGGAATGCCTCGGGATCCTGAAAAGTAGGGGCACGCCATGGCGTGCCCGTACAGGGAATCGTACTACCCGGTCCGCAGCGATCGCGTGGCGGGCGACCTGGGGCGATTTTGACGCGGTTGGGCGTCGGGTGTGGGGCGTGGGGTGTCGGAAAGGGGGGTTGGCGACACCCGACCCCCGAAACCCGACCCCCCAAGGAGGGGAACATGGGACTACTCGGAACGTTTTTGAGCGTTTTCGGCAAGATCGTCGGGGTTCTGCCGCTCGCCATCCAGATCGCGGAGACGGTCCACGGCATCGTGGCGCCGGGGCAGAAGGGCGGTCCGACGAAGCTCCAGGCGGTCAAGACCGCGATCTCTCAGGCGATCAACGTTACGGACCTGGTGGCGGGAAAACAGATCGTGGACCAGGCGGCCTTCGACGCCAACCTGGAGGCAATGATTAACGCCGGCGTAGGCATCATGAACGCCTGCCGGCCGGCGAAGTAGGGTGTAGGGCGTCGGGTGTAGGGTGTAGGGTGTCCGACTCCCGACACCCGACCCCCGGCTCCCGTCAGAGGTGTGCGGTGCTGGAAATCTGGCAACTCATCCGGGGCATGGACCCGGCCGGCTTGCTCTTTATCGCCACGATCGGATTTGTGGTCGAGCGGCGCCAACGGCAGTTTGGCGAACGCCTGGCGCACGTCGAGGCGCAGCTCGAGATCCTGGTCGCTGGGCATAGGATGGTGAGTGATGGCAATCGTACGGCGCCCGCGGTGGACTCCGCTCGCTGACCCGCCCGGTCCGGATGCTGCCACGGCCACGCAGTTTGGCGACCTGGCGAGCTCGGACCTGGCGCTGCTCGACGCCGCGGACGCTGCGCTCGATCTGCCGCGCACGGACGCGCTTGGCGCATTCGATGCGGGCGTCTCCGCGCTCGCCAGCATCGGAGACGATCTCACCGTCGCCGGCGACGAGCTGGACGCGCTGCTCGCCGACGTGGAGGAAGACCGGAAGTTTGATTTTCTCGCCGAGGGCGATCTCTGGGATTCGCTGTTGGGTTCATTGTAGGGGCACGCCAGGGCGTGCCCCAACGGAGGTGCATATGGCAAGCGATCTTACGCCCAAAGTCACCGGCGTCGCCGAGGTGGTAACCCTCACGCCGCAGGGGACCGTTCTTCCCCAGGTGAGGGTCACGTTCACTGTGGGGGCTCACGGTCCGTTTACTGTGACGCTCCCGCGCGACGGATTCACCGCGGCCGCGGTCCGGACGGAAATGGAAAAACTGGCCGGCCCGCTCCGCGAGCTCGCCCTGTAGGGCCGGGGCTTGCCCCGGCCTCTCGAGAGGCTGATATGAGCAACGGCTATACCGGCGGGGGCGCCGGCGGCGGCGCCGGCTCGACCACCAGCGGGATCGGCGGCATCATCGCGTCGCTGGGCGCCATCGCGTCCTATGCGATCGACTATGTGCTCGCCAAGGCTATCGGTATCGTGGCCGATGGCCTGAGCATTCTCGCCTCCACGGCCGACAGCCTGGCCGGGTCGATCACGAGCCTGGCCGGCACGGTCAACGGCACGCTCATGCTCACCGGCGTGCTGTTCGGAGCGGTCACGGCCGCTAAAAACGCTGTCGGGGCGGTGGTGGGCGCCCTCAAGAGTCTCAACTGGGGCCGGATCTGGAAAATCTTTCACTCGCTCTGGTCGAAGCTCCACCGCGCTATCCAGTGGTACAGGCTCCACGTGCTCGGCCCCATCGAAAAGATGCGCCGGCAGATCCTGGATCTGTACCGCAAGATCTTCCGGCCGCTCGTGCAGCTCCTCGACACGCTGCGGGTTGGGGTGCGGATCATCGGGATCTTTAACCGCCGCCTGGCGGCCAAGCTCGACGCGGCGCTGTGGAAGCTGGAGAGCAAGCTCCTGTTCCCGATCACCGCGGCGCTGCATCGGATCAACGGCCTCACGTCCTACCTGGCCGCGCTCATCACCGAGGCGGGGCTCCTCGATCGCGCGCTGCTCCTCGAGTCTCTCCGGCGCGACGCCTCGCTGGTGTGGGGGGTCCTCACCAATCCGCGCGGCCTCCTCTACACCGCGCCGGCGCCGGCGACCTCTAAGACGATGGCGGACGTCGTGAGTGACGTACACATCTACCGTACGACGGGCGGCGGGCCCGTGGCCGACTACGTGGACCAGGTGCACCAGGTGGTGATCGACACGATCGGAGGTACTGCATAGATGGGCGCTTTTACTGGCGACAACACCGTACCCCCAGCTCCGGATTACCCTCCGGAGAACGCGATCGACATCAGCTCGTTAGTGTCCGGCGCGATCAAGGCCGCGCAGGATGCCGGCGTGATCAAGACCCCTGGCGGCCTACAGATCTACCCGCTTCCTGGATGGCTCATCAAAGAGGGCGTCGGCGGCATCGGCGCGATCGGGGATATACTCGCCTTCCTCTTCCAGATCCTCAGCAACATCATGCTCCCCGTGCTCAAGGCCCTGGTGTCCGCCGTGTCGCAACCGCTCCACGTGGGCATGGATGCCCTCGGCGACCTCACTAAGGTGTACGCCCAGGAGTTCGGCTCGTATACGCGCTCGGGCGGGAAGCGCGTCGGCACGCCTGGGCATGAGTCCGTGGAGTCAGTCTCCCAGGGGATGTTTGATGCCATCCTCTCTCCGATCGCGCAGATCACCGGCGCCGCCAACCCCGCCACGGTGGGCTCCGGCGAAACAAACGCCGCGAACGCGCTCGGGTCCGTGATCTCGTTGCACCTTTGCACGTGGATGATTAACATTATTAGTAATCTCACGGGCGTAGGGGCTTTGAAGTTCATCAACTCGTTCGACGACGTGATTTTGGCCGCGCTTTCCACCAGGTCCCTCTCGCGCCTGGCCATGAAGGGCTACCTCACCAAGTTTATCTCGGACCCGCTCACGCGAGATCTCAACATCGACCTGCCCCTCGAAATCGGTAGCAGCAGCCAGCTTGTCAAGCGGTACATCCGCGGGAACATCGACGCCGACGCCCTCAAGTCGGCACTGCGTGGCAAGGGATTTAACGATTCGGTCGTCGAGGACATGCTGCTCGACGCCGCCCGCCTGCTAAGCGTGGAGGCCTCCGTCTACCTGGTCCACAAGGGCACGTGGACCACCGACGACGCGGTGACTAACCTCACGCAGCAAGGCTACCCCGACGCCGTGGCCGGCGCCGTGTTCGCACTCGCCCAACAAACCCTGGTGAGATCTCAGATGCGCAGCACCGCCGAGGTGATCGTGACCGCGCTGGGCAACCACCAGATCGACTCGGACACCGCCCGAAAACTCCTCGCCGAGTTGGATTTTTCCGATGACGAAGTCCAAGCCTTTGTCCTCCACGGCAACATGTTGGCCGAGCTCCCCACCATCCTGTCACTGTCTCAGGTCCGCGCACTCTACACCGCGAGCCTCGTCGATCTCGGCTTTGTCCAGGACTACCTGGCAGAGCAAGGCTACAGCTCGCGCGATCAAGACCTCCTTTCTCTCCTCTACTTCACCAAGGCCGCCGAGCGCGCGGACCGGAAAGCTGAGCTTGCCAACCGGCGCCGTGTCCTGGACCAGGCCGCCGCTGACAAGGCCGCCGCGGCCGCCGCCGCGAAAGCGGCCGCCCTCGCCAAACTCGCCGCCTCCCAATCCGGCTAACCCCCACCGCCCGCACGTCCGCGCGCTGGCGCCATCCTCCCGCCCGCTAGTATTATCCCCTCCGCGTATTTCCTAAAATCTAACTATCGCATTTTCAGTGCCCCTCGGTAGGTAGAGCACTCAGGTCGCGCGGCTTGGGCCATGGAAAACGCAAAGCAAAGGAATTCTTATCGTTTTGCCGAGGGCAGGGAATCGCGGCGCCAGTGAAACCGCACGAATTTCCGAAACCGCACCGGAGGCGAAAAGGCCGAAAGGCGGCGACGGCAAAGCTGAAAGGCGGCGGTTTCGGGGCGAAAACGTCGGCGGATCTCCGGACCATGGCCGGCGAAAGAGGGCAGGGAAATGAGCGGCCGGCGCCAGGGGTGGACGCGCTTGGCGTCGGGGAAAGCGCGGAGGGAATTAGATCGACAGGACGGAAGGCAGGAATTGGGGAGGAAGTTTCGGGGCGCCGATGCCGGGGAAAACGAAATTCAGCACGCCGGCCTTTTGGAATGTGGCCGCCATGTCCGAGCCGAGAAAACGGCAGACCAGGGCGGGGATTACTATGGCCCGGATGTCGGTCGGGAGGAGAAAGCCCTCGGCGTGGCGCGCCTTGATGAGATCTAGCTGAGGCGGGCTTTGGCCCTGATAGAGGGGCAGGAGGTGGCTGTATAACTGGAGGCGTCCGAGTTCTTTCGCGCCGGGGCGCTCGCTCACTTCGATCGCCCAGGTCTGGTTTTCCCGCTCCGCGACGACGTCCACGCGCATGGCGGTGACCGCGTACCAGTCGCGTTTGAGGGCGGGGGACATATCAGCCCCTGGGCGCACGCCGGCGCCACAGCGGACGTTGTACCAGAACGACTCGAATTTATCCTGGTACAGAACGAGCCACTTTCGCCAGATCTCTGCCGACACGGCGTTGAGGCCGTCGTACCAGGGCCGTTTCTCCTCGTCGATTAGAGGCACTAGCGGATCTCCTTGCCGGTGATGGTGTACCGCTTGGGCGTGGCCGGCGCCGTGTTGACCTTCGGAGCGAGAACGGGCGTGACGCTCACGCCAGGTACGACATGGCCGGACCAGGCATCGTTCAAGCCGCGCGAGTACTCATTGTTGAGGTCATGGTGTCGGTCGCTGATCGCCCGCTGGCGGCCTTGCTCCCAGCACTCGCCGGCGCGGCGGATGGCTGGGCCGAGGAGCCACACCAGGAAGTACGCCTGGAGGGCGATAAACGGCGCAAATAACACTAGGACAGGAAGTAGGATCGGTGCTAATAGTTCCATGATTAGTTACCCCCCGGCTTCTTCTTCTTCTTCTTCTTCGAGGTCCAGCTCTTCTTCTTCGCGGCGCTTGTCGTCGGCTTCCTGGTCGCCGCCGCCGCGGTCCTCGCGGACGCGGCGCGCGGTGCGGATGAGCGCGGCAAGGAATTCAGAGAGGCCCATCTATTCCCCCGCTCGAGCGGTGACCGCCTCATAGTCCGGACCTGACAGGTCCACGTTGACGGCGGCGCCCCAATCCTGGAGGAGCCGGCGCTTGAAGCGCGCCGGCACGTGGAGGTCGCGGACCCATTCTATCACCGCTTGCTTGCGATCCGGCGCTAGGAGTTGCGCCGGGATCTCACCTGCCAAGCTGCCCATACGATCGCTCCCACGTAGAAAATCGCAAACCCGCAGGCCAGCACGAACGCGAACCAATCGAGGATTTTACGGCAGAGTTCCATCGCTCAGCCCTCTCCCCCGGGCAGTCGTGGACCGCGTCACCCGGGGGGTTGTTGCAAGTCACGCATACGCAGAATACCCGCGCTTAGATCGAGCTGCGCGGGGGAGAGGGCTCAGATAACCTGGAGCCTGCGATCTCCGCTCGCGTGGACCCGCTCGCGGACCGCGCGCGGCATGATGATGCACCCGTGGCTAGCGCATCCTGGATGCTCGATCGCGTCTCCGTGAATCAGGAAGCCGGAGCGGCCGAACATCTCATTCTCCGGATCTGGCTCGAGCGGGAGAACGTAGGGGCCGTGAGTCGGCGTGTCGGTCGGATCGCCGATGGTGTAGAGGCCGCGGGGGATCGGACCGAAGTTGTGGACCCCTTGCTTGGTGTAATCGTTCCGCGCTTCCGGAGCCCCTGAGTACCCGGTACCGATCTGGTCCGCGTCGTGGAACAGCAAGCCGGTCGATTGCGCGAACAACCACATCACGCACCTCCGCTCCTGTACGGGCACGCCATGGCGTGCCCCTACTGTTTTTTCAGCTCGGACGGATGACGAAGCGCGGTCGTACCGTCCGAGAGCTTGACGACGACGAACGGCACCGGCTCGAGCTTAGGCACCTTTACGGTTTGCGCTCCTGGTGCGCTTCCGCTTGCCATGACGTACCTCCTTCGCGAGCAACAGCCGCGGCTGTCCGGATCGCTCCCGCCAGTAGTTCAGATTGCGGAGCGTTCTCATCACTGTCTGTTCGTACTCGCTGGCGATGATGTCACTCACCCGATGGGAGCTGCGTGACGCCCACACCTAACACCTCCCCGGTCAACCCCGTGACGCTATCAACTACCATGTCACCCGGCAGAACGCCGATATTATGCAGGTCTGACACAAGCGCGGCGGGGCGGGGCACTCGCCCCACTTGCGCGCGCAGCCGCGCGGTTAAGAGCTCGAAATCACCTGCCAGACCGTCCCAGCCGTTGCTCATAAGGACCTCCGGGTTTCGGGTGTCGGGTGTTGGGAGTCGGCCTCCAGCAAGGGCGAGCGCCGCTCGCCCCTACGCCACTTCGGCCGGCCGTTGAGAAATGGCCGGTGCTCCTCTATCGTCTTGGGCTCAAGGTTCTCCGGGCGGGGGTCGAGGCGGTCCCCGTTGATGTGGTGCGCTTCCTCGTTTGACGCCAGCTTCCGATGTAGTTTGGCCTCCAGCACGAGGATGTGGACGTACACATTACGGAGCGGTCCCGCGGTGATTCGCAAATACCCATCGTTGCTCACGGTCGTTCCCCCCTTCCACTTGCCGTTTTTACCTCCGCGCAAGTAGGGGGTCACTTGGGCCATCCGTGCTCCTTGCAAAGTAGCAACCTCATCCATTTCCTCATCGGGTGCGAGTAGATCGAGATACACCCACAGGTGAGGAAGCGGAGCTTGATCGTCCGCGGCTTGCTCGCGGCCTGCTTCTTAGTCGCCACTTGTGCCATGCTTCACCTTGCTTCCACTGCCTTCTGCCTACTGCCTTCTGCCTTCTGTTTTCCGCCAGGCCCGTTGCCCAAGCGCGGCCATGACGTGCATCCGCTCCCCGACAGACTCCACGTTCTGTGCGGGCCATCATGCTTTGCCGGTCGCTCGCACCACAGGATGCCGAATCTTGACCGGCACCGGCGCCCCCCTGGAAATCGGGCTTTACGGCTGTTCATGTGGCGCTCCGCTCCCGCTTGGCGACTTCAATCGCCAGCATCTCGAGCTGGATTACCAGGGATGCCGTGGGGTCCAGCCCGAGCTTGACCAGGGCCGCTTCAAGCCGCCTCCGGCAACTATGATGGTAATAGCGGAATTCGACATCATGCGCCGGCTCAAACTCTAAACAGGCCACACACGTTGGCGGGCGGAAGTCGAGCGCGGGGGCGGCGGAAGGAACCTCCGCTGTTGAGGACGGAGGAGGAGCCGCCGCCTCCCGCGCGTCTGCGATCGCCCGCCAACGGCGGACCTCTGCAACCGTCGCACCCTGGACGATCGCCCAGCGGAGGTAGTACACGCGGTCCTCCGCGCGACGCATTTTATTGAGCTCGACCGCTACGCCGAGGGCGATCTCCTGTTTCGCCGTCGCCTCGAGCACGGCGGGATCTCCGCGGAGGAGATTGAGTCGCCCCTCGACGTAGCTGCGGTTTTGGCGGACCAGGGCCGCTAGGCGGTCCGTATCGTTCCCGCAGTCGGGGAGGAGCTCGGCGTAAAACGCCGCCTCCTCGACCGGGGATAACTCCTGGCGGTACAGGTTTTCGTGGACCTGGAGCGCAGTAGGATTCGCATCCTTCGAGCCTCGCACCAGACAGGGAACAGCGACCAGTCCGGCTCGTCGGCAGGCGAGTAGTCGTCGATGTCCGGCCAACACCTGATAACCACCGTCCACCTCCCGCACCGTGATGGGATTGATGAGCCCGACGCGCGCGATCGACCCGGCCAGCTCGTCGACCTGGTCGTCGGGGATGATGGCCCGCGCCACCTGCGCCGGCTCGCGGATTTCGCCGATGGCAATTTTAGCGAGGTGCATTATTGGCCGACTCCTCCGTCAAGGTCATAAGCGGCGGCGTGGTGATGGCGATCACCCGCGGGGTGAAGTTGCCGCGGTCGAGGCGTTGCACGCACACCACCTCGCCGGCCAGGTACACCCGCACTTCGTCGCCGCGGTTAAAGCCCAGGGCGCGGGCGTAGACGGCGGGAATCGTGAGCCCAACACTCGACCCCGATCTGACCAGCCGCCGCACTCGACTGTCCTGATACTTCACCTACGTACCTCCACCTATACCCCCACCCTGAAGGGGCAAAAGAACGTTGCACTCGAGCGATCCGCGCCCGTAGCCGTTCGCTTTTGCCTGCCGGTAGATCTCCTGCGTGAGCTCCACGCACTCCGCTACCTCCTGGTAATCGCGGTGATCTACCGCCCGCAGCTCGAGCTGTCGCAGTAGCCGCACGATTTGACCCCGCGTCAGCCAGATCGGCAGCTGCTTGTCGTTGCGATTGATTCCGGTTGCGCCCATACCTCACCCCCTCCTCTTCGTTTTTGGGTTTGTATTGTCCTTCTGATTATCTACCTGGGAGGGGTTGGCGACCGCAGGTTTACATAATATACCTTGTGGGGCAGGGAAGGGAACGCCCACAAGGCGGCAGAGGTCGGAGAGGTTGACGAGGTGCGACGCTTCCAGCGCGCGGCGTTTGCGGATCTCCTCACGCTCGGCATCGCGGTCCACGATCTCCCGGAGTTTCGCGCACGTGCCGGCGGGCCACGCCAGCGCGGACTCGACGGTCTCACGGAATTTCCGTATGCAGATCGGCACACCGCTTGGCGCGGTGCCTCCACCAACTACGGGTACGTGGACGTGCTTGCGTTTCGGCACGTAGCCACCCTCCCATATCACTCTACCGTCTGTCAAGTAGTATTTAGGGTCCCAGTGGTATGTTCGCCTTTTGTTCGGCGAAGGGAAGGCGAATAGAACGCGGCAAAAGGTAGGACTTTAACAGCCTGCCTGTAGCTCGCCCCCTCCTGGGCGAGCGAGAGCGTACAGGCAAGCAGGCTGTAAATCAAGTCCTAGGGGTTGTGGCGGCAAAATGTCTACCACTATATATAGTGGCGAACAGAAGGCGAAACACTACCCATTGTGGTACTGTCTGCAAGAAACTACCACCCCTTGTGGTTTCCCCTTGACAAGCCCCTATCCCTGGGCGTAGCGTTTTCCCATAACGGGTGATCGGGGGTCGGGAATCGGGAGTCGGGCGTCGGCAGAAACCGGACCCAACACCCAACACCCGGCACCCGAATCCCGACAGAGGAGGACCATCATGGCGAAGGACATTGCGAGTATTGCCGCGAAATTCGTGCAGCGCGCGGGCGCCGCGGCGTCCGACTACGCGGCGGGCGTGAAAACGACGACCAAAGATTGGGCGACCGCGGCTGCGGGCGCTGAGCCCGCATACAAGCAGGCGGTCGTGGAGGCGGCAGGCCGCGGGGCGTTCGGGAAAGGGGTAGCGGCCGCGGGCACGGCGAAGTGGCGCGACAACGCCGTCAACGTCGGAGCGACGCGCTATCCGGGCGGTGTGGCGAACGCCAACGCGGCGTACCAAAAGGGGTTTGGGCCGATGCTCCAAGTCCTGACCTCGCTCACCTATCCACCGCGCGGACCGGCCGGCTCGCCGGCGAATTTGCAGCGGGTCCAGGCCGTCGCGGACGCACTGCATCGGGCGAAGATCGGGCAGTAACCCGGGACTCGGGTTTCGGGTTTCGGGTTTCGGGTCCGCGCGCCGGCGCGCGCGGGTGCAATTCACACCTGACGCGCGGCGGGCACAGACCGCCGCGACATGGAGGGTAATATGAAGGTACGTGATGTCTACATCACCAGTTCCGAGGCGCTGGTGGACAGCGGCTCGAAGACCTGGCCCTTGAATTCCCTGGGAAAAATCGCGCACCTGCGGATCAAGATCGGCGCGACGAACGGCGCAACGTCCAACACGGTGGGGAAGCTGAAGGGGTTGGTGAGCAAGATCGAGGTTATTGACGGCTCGAACGTCATCGCCTCGTGCTCGATGACGGAGTGGTTCGCCGCGAACTGCTACAACAACGGTGTGGCGCCGTTTCACGATCTCTCCGCGGGCGCCGCGGTGGTGATTGCGGACGAGATCTTCGTCCTTTTCGGCCGCTACCTGGGCGACCGCGAGTACTACCTCGATCTGTCGCGCTTCAGCAACCCACAGCTGCGCATCACCTGGGCGTTTGCGGTTTCGGCGACCGTGGGCATCGCCACCGGCACGGGCCGGCTGAGCGTGATTGCGCGCTCCCTCGAGGACCAGGTGCTCCCGTACAAGGGCTTCATCATGCGCAAGGAAATCGGGAGTTGGGCGTCGGCGGCGTCGGGCGATCAACCATTCGTCCTGCCGCTGGACTACCCGTACATGGGGATCTACGTCGCGGCGCTGAAAACCACGGTCGAGCCGGATACGATCATCACCAACGTCAAGCTGACGCGGAACACCGACCAGTACATCGACTTCTCCCTGACGGGTCGGGATGCGTTCGCGCGCGCGTTGGCGACGTTTGGGGCGTTCCGTGAGAAATTCCGGCCGCTGCAAGACACCGCGGCAACCTGGCTGGGAGATTTGTATTTCAAGACCGGGGCATGGATGTCCCGGCCGGCCGCTACGTCCAAATCGGTTACCACTACGGTAGCTGCGGAGAGCGTAACGACCGCGGCCACCACGGGCGGCACGGCGGATACGCAAGAGATCGAGCTCGAGGGCGGAGCTCCGGGCGCGTCTCTGTATCTCCCGTTCCACGACGGCGACCCGTACCTCCCACCGGACCCGAGCGATTTCCTGAATCCCTCCGGCTTGGGCGAGCTCAAGCTGCTGCTCACCCAGGGCGTTGCCGCGGCGGCCGGTACGGTGGTGGTCGAGCAACTGCGGGTCTGAGGGGCACGCATGGAGCGTTTGCGGGGGCCATATAACAAGTGTGCCTCGTGCTCGTTTGAGGCTACACAAGTTAAGTATTGCCCCTTTCATGGCAGGGAACTTGAGCACATCCCGCCGGAGCGGCGGTGTCCGTTCTGCACGGAAGTGGTGTGGTACGCGGACGCGACGTTCTGCGGGATGTGCGGGCACGCATTGTAGGGGCACGCCATGGCGTGCCCCTACCGAGGTGACGGATGGGACAACCCGCGGGCGTTCCGCAAGGCGCAATCGAATGGCGTCCGGATCCGGGCGCGATCGTGACGCCGGCGATCCCGATCGCCGAGGATGACGACCTGGTGGTGACAACCTGGGGGATCCTCACCGGGCAGACCCTGGAGATCAACTGTCGGGTGCTCACGCCCGGCGGACCTCCCGCACGGCTGAGTTTTTACGTCACTGTGGCCGCCGGCGCCCCCGCGACGGTCAAACGTTTACCCCTACCGGCCGGCTGGCTGCTCGATCTCTCGGTGACCAGCGACTACTCCGGCTTGAGGCGGGGTGATGTTTTCATCCAGCTCGCTCTCGAGCCATCCACCAGCGGCGCCGATGTCCTCGCCAAGCACACCATCCTGATTCAGGACTACCTCCAGACGGGGATGCACCTGGCGTGGCCCGGTTCGCCGATCCGCTCGTCGCTCGACGGGGAGTTTAAGCAGAGTTCGGTGCTCGGGACCAACCCCGCGGCGGGCGCGGAGATTAGCCAGGCTGTGCCGGCGGCAAACCGCTGGAAACTCAAGGCTTTCACGTACACCCTCGTTACGTCCGCGACCGTAGCGACGCGGCAATCGCATCTCATCATCGACGATGGCAGCAACATCCTGCTCGATTTCCCGTCGTCCACGACTCAGACGGCCAGCCTGACCCGGACCTATTTCTGGGCTCCGTACGCGTACGCCCCCGGAGCGGTGCTCACCAACATCTACAACCCGATTCCCGCTGGCCTGGTCCTGCCGACCGGCTGGCGCTTCCGCACGGTGACCGATCTTATGGATGCCGCGGACGACTACGCTGCCCCCCGGTACTGGATCGAGCAGCACATCGAAGTGTAATCTTCGTGCGCGTATGATCTATGTCTTCCCCCTGCTCATCCCGCACTCGACGCCCGCCACAGCGCCTCAGATAACGGTCTGCCAACTCAGCGCCGGCACGCTTATCCGCATGGCGCTCCAGTTTCCCGGCGGGCTAATCGGCCTCGCGCACGTGGGGCTCAACGTCGGACTCCACCAGCTCTATCCGACCAATCCCGAGGGCAGTTTTGCCAGCTCGAGTGAGACGGTCGAATGGGAGGAGGAGTACGAGCTGAGCGAGCCGCCCTATCAGCTCGTCGCCCGCGCGTGGAATGACGACGACACGTACGACCACACGATCACGGTCCGCGTGGTGATTCGAGAGCCGGCGGCGACCAAGTCGCTGTTTGAGGAGATTAAGAGTTTGTTTGGAGGGTAGGGGCACGCCATGGCGTGCCCGTACGGTGGGGTGTCGGGTGTCGGAAAGGCGGCGATCCCGACACCCGACACCCGATACCCGACGCCCGGTGATTAAACATGGCGCATGGCTGGAGCGATTACACCCCGTTTGACATTCCGCTTGGCGCGGCGATCGGCGGGACCGGCCGGACCGCCCTGGATGCCAACTGCCTCCTGGTGGGCAACGGCGTCGGACCTGTGCTGTCGGTTGGCCCCGGCACGCTGGTCCAGGTCCTCCTGATGCCTAACAGCATCGTGTTTGGCGGGACCGCGCCGAAGCAGCTCTCGGGCGGGCCGGAAATGATCTCCTACCAGTACGCCGCCGGCGTCCGCGTCTGGGAGGCGATGTTTGTGGGGAGCGACTTCAACGCCCGGATGCTGGTGGACGACGTCGCCGGCGCGGGGTTCGAGCTGGGACCTGGTGGGTCCGGAGCGTTTAGCGACCAGGATACTTCCATACGCCGCTGGGATGGCGACGGCACGCTCAAGCTCATCACTAACCGCGAGGTCGAGGTCTCACGCTCGGACGCTCCGGGCGGCATTCGGCTGTCCATATCCGTCAATCCCTGGTCGGACGGGACCCTGACCAGCGACGGCACGCAGCCTAGTGACGGCGACACGGTTACGATCGGGACAACCGTTTACACGTTTAAGAATATCCTGGGGGCGGCGTATGATGTCAAGATCGGGGCGACGATTTACGCCACGCTCACCAACCTCAAGGCCGCGATCAACGCGGATGGCACCGCGGGCGTCAACTACGGCGCCGGGACCGCGGCAAACCCTGTCGCCCTCGTTCCCTACTCCTGGCGCAACGACACGACGCTGCTCTATTTCCATGTTCACGGGTCCGTGTGCGGCACGAACGTGGCGACGGCGTCGAGCACCGCACACCTGGTGTGGTCGTCCAACCCGCTCACACGCCTTGTGTGCATGGTGCGGGTCAACGGGTTTGCCGAGTACGGCTACGGCGCCCTGGACGTCCACCACATCGGCGTGGACATCCCCGCGGTGCGGATCGCGCAGGCGGGCGTTGCCGGCGCGCTGATTTCCGGGTATGTGGATGGTGATGCGCAGTCGCGATTCTACCTCCAGGCTGATGGGACAATGACCTGGGGCCCGGGT
>Ga0315281_10008204_pt1 | contig 14610 bp, 10 predicted proteins | sample YL17G07_0_MG_FD_204540 | JGI IMG/M metagenome (GOLD analysis project Ga0315281, IMG submission 204540) | Sediment microbial communities from Yellowstone Lake, YNP, Wyoming, USA - YL17G07_0 | ecosystem: Environmental > Aquatic > Freshwater > Lake > Sediment | place: USA: Wyoming | collected...
CCGCTTCCGGGCGTCCTTTCTTCTTCCTCAAAGCGCGGCTATTTTAATCTGAAATGACGAAAAGATGGGATGGATTATTTTAGGAGCGGAGAATCTATAAAGCAGGAATTAATGTAAGAGGCAACACGCCTCATCCCCGCGTTCTGCCGCGGAGCGGCTTACTTGAACCCTTCGTTCGAGAGGGACGCTCCACCGCTGCGATGGATGTTGATAAGACCGAAGGACAGCGCCCGGTTGCAGGCTGCTTCGACCCGCGCGATACCGTAGCGTTCGGGAAGACGAAGGAGCTTCTGGGCCTCTCTGATCCGCGCCCACGGGAAGTCTCCAATAAAAAGCGCCTCCATAAATTTGCCCTGCGCAAGGCCGTTTTCACCTCCCTTCTGGGTGTAGTAGTCGCAGTCGCGCATGGCGTAGGCGCTCTTCTCCGGCGGATAATCGGCATAGTCCGTGGAGCGCTTGCCCTTGGCCATTTTGGCGTGGACTTTGATGATCTGGTTGTCGTGGTAGATTCGCACCAGTCGGCTGTCGCCACGCACAGACACGGTTTTCGTGAGATAGGGATGCGGCACGGAGTAGAGGGCCAGGCCGAAACGGATGTGATGATCGGGGTGGATCTTGCAATCAGCCCAGACCGGGACGTCGAAACGTTCCGCCGAAAGCGGCAGGCGCTGTCTCTGCCATGCGCACAGTGCACTCTTTGCCGCCGAAGTCCAGATGCTTGCAGGAGTAGCGATAAAGTGCGTTGTAATCGACAGCCACGCCCATGCGCGTCAGTTTGATGTGGACTTTCGTGAGGGTGAGGTCGTCATTATGCTCTCGACCGAGATGAAGGCAGGTCTTCTTTTGCTTGATGAGCACCGGGGAAGAAATATTGCTCAACGCTTTGGTTTGAAATTCATCGGACTGATGGGAATGCTGATTGAGGCGAAACGGAAGGGTCACATCCACGCAGTGAAACCGATCCTCGACGACCTGATCGCAACGGCGGGCTTCTGGGTGGACAATCGCCTATACGCCCGGGTCTTGCAGGAAGCGGGAGAGTAAAAGACAGAGCATCTTGGGATCACCCGTAAATCCACTGTGCTAAAACTGTGCTAAAACGCATCCAAACAGGCAAAATCATCGTAACAGCATAGTAACGTAAAGCGACGGCTTCTTGAATTTTCCTTTTTCCGCCCCCTTTGAAATTTGCATGTTCATTCCTGGAGCTTCTTAATCCCATTTTTACAAAATGTCTCTTTTCGGTCTATCCGGTTTCTTATGATTTTCTGGTTTTGTCTATATTTTTCTCCCTCAAAGCTCCATGTCGAAGGATGCCAGAGATGAAATACATTCGCGAGACCTCGCACCGATCTGACCTGTTTACCCAGGTTCAGCACCCTGATACCCAGGTCATTATCTTCAAGCGATCCATCCAGAAAATCCTCATCGCAGCCATTGATATCCATGAACAAGCTTTTATAAAAGCTGAAATTACAGCCCCAGATGCCGTCGTCGGTAATTCGATCACGGTGCATCAGGCTCCTGAGCAGCGGGTTTGTTATCCGGACCGCCTCTTCGGCCTTGCGTGAATTGCCTGCCAGCGAGTCTAAAATGAGTCGCGGACTGAAGCTGTTCAATACCGAGCTCTCCTTGAGCAATTGTTCGGTCAATTGCCGTCCGAGCTCCACCCGCTTGCCGCCCAGAATAGCATCAGGGCCGCTGTGCTGAACATGCGCCCGTATGAAGTGACGATGTGCCATGCAGTCACCGTCAATAAAGACCAGGTACTCGCCTGTTGCCTGCCTGACCGTTTCATTTAATATCCTCGGCTTCCTGAAGCCGATATCCTCCTGCCATATGTGCTTGATGGGAAAGAGGTCCTTCAATTGGGACTGCATTTCGTGAACCGCATCGAGAGTCTCTGAAGAACTCCCGTCATCGGCTATCAATATCTCAGACGGAACCATGCTCTGTCTTGACAGACTCAGCAAGCACAGTTTGAGCGCTTTTGGACGGTTATAGGTGGGGACAATGATCGATATTTTCATCCTATAATACTTGAATCCCCTCTATAATAATGCGTGAAGGTAATTCCGTTCCCCTGTCCCGCACTGTTCCGCATGATAGGAACTCCTCACGAGCGGTCCGGCCATGACGTGCTGAAATCCTATGTTCAAAGCCTCTTCGCGAAGCAATGCGAATTCATCGGGATGGTAATATTTTTCAACAGGCAGATACTTTTTGCCTGGTTGAAGGTATTGGCCGATTGACAGGATGGAACAGCCGGCATTCCTGACATCCCGCACTACCATTCTAATCTCATCGAGCCCTTCTCCCAGTCCGAGCATAAGCCCGGTTTTTGTGAGTGCGCCGGCTGCATGCGCCGCTGCGAGCAACGCCATTGATCGTTCATAATCAGCCTGCGGCCTCACGGTTGGATACAATGCCGGCACGGTCTCGATATTATGATTCAGCACATCAGGGGACGCATCAAGCACTGTTCTGAGGGAAAGCTCGGAACCTTTAAAATCCGGGATCAGGACCTCGACACGACATACAGGACATTTTTTTCGTATGGCCTTGATAGTAGCGGCAAACAGAAAGGCCCCGCCATCGTCCAGATCGTCCCTGGTGACTGATGTGATGACGGCATATTTCAAGTTAAGAGAGGCCACGGCGTGGGCAACCCGATTCGGCTCATCAAGATCAAGTCCCCGCGGCGCGCCTTTTGGAACACCGCAGAATCGGCAGCCCCTGGTGCAGACGTTTCCGAGGATCATGAACGTGGCCGTGCCCGCGTTCCAGCACTCGGTCTGGTTCGGACAGGCTGCGCTGCTGCAGACGGTATGGAGGTTATTGTCCCTGATCAGATGCCGCATGTTTGCCAGGCGCTCGTTCGTCGTGAGCCGGATCTTGAACCAGGGAGGCAGGCGTTTTGTTTTTTCTTTTATCCGCATGATAAAGCCGACATGATGACCGCTATTAATGTATTATTGCGCCGCGTCCCTTCCGGCCGCGCTCAGGACGGGCCTCAGCGGATAATTTCGCTATGCTTTCTCTTTCAGCGCGTTATTGATCACCTGGTCTATGGTATCCACAAATATAAATTCCATTTCCTTGCGCAGGTCCTCGGGCACATCTTCGATGTCATGTTCGTTCTGCCGGGGAAGAATTACCGTCCTGATCCCCGCCCGCTTGGCGGCGAGCACTTTCTCCTTCACCCCCCCAATCGGCATGACCTTGCCTCGGAGCGTGATCTCACCCGTCATTGCCAGATCCTGTTTTGCCAGCCTCCCGGTGAGCATGGACACGATGGCTGTAGTCATGGTAACACCCGCGGACGGACCATCTTTGGGGATCGCGCCTGCGGGCACATGGATGTGAATGTCGCTTTTTTCGAAAAAATCCTTGTTGATCCCGAATGATTCCGCCTGAGAGCGCACATAGGAGAGCGCGGCCTGGGCGGATTCCTTCATCACCTCTCCAAGCTGGCCCGTGAGAGTCAGCTGCTTGCTTCCCGGCATCCGTGAGGCTTCGACAAACAGTATGTCGCCTCCGCTGGGTGTCCATGCAAGGCCCGTGACCACGCCAGGCCGGTCGATCATGATTGAGGTCTCGGCGAAAAACTTCGGTCTTCCCAGATAGTCGTGCAATTCATCCGCCTTGATCGTGACAGGCGTTGGTTTTTCCTCCGCCACGGCCTTCGCCACCTTGCGGCAGACGTTCGCGATCTCACGCTCCAGGTTCCTGACGCCGGCCTCGCGGGTGTAGTCCTTGATGATGCCACGGAGCGCATCTTCCGTGAGCACGAGCTCGTCGGGCCGGAGCGCATTCGCCTTGATCTCTTTTGGGACCAGGTATTTCCGGGCAATATTCATTTTCTCGTGCTCTGTATAACCAGGCAAATGGAGCACCTCCATGCGGTCCAGGAGCGGAGGCGGAATGGTTTCAAGCTGGTTCGCCGTGGTGATGAACATGACCTTTGACAGGTCGAACGGTACGTCGAGATAATTGTCCCGAAAATCTTTATTTTGCTCGGGATCGAGCACCTCGAGCAGCGCCGACGACGGATCTCCTCTCCAGTCGGAACCGGTCTTATCCACCTCATCGAGCATGATCACCGGGTCCCTGGTCTCTACCCGTTTGAGCGCCTGGATGATCCTGCCCGGCATGGCCCCTATGTAGGTCCGGCGATGGCCTCGGATCTCGGCCTCGTCATGTATACCGCCTAAAGACTGGCGCATGAACTTTCTGCCCAATGCGCGGGCGATGGACTGTCCGAGCGATGTCTTTCCCACACCCGGCGGTCCCACAAAACACAGGATGGGTTCGCGAGTCCTGATCCCCTCATCGGCGCTTCGCTCTTCACCGAGTTTTTTTACGGATAAGTACTCCAAAATTCGGTTTTTGATCTTTTCGAGGTCATAGTGGTCCTCGTCGAGCGTCACCTTGGCCCTGGCGATATCAATGGGTGTGGCCGAGGTCTTGTTCCAGGGGAGGCTGGTCATCCATTCGAGATACGTACGAATGACGGAATATTCAGGCGATGCCGGCGAAAGCTTTTCCATGCGTCCCAGCTCCCGCCTGGCCTCTTTATCCGCCTCGGGAGGCAGTTTGGCCTGCTCGATCTTCTCTCGCAGGTTCTTCATCTCCGCGCCATCATCGCCCTCCTCGCCGAGTTCCTTGCGGATGGCCGCAAGCTGCTGCCGAAGAAGATATTCCCTCTCGGCCTTCTGCATCTGGTCCTTGGCCTGTCCCTGTATCTTCCTGCCGAGTTCAAGCACCTCGACTTCGCGGTTCAGGTACTGCATGAGCTTGGCGAGCTTGTCCTGTACCGATTCTATTTCCAGTATCTCCTGCCGTTGCGCCAGATCCAGCCGGATGTTCGTTGCAATAAGGTATGCGAGCTGGCGCGGGTCTTCCATGTTGAGAACGGCGCCCGAAAGCTCCTCCGGCATGTTGGGGGTGAGCGATACCATCTTCTGAAAGACCTCCGAGATCCCGCGCATAAGCGCCTCGAGCTCCACGGACTTTTCGGCCTTTTCCCGCAAGGCTTTGATCCTGGCCTTAAAATACGGTTCGGTCCGGGATAACTCCGCAATGCTGATCCGCTCGATCCCCTGGACCAGGACCCGAAGCGTGCCATCGGGGACCTTGACCATCTGGAGTATCCTCGCCATCGTCCCGACCGTATAGATATCGGCCATTCCCGCTACCTCTATATCCACCTTCTTCTGGGCGGTCAAGGCGAGGAGCTTGTCGCCGACCGTGACCTCATTGATAAGCTTGATCGATTTTTCCTTGCCGATCACCAGAGGGTAGACCGTGAGCGGATACACGATCGTGTCCTTCAGCGGCAGCAAGGGCAGTTCATCCGGCACGGGTGTTGTTTTTTCCTTCTCAGGTTCTACGAGCTCCATGGTTTTGCTCCTGGTCTGTTTGCCGAATAGGTCCTTTAAGCGTTTCTGAATATTCAAGATGCCGCCCTGAGCTGTTAATCGAGCTCCTGAAGAATGATGTCCGGGATGCATAATTATAGCTGTTCCCATGAAGAAAGAAAAGAAAAATTCCGGTAGTGAATTGACAATACTTTTAATTTTATCTGATGTATAATGCACCAACGGTATACATTCATTTCCCGGCACAGGGAGCCCTCGTGATAAAATTTGTATTTATTTGCTTGCTGTTCACCTTCTTACCGCTGTCAGCGGCGCAGCCCGCTTTTTCTTTTTCACACAAGGCCATTGCGGCCAAGTCGTGGATCGTGATAGACGAAAATGATGCGGTCCTTTCATCGAAATTCCCTTCAGCCAAGCTTCCTCCCGCCAGCACGGTAAAACTCGTGACCGCCATGGTGTCCCTCGATAACCTGAATCCGGCGGCAAAGGTGATCGTGAGCGGCAGGGCGAAGGCGGCCCGCTCAGGCAAACCCAGGCTCATAACGAACGACGAATTGACGGTTTCAGACCTTCTCCATCTGGCGCTCATGCGGTCCAACAACTCCGCGGCAGTGGCCCTGGCCGAAGCGGCAGGCGGTTCAGAGGATGCATTTGTAGCTTTGATGAATCAGAAGGCAAAAGAGCTCGGCGCCAACGATACCCATTTTGTGACCGCCTCCGGCCTGCCGAAAGGCAGACAATATACAACGGCGCTTGATCTGACGATCATTCTGAAAAAGGCGCTCACCTACCCTCTTATCAGGGAAATCCTTGGGAAAAAAGAATGGATAGTCAGGACAGCCGCAGGAAGGGAATTATATCTGTCGAATACGGATAATCTTCTGTGGTCCAGAAGCAATATGGTCGGTGGAAAAACCGGGTTTACCTGCAATGCAAGGCATTGTTTCGTAGGCGCCATGGATACGGAAAAAGGTCTTATTTTTACGGCCGTTCTCGGGGCCCCCTCGCGCAGCCGCTTATGGAAAAGCGCCCTGATGCTTGCTGATATCGGAATGGATCGTCACCTTGATCGTTTATTGCCCGTCTCCTTCGGGCCCCTGGCCCGGTCCACCAAAAGAGATCCCCTCGCGGAGAAAGATGACCGTGCTGCCCTGTATCAAGGCTTTCCGGGCAGTGAAGCCGGTATTCATGACCAGCATGCATATCCTGACCTTGTGTTCTGACGGCCCGTCTTTCACATACCAGAGTGTTCTGCGCAGATAGAGCCTCAAACAAATATTCATATTTGAATATCATCAATATAAAAAAGGGTTTAAGGTTGCCCTTAAACCCTTGCGACGATCAGGCGTTTACCTTCTTCCCCGCGCCATCTCATTCAGCCGCGCCACCCGTTCCGCGATCGGCGGATGGGTGCTGAACAATTTCATCAGGCCGCCGCCTGTGAGGGGGTTCACGATGAACATGTGCGCCGTGGCGGGTTTCGCATCCGTCATGGGTACGAGCTGCGAGCCTTTTTCCAGTTTCAGGAGCGCGTTTGCCAGCCCCGAGGCGCCGCCGGCGATCTGCGCGCCTCCTTTATCCGCTTCGAACTCCCGGGTGCGCGAGATGGCCATCTGCACAAGCATAGCGGCAATGGGCGCCACAATCATCATGACCAGCGCCACGATCGGGCTTCCGCCATCGTCATCATCTCTCCTGCCACCGAAGATCATGGACCACTGCGCCATCTGGGCAAGCATGCTGATGGCTCCGGCGATCGTTGCCACGATCGTTCCTGTAAGCATATCGCGGTGCTTGATATGCGCCAGTTCGTGGGCGATCACGCCCGAGAGTTCCTCTCGGGAGAGGATCCTCATGATACCCTGAGTTACAGCAACCACCGCGTGCTCGGGGTTTCTGCCCGTTGCAAAGGCGTTCGGGGTCTCGTCCGGGATAATATAGACCTTGGGCATGGGCAAACCAGCCTTCTGGACCAACATACGCACCATGCCATGGAGTTCTGGGGCCTCTGCCTCGGTTACCGGCTGCGCCTTGTACATCCTGAGGACTATCTTGTCGCTGAACCAGTACATGCCGACGTTCATTATTGCCGCCATGGCAAAGGCCATTACCATACCGCTCCTGCCGCCGAGCGCCGCTCCCACAAAGACCAGAAGCAGGGTCATAAATACCATCAAGCCGAGTGTTTTTACCGTGTTCATGTGTTTTATCTACCTCCCTGTACACCGTTTTTCTTGGTATGTCAAACTACCACAATCGACCCTCTCCGTCAAGAGCCGGGGCGCGCCTTTTCTTTTCGGCTTGCAATATATCGTATTCTGGCTACTATAGCTCTGTAGCGCGAATTGAGGGATTGACACACGGCTTGCGCCTGCATGCTCCCCGGCGGAAACGGAATAGCCTGTTCGTCATATTGACATGGCGGGGTATCAACTTACAGCCTTCGCAATAATCCCCTTCACGTCCGCTGGATTCTTCGATACATCCCACGCCCATTTTCCAAAACCCCCGTGAGCGTTTACCGCATTTACCCACTCAGCCAGAAATTCCCGCTTCGTCTTATCTTGATGGGTATCCTGTCCCTTGGTCTCAAGAATCAAATGATTTCCTGTTTTAAGCCGCAAGATAAAATCAGGTCGATACTTCTTCATGACACCATTGAAAACGTAGAGTATTTCAAACCCAAGATGATCGTTCTTAACCCATGCCGCAACATTTGTGTTCCGCTCGAATTCAAATGCTTCGCTTGCTTCCCAGGTGCTGTCGAACACACAAAGATTAATATGGCTTTTTCTTGTCGCTTCGCATGGTTTGCCGGTGTACCACGACCTCATATCACCCGTTGCGCGTATCGGATTATCAGTGTCGAATATTGGAACGATGGACTCACTGTTCTTGAAACGGATCGCCTCCCATATATGCTGCACGATCTTGCTCATATTTAATGTTATCAATATCCGCCGTTTGACCTCATCCTGATAGAAAAGCGGCGGCTCTATCTGTATAACATCGGACGTAATAATACGTTCCACCAGCCGAATTACCTGTGCCAGGAGGTACTCTTTATTCCCCTTCCAGCTCGGTTTCATCTGATCGAAAACATCGCGCGCTGTTTCGAAAATGATCTTCTGCATCCGGAACTTTTTGCCTAAATCCTCAAGATCAATGGCGGATATTTTACTGATGTCCGGTTTACCTTCAACAATGGGCGCAAGCTCCGCCAGCGTAGCAGTGTCATAGGCATTAAGCGTCAAGGTCTTTACCGCGCTGATATTCAACTCAAGCACTGGCTTGTAACTATGATCAATCCGGATAACATTCGGCCAGCTGATCTCGAATTCTTTTTTCTCTGAAACGGGCTTTACTTCTCTCTTCGGTGAAGGTGGAGGTGGGGGCGGACCTTCCGTACCTTCATGAGGCAAAAAGGTAAACGGTACACCGAAAATATTCACATACTCGGCTTCAAACAAACCTGTTTTTGGATTAACCTCATAGGATGTTCTGCGTAAACCTCTTCCGACGACCTGCTCGCAGAGGAGCTGGCTGGAGAAAGCGCGCAGTCCCATGATATGCGTAACGGTCTTGGCGTCCCATCCTTCCGAGAGCATACCGACGGATATTACCTTTTGAATCCGCTCGCCGGGCTCGCCCATCCTGCCGACCGTATCCACAGTGCGCCGCAAAAGTTCGGCTTGTTCTTTCTTGGTCAGCTTATGGACAAGCTCTTCTTCGCCTTCTTCCTCGGGAACTGCCGCATTTTCCACAGCTGATGCCGGCTCCTCCTGTGACTCAGCCATGTCCAGGACCTTTGAGTCAATATGCAGTGTAAACTCAGGAATGCAAAGCTCGTCTATACGCACTCTTTTATGGTCAAAGGCATATTTAATGCGCGCTGCGGTCTCTGTGCGGTTCGCCACGGTGATCATGACCGGTGGGGTTGAGAATCCCGCCTCCTGCCATTTTTGAGAGGTTTCCAGCCAGTCTTTCCCGAGAAGGTAATAACCATTGTTCACAAGATCAGGAAGCGGTTCTTGTTCCTCTGCTTTCCGGTTTAAATCGTCTTTAACTTCCGGATCGTTATATATATGGTACAGTCTCGATTTATATTCCTTAGTCATCTGCCCATCGTCGCGCACGACCACGCGCGGTGTCTTGACCAATCCCGATTCGATAGCATCATTCAGCCCGAAATCGCTCACGATCCAGTTGAATAATGCCTCTTCCGAGCTTTTCTTCCCTGATGGGACAAAGGGTGTCGCGGAGAAATCAAAGCAATTGAGAATGCCACGCGCCTTGTGTATGCGATCAAGTCCGCCGATCCACTTTGTCGCTTCTTCGATATCCTCTTTCTTTATTCCTGTGAGCTTTGATTCCGCGGGAACGCGCCATGCATGGTGTGCCTCGTCGTTGATTACGATGAGGTTATGAGCATTCGCAATCTCGCCCAGGACTTCCCTGACATAGGCCTCGTCGCTCTTCGCGCCCCGTTTGTCTACTGATTTCTTCTTCGCAAGCCTTTCCTCGGTATCCCAGTTTAAGGCATGCCAGTTTCGGATCAGCACCTTGCCCTGGCGCAGCTTGTCCAGCAAGGTCGCGGGTACGATATTGAATTCTTCGTAGTAGTTGTCCTTGCCCGACGGCAAAAGGACTTGAAGGCGGCTTTTGACGGTAAGTCCGGGAGCAACAACAAAGATATGTTTTGAGTAGCGGGTGTCCTGGGGATAGGTGACCTTGTTCAAAACCTGCCAGGCAATGAGCATGGCCATGACAATAGTTTTGCCTGAGCCTGTGGCCATCTTGGAACAGAGTCGGCTAAACTCGCCCCCATCGGAAGGGATCTCAATCCCTGTTTTCTCTGCTGCCGGGGCCTCGACAAGCCAGATGAGGGTTTCCATTGCTTCCAGCTGGCAGAAAAAGAATCTACGGAATTCCCGCTCTTCGAGATTCTGCCAGTGCTCCAACAAGCGCCTGGTAATCCCAGTTACTCCGGCGTAACCAGCTTCACGCCAGGCATTCACGCGAGGCCGAATCGTATTTACAATGGGTATTTCTCTGAAAACGCCAGGGTCGTCAAAGGTTCTGGAGTTTTCCGAAGCGACAACATATCCTGCGGGACGTCTGCCGTTTTTCAAGCTAAAAGTGCGGCTCTCCCGGTCATAGCTCCAGTACTGTTTAGGCTCATCGTAAGGGGAATTGATAATAAGTTGATCTATCGTTGTTTTATTCATCAATTCACATTGCCTTTTCTGTAAATTGGTTGAAAGGCGATTAATGACTCCACAGCCTTTTTTAAACTTATTGAGTTTTTCATCGCATTGGTGACATTCCAGTTGTTGCTGACAAAAGGAAGCAATTTCCCATTATAATCCGGCCCTTGCTTGGCAGTGCTATACATCCTCGGCACAATAGCATTTTTAATCTCGCGATATCGCGATTTTCTTGCCAAATTTACGAGTGTTTGTTTTGGATCTGACAATGTATCCACATCTTGCGGAATTAGTTCTTTACGAATTAATAAATATTTTGACAAACCATTCCCATCTGCTAATAACCATGATTCCACCTCTCGTACAGCGACACGAAATACAAGGTTAGGATGTTTTCGGCGCGGCAACCAATCTCGTATTAGAGATGGTGGACATTCAGCCGCATCAAGATCTGTAAGCACAATAAAAGGCGTTCCTTTTGCTGCGTTATTAAAACCCGCTATAGTCTTTTTGAGATAACCAAAACCACCACGATTATAGCAGGTTCCAACAACATAAGGCCGCTTTGAGTAATGCAGGATTTTTCTCAAAACAGCCTCGCTAAGCTGATCTTCTACAGCAAGATTAACGGGGATTTGTACCATTATTTAAAAAGCTCCAGTTGCCCGATGTCTTTAGGTGCGGTGTGTGGCAGTACAGCCTCTGCAATTGGCAATCCAGCCTCTAATAAATCTTTTATTTCTTTAATTGATGAGGCTGCACGAACAGTGGTTCCCTCTAAGCCAGGTGTTAAAAGAATAACTTCATCTCCAGCTATGCCTTTGTCTAACAATAAGTCAGCGCTATGCGTACTTATCAGTACTTGTCGTTTTTTCTGTCTTTGTAATCTATAAATGAGCGCTGGTAATTTATTTACTATCGTTGCGTTAAGCGACAGCTCCGGCTCCTCAAGAAGAAGCAATGCCTCCCCTTCCAGTAATGACCAAAGAAGCCCAATAAGGCGAAGAGTTCCATCTGACATTTGATCTTCCCGTTGTTTAGCACCTTTAGGCCGCCAATGTTCATAAATCGCTTCTAAATGCGGCACACCTCTTTCGTCCTTAACGTCTGTCAGATGTTTCAGCTGAGGAACAGCAAAACGCAAGGCCTTTTCAATTTTTTTTAGGCGTGCTTTTCGATACTTTTCAGGAGTTCGTGCTACCCGCTCCAAAAAGCTTCTGCCAAAGGGATCTTCCGGTAACCCAGGCCCAGAAAATGCCTCAGGATATCGAAGCAGCTGTGGGATCAGATGTAAATATAATGCAGACTCGAAAAATCGATAAATCTCTCTAAACTTCGCGTTGGCGTTAATCTGTTCAAGATAGGTTTGCGTTAATCTCAACTTATCCTTTTCGTCCTCTGCGTTATCAGAAGGACGATTTACTAACACGGTTCTCTTAAAGCGAACTCTTTCATAGGATAAATATGGCTGACGATAACCCCGCACCTCTTGTTTTATTCCTATAGCATATTCCCAAGTTGGCTTTTGACCTGCAAAATCTGAAAGATGAACTTCAATTTCGATATCAGGATATGCTCGCGCGGCAAGACAGCGAATTTTCGATAACCCTCCTCGATCTGTAATAGCTTTTTGTAATCCGCCACCAGCCTTTGCTATGTCACGCAGAAAACGAAATACGTCAAGCAAATTTGATTTGCCTGCAGCATTAGGCCCGACAAAGAAAGCGCGATCGCCTAACTCAATATCAGCTTCCTTAAAGTTGCGCCAATTTTTTAATTTTAAGCGAGATATTATCATCACTCCACCTCCAGAATCTTCAAGCTCTCAATACCCCGGTCATCAACGATTTTCACTGCCACACGTTTGTGCTTGCCGACTTCAAAGGGCAGCGAAACCGTCCCACGATAAGCTTCGATAAGTTCTTCGTCTATTTCCGCCTTCAGGTTCTTCGCCAGCCTCGCCCAACCTTCGTTCTCTCCTGCCATGGGGAAGAATACCTGCCTTGGGAACAGACTGCGCCCGTCATAATCCGTATCCAGCATCCACACGGCGAGCTTATCCGTGCCGCCTGACTCGATGTTCCCGGTCTTTGTATTGTAGTAATCGAACCCATGCACTTCAACTACATGGAGCTTGATTTTCTGGTCGGGCTTTGGCTTCAGGGCGTCAAGCTCCTTGGTCGTTGCTTTCCGTAATCTCACGTCAGGTTGACCCATGAGCCAGAAGCTCTCGTTACTGGAGCGTTTCTTTTTCAGATCATCCGTGAGGAGATCGGTGTTCATCTGGACTTTAAGAAGAGCTACGCCCGGCCAATCTGTTTCATCAATATCCTTTGCCGCTTCCGGGTCGAACTGGAACGAAGCGAATACTATTATTTTCGGTTTCGGGACAAGTGTCTGTGCCTCTTCAATAGCCATTGCCACTTGCCGCTGCTCAAGCGGAGCATGTTCCGGACCAAAGGAGATAACGACGCGTTCGGGTTTACCGTAGGATGTTGTTTTTTCACGCACACTATTAGCGCCGCGATCATTCGGCTTTGTTTCCGCCTCGGCATGCAGCCAGCGGGTGCCAGCCAGCGGTTCAACGCGAGAGAAGTGAATATACTGGTTGTTCTTGCCCCTGATGCCACACTTCAGCAACTCATCCCGCCATTCCGACTGACGCAGCGTTTCCCCGGATCGTGATAGAGATTCATCAGCCGCTTGTTCTTCCGTAATCTCACCAAGCGGCTTCACCATCGGAGCAGGTACTGCCTCAAGCGTAAACGGACCGGTCACCCGCATCTTTGAGCCATCTATTACAGCTTGATCGTACAATGTCTCAGGAGGAGGAGGCTCATTGTTGGCGATAGATTTAAGTGTTATATGGGGAACCGTCTTGTATCTAAATCCGCTCCCAACACCCTCATCCGGATGTGCAAGTTCATAATAATCAAATACAGCAGTCATCAACCGCTGCTTCGCAAGAGTCACAGCTACTCGTGACGTATCGCACGTAATCCATCGCCTACCCCACTGTTCAGCCACAGACGCTGTTGTGCCGGAACCGCAAGTAATATCAAGAACCAAATCTCCTGGGTCAGTGGTCATCAGAAGACAGCGCTGGACAACTAATTGTGCTGTTTGAACTACATATAGTAATTCAGTCCCTATTTGTAAACTTTCCCATCTATCACTTAGTGGCACGACGGGGAAATCATCGACATATCTCTTGTACCAAAGCGTGTTGCCCATTTGAACAATGCGCCCTTTTTTTATTAAGTTTCGACCTCCGGCATCAGGATCCGTTTTCCAATGTTTCCCCTGCCGAAGTGGAAAGCGCCTGCCTTGAAACTCAAACTCTCTAGCTTCCTTACTCTCTCCATCTGAGAGCAACGTAGTCAAGCGACAGCGTCTTCCTTCTGGAATTGGTTCATCTCCCCGGATTGCCGCAGCAGGAATTTTAATCAAATCACCATTCTTATTTTCCACATAGTCATATCTGTCAAGATTGGGGTCGCCCTGTTTTCTTGACAAGAATAGAGGTCTATATCTAACTACTGATTTATCTTTGGCATACCACACAAGATAATCGACCGTTGTACCAAGGCCCTTGCTGGCGATACTACCCGTTTTTTGAAATGTAATCAGATTACAGAAGTTCGTATTTCCAAAGACCTCATCCATCAAATTTCTCACGAGATGCACGTTCACGTCACTGATTTGAACGAAACATGACCCGCTTTCGGCTAAAAGCTCTCTTGCTAAAAACAATCTGTCGCGCAGATATGTCAGATACGAATGGATCCCAAGCTCCCAAGTATCGCGAAAGGCCTTGATCATCTCCGGCTCAGCGGTCAAATCATCGTCCTTGCCGTCCTTCACATCGCGTTTGTTCACAAAGGGCTGAAAGTTAGAGCCGTACTTGATGCCGTAAGGCGGATCGAAATAGACCATCTGCACTTGCCCGGCCATGCCCTCTTTCTCAATGAGCGAATTCATCACGAGCAGAGAATCACCCGCGATCAGACGGTTTGACCAGT
>Ga0315281_10008207_pt1 | contig 14607 bp, 10 predicted proteins | sample YL17G07_0_MG_FD_204540 | JGI IMG/M metagenome (GOLD analysis project Ga0315281, IMG submission 204540) | Sediment microbial communities from Yellowstone Lake, YNP, Wyoming, USA - YL17G07_0 | ecosystem: Environmental > Aquatic > Freshwater > Lake > Sediment | place: USA: Wyoming | collected...
CCCCCTCTCCCAAACCCTCTCCCCCAACCCCGTAAAGGGGGTGGGGAGGGGTGCTTGAGGGGAGGGCGGGGGAGCTGCGCTCCCCCGGCCCTCCCCTCAACTCCCCAACCATCCTCCGCCACCGCCAGGTAGCGGCCAGGCTCAGGATGGCTTCGTCCAGGGTGTCGAAGCAGGCGACCCCGGGCACCTGGTCCAGGGCCTGTCCCTGCCGCAGGGTGTCATCGCCGTAAGGGCACAGGGCCAGGGGTTTTTGGGACGGGTTGGCGGCCTGGATTTCCCGGACGGCGGCCACCATGTCGATATCCGCGTGGAGGGGCGAGGCCCAGGAGGGACAAACTGCCAGAAGGGCATCCACGCGCCCGTCCTGGATCAGGGCTTTCGCCGCTTTGGTAAAAACCCCGGCAAAAGAGCCGGAGACCATGCCCAGGGGCCAGATATCCACCGGGTTGTGGAGGCGGTGCCAGGCGATATGGGGGTTTTCCAGTTCGGCCCGGCTTTCCTCCGGAAAAGGGGCCAATTCCAGGCCGTAGTCTTCGCAGGCGTCCGCGGCTACGATCCCGAAGGCTCCCGTGGCGGTCACCATACCCAGGCGCGGCCCGGCCGGGGGCCGAAAATGGAGCAAAGCCTTGGCAACGGCCCGCAGTTCCACCAGGTTCCGGACCCGGATCAGGCCGCACTGCCGAAAGGCAAGGTCGAAGATGGCGTCTTCCCCCACCAGGGAGCCGGTGTGGGACAGGGCCGCCTCGGCCCCGGCGGCGCTGCGTCCGGTTTTCAACACGACAATGGGTTTGTGCCGGGCCACCCGGGCCGCCACCTCCAGGAACTTCCGGCCTCGTTTGATACCTTCCATGTGCAGCATAATTATCCGGGTCTGGGGATCATGTTCCAAAAACTCCAGCAAGTCCACGAAATCTACGTCAGCGGCGTTGCCGATATCGATGGATTTCCCCAGGTGGCCGGTAAAGTTTTGGTAGCCCGCCTGGAAGACCCCGGACTGCACGACCAGGGCCACCGGCGGCGGGGGCGCCTCCCGGGGAATATCGACGAACGCGGTGCTGAAGCCGGCAAAGGCATTGACAATGCCCATGGTATTGGGGCCGACGACCCGGACGTCGTGCTCCCGGGCCATCTGCACCAGCTTTTCCTGCAATTCTTTTCCCCGGGCATCGGCGTCGGCGAATCCCTGGCTGATCACCACCACCCGCTTGATGCCCTGCTCCAGACATTCCCGGAAGACCGCCAGGACGCGCTCCCGGCCCAGGGAAATGACGGCCAGATCGGGGGTTTCCGGCAGGTCGGCGACCTGGGGGAAGGTCTTTTGGCCCAGAATCTCCTTGACCTTGGGGTGGACCAGATAGATTTTCCCGGCATAGCCGTAACGCCGCATCACCTCGAAATTGTTGTAGGCGCCGGCGCCGGTCTGCCGGGACACGCCGATGAGCGCCACCGAACGCGGTTCCAAGAACAGTTTCATGCGCGAGCTCCTTTTGCCGGATAATGTATCATGAGAACAAAAAGATGGGAGAGCTACAGGTAGGTTGAAAATTTCCGGGCTAGCCGGGAGATGACTCTTTCCATCGTTTTTCCGGGCTCTGACAAATTCCGCCGTCAATTTAAGGCGCAGGCGGCCAGAATGGATCAGGGGTCTGGCCTGACTCGGATTTTTGTATTATATTAAAAAACAGGCTGGCGGTCTGGGCAAATCCGTTTCTTTAGAGAAAGGCTGGCGGGGACGACGGGCGGCCGTTTTGCTCCCAGTCCCAACCGCGGCTCAACCGGTCCGGCGGGACTGGGAAACCAATTTACCGTTTGTCCCGCGGAAGTGCAAGGCTCACTGGTGGGGCCCCCGGACTTCAAATCCGGTGTACCGTCTGAGGAAGGCGGCAGGTGGGTTCGATTCCCATGCACTTCCGCCAATGTTTTGCGGGCGAGGAGGTCAAAATTTTTGGCCTCCTTTTTCTTTGGTGAGGCCTGGCGCCGCCGGTCGCAGCTAATGCGGCCCCCGAAAGCCTAAAAAGTTATGTCGAGATTGCCTATTTCCACCAAGGGCTTGCCGATATTCTCTTGGAGTTTGTGGTAGAGAGCCTTCAGGCGGACGGGGTTCTCCAGGAGAAGGATGCCGACCCGGAGGACGCCGGCATATTCGGCTTCAATGGAGATGTGTTGTTCTTTTTTGCGCTCCCGGAATTCAACTCTGGTCAGCACCCCCTCTTCACCGGTTCCCTTGCTCCCCTCGTTGCCGGACCAATCGGGGGGCCAGATGCTGATTCCTTTCCATTTCAGATCCCGCAATTTCATGATGACATCCAAAATAGCGGAAATTAAAGTGGTCTTTAATCAGATAGCGATAATTTAAAGGGAGAATTAGCATCTTGTCTGACGATGTTCAATTAGGGATTCCCTAATTTTTACATCTAAATTTCCTTAGAACATGCGCTCTTTAAGAGATATACACCTTACCCGCCTTCGGCCCTGGCGGCCTCGAGCATCAGGCATTTTTGCGGCAGATGGTCTGCGGGGGGGTTAGGGAGGGTTAGGTGGAATTAAATCATTTTCCGCTCCCGTTAATAAATACTTATCGACTTTATGAAATCGGGTGCTGAGCGCGGGAACCCATTGGCGCGCAGAACTTTGCATTGCAAATTCCGGTAGGTCTACATTTCTGCTCGTTCAGGAATTCCTGCCTTGAGCAACGACAACTTGCTCCTGACCCCTGATACCAAGATGCGCTCATAGAAGTAAGAAAACCCTTCGCCCTGTAGGGGCGCACCCGCGGGTGCGCCCAGAATTCAGGGCGGACGCATGGGTCCGCCCCTACAAGTAAATACCACTTGGAGCGCATCTTGGTATGACCCCTTACCCCTTACCTCTGGCAACCACCCTTCCCCAAGTCCTTGATCCTGATTACAATAGCAAAATGCCCATCATCGGCCACCTGGACATGGATGCCTTTTTTGCCGCCATCGAGGAGCGGGACCACCCGGAACTGCAAGGGCTCCCCATCGCGGTGGGGGCCGACCCGCAGGGCGGGCGCGGCCGGGGGGTGGTGGCCACCGCCAATTATAAAGCCAGGGAATACGGCCTCCACTCGGCCATGCCCATCAACACGGCCTGGCGTCTGTCCGAGGCCGCCCGGCGTCGGGGCCGGCCCGCCGTGGTCTTCTTAAGAGGCAGCCACCGGCGCTATGGGGAGGTCTCCCAGCAAATCATGGCCATTCTGCACGAATTTTCCCCCAAGGTGGAAGAGGCCGGCATCGACGAGGCCTATTTTGACCTGAGTCACGCCGGGACCAACGAGCAGGCCGCCGAGATTTGCCGCAAAATCAAAGAGGAGATCAAATCCCGGGAAAGACTCACGGCCTCCATCGGCATCGGCCCCAATCGCCTCATCGCCAAGATCGCCTCGGATTTTCAGAAACCCGACGGTCTCACAGTGGTCAGGGAAGCAGAGGCCGAAGGCTTCATCGCTCCCCTGCCGGTGCGGAAAATCCCCGGCATCGGCCCCAAGAGCGAAGCCTATCTGGCGAAGCTGGGGATCAAGCTGGTGCAGGATTTAAAGAGGTTCACGCCTGAAGAACTGCAAGGGATGTTCGGCAAATGGGGCCTGGCTCTCTATGAGCGGGTCCGGGGCCGGGCCAGCGCCGAACTGGTGGAGGAATACGAACCCAAGTCCGTGGGCGAACAGGAGACCTTCCCCAAGGACACTTTGGACCTGCATTACATTTTTGCGCGCCTCTGGGTCATGTGCCAGGAGGTGCACCGGCGGATGCTGAAAGAGGGCTTCGCGAACTTCCGCACCGTGGTGGTGACGGTGCGCTTCGCCGACTTCGACACCCGCTCCCGCTCCCATACGCTGGCCGAACCGAGCGGGAGCCTGCGCACCCTGCGCTTTGAAGCCATGAAACTCCTCATGCCCTTCCTGGACAGCCGGGAAAACCCCAAACATAAACTGATACGGTTGATAGGCGTCCGGGTGGAGAAGACCGGCAAGCGCGGGGCGCCCACTTCGGGGGCCCGGGCCAGGGGCTTCCACAGGCGAGACGCCTGTGCCACTGGCCCCTGCCCTCCCCCCAAGCCCCCCTCCCAACCCGTATAAGGAACCTGGGGAACCGGGGCCTTCGGCCCCGACTTCCCCAGGTTGAATCTTCGTTTGAAGCGGTTCAGTGAACCATCATAGGGGAAATAGTTGATTTTTTAATAAAACCGCGGTAAGTGGTCCATAAGCATTGTGTAAATAAACAGTGGCGGTCTGAATCAGATCGGGAAGGAAATCAGGGTATGGACGAGAATATTAAAAACGTAATCGAGTAATTTGTTGATTATTTATTACCAGAATTAACACCATATGAAGCATCGATCTACCTTTACTTATTGCGCAATTAATTTATGAGGAACAGCAATTTGGATGTGCGAGTCGGTAAAAGGACTATAACCGCCGGATTCGGTAAGGGGTCACGAGGGGCTAAGACCAATTATGAGCATGTTTCTCATATTATAAAAAATCTCGAAGAGAAAGAATGCATCAAGGTTGGAAATACAAATAGGGAGGGTACATTATATACTCTAAATTTGCCACGGAATGTTCCTTTGGTAGAAGAGAAAATAGCGAGACGTTTGCCTGGTGACATGGAAGAGGATTATTTTACCAAACAGGAGAATAGAATTATAATATTTGAAAGAGATAAATGGCTTTGCCAATATTGTGGTGAAAAAGTCACACCCAAGACTGCTACCATAGATCATTATATTCCTCAAGCTAATAGTGGAAAACATAATAAAGAAAATCTTAAAACATGTTGCTTGGTTTGTAATAGCATAAAATCAGGGAAGACTTTCGAAGAGGCAGCACCTTTTTTGCTGAAAAGTATTCAGCAAAGGATAGTAAGGTCTCATAAATGAGATACTGTCATTTTTAAGGGCGGTTCGTGATCCGCCCCTGCCATGCTGGCGAAGGATAAGGTATATGGTTCACCGGCCAGAGGCCGGCGCTACTAAAGCATAATAAAAAAGGGGCGACCCAGCGGGTCGCCCCTACTTATGGGGATTGGGGTGGGGGTTTGGGGGAGGGGGTAAGGGCCATCGGCCCTTAGCCCCCTCCCCCAACTCTCCCCCAACTCTCACCACCCCATCGTCAGGAAGTCGTGGATGGAGTTGGCGGCCAAGCGGCCGGCGCCCATGGCCAGGATCACGGTGGCCGAGCCGGTGACGATGTCGCCGCCGGCCCAGACCCGGGGTTTCATGGTCTTGCCGGTCTTGGGGTCGGCGATGATGTAGCCCCACTTATTCAGGGCCAGGCCCGGGGTGCTCTTGGTGAGGAGGGGATTGGACCCGGAGCCGATGGCGATGACCGCGGTGTCGATCTCCACGCTGAACTCGGAGCCGGGGATCGGCACGGGGCGACGTCGCCCGGAGGCGTCCGGCTCGCCCAGTTCCATGCGCAGGCATTCCACCCCGGTGAGCCGGCCGTCGTTGTCACCCAGGAAACGCAGCGGGTTGGAGAGCAGCAGGAACTCGACGCCCTCTTCCTCAGCATGGTGGATTTCCGCGGTCCGGGCGGGGAGTTCGGCCATGGAGCGCCGGTAGATGATGTAGGAATGGTCGGCGCCCAGGCGCAGGGCGGTGCGGGCCGAGTCCATGGCGACGTTGCCGCCGCCGAAGGTGGCCACATTCTTACCCCGGACGATGGGCGTGTCGTATTTGGGAAATTCGTAGGCCTTCATCAGGTTGGAGCGGGTCAGGTATTCGTTGGCGGAGTAGACGCCGATGAAGTGTTCGCCGGGGATCTTCAGGAACACCGGGAGCCCGGCGCCCACGCCCAGGAAGAGGGCGTCGTACTCTTCCAGCAGTTCATCCACGGAATCAGTGCGGCCGATAACGGAATTGACATTGATGGTGACCCCCATGCGCTCCAGGAAATTGCACTCCTGGGCGACGATGGCCTTGGGGAGGCGGAACTCGGGGATGCCGTAGATCAGCACCCCGCCCGGGCCGTGCAGGGCCTCGAACATGGTGACGTCGTGGCCTTTCAGGATCAGGTCCCCGGCCACGGTCAGCCCCGCCGGACCGGCGCCCACCACGGCCACTTTTTTGCCGGTGGACTCAGCCTTGGGGGGCAGGATGTCCCGGCCGTGCATCCGCTGGTAGTCGGCGGCGAAGCGCTCCAGGTTGCCGATGGCCACCGGGGCGTCCTTTTTGCCGACGATGCACATGCCTTCGCACTGGACTTCCTGGGGGCAGACCCGGCCGCACACCGCGGGGAGGCTGTTCATCTCCCAGAGCTTGCGGATGGCGCCCTCGAAGTCGCCTTCCTTGATGCACCTGATGAAAGCCGGGATATCGATCTCCACCGGGCAGCCCTGTTTGCAGCGGGGGTCCTTGCACTGGATGCAGCGCTCCGCTTCCTTCTGGGCCAGTTCTACGGTGTAGCCGTAAGGGACTTCCTCGAAATTGCGGGCTCTTACCTTGGGCTCCTGCTCAGGCATTTTCTGCCTGGGAATCTTTTCTTTCTTCGGGGCCGGAGCTTCTTTCACTTCTTCAGCCATTATCCTTCTCCTTCTAACTTGTCTCGGTAAAAGGCTTATTTATGGCCGCCGCAGGCGCAGCCGCCGCTTTGGGCGGCTTTGAACTGGTCATAGGAGACCTTTTCCAGGTCCATATAACCCCTGAGGCGCATGGTCAGTTCTTCAAAGTCCACCTCGTGGCCGTCGAACTCCGGGCCGTCGACGCAGGCGAACTTCATCTGGCCGCCCACGCTCACCCGGCAGCAGCCGCACATGCCGGTGCCGTCCACCATGATGGGGTTCAGGCTCACCAGGGTCTTGACCCCGAATTCCTTGGTCATCTTAGCGCAGAATTTCATCATGGGCACCGGCCCGATGCACACCGCCAGGCCGATGTCCTTGTGCTTGGTAAGGGTTTCTTTCAGTTTGTCGGTGACAAAGCCATGGTGGCCGTAGGAGCCGTCATCGGTGCAGACCATCAGCTCATCGGAGGCGGCCCGCATCTTGTCCTCCAGGATGAGGAGGTCCTTGGAGCGGGCGCCGATCACCGAGTAGACGTAATTGCCCGCCTGTTTCAGGCCCCGGGCGATGGGATGGAGGACGGCGATGCCGGTGCCGCCGCCGACGCAGATGACCTTGCCCACTTTTTCCAGATGGGTGGGTTGCCCGAGAGGGCCGATGACGTCCAGATAGCCTTGCCCCACCTGCAGGGTCTTGAACAAGGCGGTGCTTTTGCCCACCACCATGTAAATGATGTTGATCAGGCCTTTCTCCGGGTCGGTGTCGGCCATGGTCAGGGGGATGCGCTCCCCGGTTTCGTTGGCCCGCAGGATGACAAACTGCCCGGGTTTGGCCTTTTTGGCGATCTTGGGGGCCTTGATCCAGTTGCTGATCACCGTCCCCTGGGCCATTTCCTGGCGCTCCACTATTTCAAACATACGAATCTCTCCTCAATCCGTGAAAGATTTAACTCTGGCGTGATCTTCCTGGCGGTCCATAGCTGGGCCAGCCTTGGTTTCCGCTAAATCCAATATTTTTTACCATGCGCCGGGGGAAAGAAGCAAGTGATAAATATCACAAAAAGAAGATTAAAGGTTGGCGGGCACGGAGGCCCGCCCCACCGGCACGGAGCCCCCCCGCCCAAGGTCTTATACCAGTTGCATTCAAATGTTGCTTTTGTAGCCGCAGGCTTTAGCCTGCGCTGCACAGGCGAGACGCCTGTGCCACCAAGAAAAATTGGGAAAAAATATTCGATTGGCCGCAACTCGGTCTTAGGGGCGCGGTGCGTCGTGCCGGGTAGACTGATGGTGGGCGGTGCCCACCCTACAGAAAAAAACCGGCTTCCGGGGGGCCTGCGCCCTGGCCGGAAGCCGGTTTCATGTAGGGTGCGTCTTACGCACCATTTATGGCTACTTTCGTTAGAACAGGCCGGTCACCTTGCCCTTGGCGACATCCACGTCCACCCGCCGGAAGGCCGGGTCGGAACTGGTGCCGGGCATCAGGCTGATGGCGCCGCACACCGGGCAAATGAACTTGGCGCCACTGTAAATGAGGAAGTCCCGCACGGGCAGGACCCAGCCCTTCGGGGTGCCCTTCCTGGTGGGATCGGCGGTCAAGCTCAGGTGGGTCTTCACCATCATGGTGGCGTAATCGTTATACTTGGGATCCTTCTCGAACTTCTCCGCCTTGGCCACGGCCTCGGGTGCAAAGGTGACGCCGTCGGCGCCGTAAACTTCCTTGGCGATCAGTTCCACGCGCTTGCGCAGAGGGGTCTCGTTGGGATAGAGGAACTTAAATTCCTGCTTCTCTTTGCAAGCATCCATGACCGCGTCGGCAAACTCCAGGGCGCCTTCGCCACCGAACTGCCAGTGCTTGGACACGGCCACCCGGGCGCCTTCGGCCTCGCAGACCCGACGGATGAGTTTGTGCTCTTCTTCGGAATCGAAATGGAAGGCGTTGATGCAGACCACCGGCTTGATGCCAGCCTTTTTTATGTTGCGGACATGGTGCACCGCGTTCTGCACCCCGTCTTCCAGCCATTTGAAGTTTTCTTTGGTGGCTTCAAAATATTCTTTGGGGACAGGTTTGCCCGGCGGGCACGGCAAGGCGCCGGCATTGACTCCGTGGTGCTTGAGGCCGCGGACCGTGGTAGTAAGCACGGCCACATGGGGCTTCAGACCGCTGAAGCGGCACTTGACGTTCCAGAACTTCTCAAAGCCGATGTCGGCACCGAAACCGGACTCGGTGACGTGGTAATCAAAGAGCTTCAGGCCGACCTGGTCGGCGATGATGGAGGACTGGCCCACCGCGATGTTGGCGAAGGGCCCGGCGTGCACAAAGATGGGCTGTTTCTCCACGCTCTGCATCAGGGTGGGGTTGATGGAGGGCAGCATAAAGGCGGTCATGGCGTTGCCGCATTCCAGGTCGCTGGTGGTGATGGGGTTGCCCTTCGTGTCATAGCACACCGTGATGCTATTCAGTCTTTTCTTTAGGTCGGCCAGGGAGGTGGTCACCGACAGGATGGCCATGACTTCCGAGGAGACGGCGATGCCGAACTTGGAATCCATCATGAAGCCGTCCATCTTGGTGCCCCGGCCGATGGTGATATGGCGCAGGGCCTGGGCGCAGAAGTCCATTACCCAACCCATCTCGAAGTTTTTCGGATTGATGTTCAGGCGCTTCAGGTTCCGCTTGGCCAACTGCTCGTCATTATAATTGAACTCATGCTGCAACCGGGAGGTGGCGGCCACCATGGCCAGGTTGTGGGCGTTCATGATGTTGTTGATGTCGCCGGTGAGGCCCAGGGAGAACTCGGTCATGGGGATCAGCAGGGAGATGCCGCCACCGGCCGCGGTGCCCTTGATGTTCATGGTGGGGCCACCGGAGGGTTGGCGGAGAGCGCCGCCCACATTGACGCCCCGTTTGCCCAGACCTTCGATCAAGCCCAAGGAGGTGGTGGATTTTCCTTCACCCAGGGGCGTGGGGGTGATGGCGGTGACGTCGATGTAGTAGCCGTCGGGTTTGCTCTTCAGGCGCTCCAGGCACTTCAGGTAGTCCACGCGCCCGATTTTCTGCCCGTAAGGAATGCGCTCATCTTTAGGGATACCCAATTTGTCGCACATGCCGTCGAAGGGGATCATCTCCGCTTCGGCGATTTCGGCAATCTGCCAGTCCTTTTGTTTTACCGGATCATACTTCGCCATAAAACCAAGCCTCCTTAAGATTTATATATTGCTGGCAATTTCCGGACATCAGCAAATGGCCGGGGTGATTGCAAAGTCGGCCCTCCCGGGCACCCCTTAACGGGCTCCCGCCAGGGCTCATACTTTTTTTCACATAGTCTTTCATTTAACCGACCTCAAGAGAGTTTGTCAATAAATTTTTATCCACGCAGAGCCAATTGGACAAAAATCTTGGGGATTTTTATATTTGACATCCCCCGGCGATACCCGTAAAATGAAAGTGAATAGATGTACAATACCCGCCTGGGCACTGCTGCTGTGCATTTTCGGCCTTATTGTCCCGGAGGGCAAACAATACCCGCTGCCCTGCTTTCTGCGGGTTTTTTGACGCAGGGGCGGTCTTTTGTCCCGGAGCCCGGGCGGCTGGGTTTTAGACTAGTTCCGGCTCTGATTATGGGAGAGGAGGAAGTTTATGGTAATCGGGGAAGCAAAACCCGTAGCGGAAATCCTCGAGAAGATCAAGGATTTCAAAAACGTGGTCGTGGCCGGGTGCAAAGGTTGCGTCACCGTATGTAATGTCGGCGGCGAAAAGGAAGTGGCCATCCTGGCCTCGGAGCTGCGCATCGCCCGCAAAGCTGCCGGCCAAGACCTGGAAGTCAAAGAATACACCTGTGAGCGGCAATGTGACCCGGAGTATATCGAGCCCCTGGACGACCTGGTGGCGGACGCCGACGCCCTGGTGTCCATCGCCTGCAGTGTCGGCCCCCAGTACGTCGTGGCCCGGTATCCTTATCTACCGGTTTTTCCCGGGATTAATACTACTTGCATCGGCGGCGCCCAGGAGCACGGGGTGTGGAAAGAGTTTTGCCAGGCCTGCGGCAGCTGCATCATCGGCGACTTCGGCGGCCTGTGCCCCATCACCCGCTGCGCCAAGCAACTGTTGAACGGCCCCTGCGGCGGCTCCTCCGGGGGCATCTGCGAAGTGGGCAAGGGCACCATCCCCTGCATCTGGCAACTCATTTACGACCGCTTGAAAAACCTGGGGGAGCTCCATAAGCTGCAAGAAGTGCAGCTCTACAAAAACTGGTCCACCAGCCGAGACGGCGGACTGCGCACTACGGTACGGGAGGAATTGAAACAATGAGCGCCGAAGCAACTTACTCCGCCGGCAGCAGACTGGAAAAGGTCCTCAAAAGCGGCCAGAAAGCCGTGACCTGTGAATGCGGCCCCCCCCGGGGGGCTGATGCCGAGCACTTCCGGCATAAGGCCAAATTTCTCCTCAAATGCGGCGACGCGGTGAACGTCACCGACAACCAGACCGCGGTGGTGCGGTTCTGTTCCCTGGCGGCCAGCAAGATCCTGCTGGAGATGGGCATCGAGCCGGTGATGCAGATGGTCACCCGGGACATGAACCGTATCGCTCTCCAGAGCAACGTCCTGGGGGCCGCCGCCCTGGGGATCAAGAACCTGCTGTGCCTCACCGGGGACCACCAGTCCTTCGGCGATCACCCCCAGGCCAAAAATGTCCACGACATGGACTCCATCATGCTGCTCCACACGGTGATGACCATGCGGGATGAGGGCAAGATGGTGAGCGGCACCGAGGTCCAGGGCCGGCCGAAAATGTTCCTGGGCGCGGCGGCCAACCCCTTTGCCGACCCGGCGGAATTCCGGGTGATCCGCATGGGGAAAAAGATCGCCGCTGGGGCCCAGTTCATCCAGACCCAGTGCATTTACAACATGGAGCGTTTCGCCAAGTTCATGGAGATGGCCAACGACATGGGCCTCACGGAAAAGTGCTTCATCCTGGCCGGCATCACGCCCCTGAAATCCGTCGGTATGGCGAACTACATGAAAAAATTCGTCCCCGGCCTGGATGTGCCCGATTCCTACATCACCCGCCTCAAGGGCGTGCCCAAGGACAAGGTGGCCGCGGAAGGCATCAAGATCGCGGTAGAGCAGATCCATGAGTGCCTGGCCATGAAAGGCGTGGCCGGCATCCACCTCATGGCCATTGAATGGGAGGAAAAGGCCCCGGAGATCCTGGAGGCCGCCAAACTCCTGCCCCGCCCCAAGGTGGAGGCGGATTAAGCCTGTAGGGCGGGCGTCTCGCCCGCCAATCGGGCGGGCCTCCCGCCCGCCGACCCTAAAAATGATCGCAGGGCGAGCGTCCCGCCCGCCGCCAGGAAAAATGATGGTAGGGCGGGCGTCCCCGCCCGCCACCTTACCCAAGGCCCGGCCTAATTAGGCCGGGCTTTTTTTATGGGGCGAGTTGTAGTAAGGTGGAAAGTAATGGAGCGGCAGGGCGGGCGTCCTCGCCCACCTGAAGAGGGCGGCGGGCGAGACGCCCGCCTACGATCTTGCTTGCTGGCGAGGGCGCCCGCCCCACGGGTTAAAATGACCGAACCGCCTGAAGAAGATCTGGTCATCTATCGAAGGAGAATGCCCCACTGGCGGCTGGCGGGGTCAGTCTATTTTGTCACCTGGCGCTTGGCGCCATCCCAGTCTGACCTAGGCGGCGATGAACGCGAGGCGATAATGTCGGCTCTCCGGCACTTCGACGGTCAGCGGTATGAGCTTTATGTCTGCGTGATAATGCATGATCACGTCCATGTCCTGCTCAAGCCCCTTGAAAAGCATCGCTTGGAAGAACTGGTTCAATCCTGGAAGTCCTTCACGTCCCATAAATTTCGCCAGGAGTACGGCAGAGAAATCCCGATCTGGCAAGAGGATTATTTTGATCGCATAATCAGGGATGAGAAAGAGTTTATAGATAAAGCCCAGTATATCCTCGGTAACCCCTTGAAAAGATGGCCCGAGGTAGAAGAATATCCCTGGGTTTGGGTTAAGAAAGATTTAAATCCGTAGGGCGGGCGTCCTCGCCCGCCAAAAGAGAGGCGGGCGAGGACGCCCGCCCTACGAGTAAAATTATTTTAAACTCAGATTTTGGGAGAGCTTTATATGGATGCTCCAAATAATCCCAAAGAAATCTTTTCCATCCAACCCGACACCCTGGCCCTGAAGGAAAGGGCCAAACAAGAGGGACTGGAGACGGTATGGGACCGGTTTCAAGCCCAGCAGCCCCAGTGCGGGTTCTGCGACCTGGGGCTGAGCTGCCGCATTTGCAACATGGGCCCCTGCCGCATCGACCCCTTTGGCGACGGGCCCCAGCGGGGCGTCTGCGGGGCCGACGCCGACATCATGGTGGCCCGCAATCTCGCCCGCATGGTGGCCGCCGGGGCCGCCGCCCATGCGGACCACGGCCGGGACCTGGTGGAGACCCTGCTGGCCGCGGCGGAAGGCAAGGCCCCGGGCTACCAGCTCACGGATCTTGCCAAGTTGGACCGGGTGGCCGCGGAATTCGGTGTCGCCGCCGACCTGGCCCCCCCGGCCAAGGCCCGGGAACTGGCCCTGGCCCTGATGGAGGAGTACGGCATCAGGAAAGGCTATCTCACTTTCACGAAACGTCTGCCGGCTGCCCGCCTGGAGAAGTGGCGCAAACTCGGCATCACCCCCCGGGGCATCGACTGGGAGGTGTGCGAGATGATGCACCGCACCCACATGGGGGTGGACAACGACGCCCTGAACCTATTGGTTCAGGCCCTGCGCACCGCGCTGGCCGACGGCTGGGGCGGCTCCATGATCGCCACCGAGGTCTCGGACATCCTCTTCGGCACGCCGAAGCCCATCGCCTCCCAGGTCAACATCGGGGTCTTGAAGGCGGACCAGGTGAATATCATCCTCCACGGCCATTCGCCCCTGGTGTCGGAGACGGTGCTCCGGGCCGCCCAGGACCCGGCGCTCGTGAGCCGGGCCCGAAAGCTGGGGGCCAAGGGCATCAATCTCGCCGGCTTGTGTTGCACCGGCAACGAAGTCCTGATGCGCAAAGGCATCCCCATGGCGGGGAACCACCTGGTGCAGGAACTGGCCCTGGTCACCGGCGCGGTGGAGGCCATGGTGGTGGACTACCAGTGCATCATGCCTTCCCTGGGCGATCTGGCCGCCTGCTATCACACCTTGTTTTTCACTACTTCGGACAAGGCCAAATTCCCTAAGGCCACGCACCTGTCCTTTACGCCGGAAAACGCCGACGAGTTGGGCCGCAAGCTCGTGGCCCAGGCGGTGGAAAATTTTGCCCGGCGCCAAGCCGACCGGGTCTTTCTCCCTGCTACGCCCATGGACCAGGTGAGCGGTTTTTCCGTCGAGGCGATTCTCACGGCCCTGGGCGGCACCCTGGAGCCGCTCCTGGATGCCATCAAGGCCGGGCAGATCCGGGGGGCCGTGGGCGTGGTGGGCTGCAACAACCCCAAGATTCCCCAGGATTATGGCCACATCAACCTCACCCGTCGGCTGATCGCCGCCGACATCCTGGTCCTGGACACCGGCTGCACCGCGGTGGCCAACGCCAAGGCCGGCCTGAAACGCCCGGAGGCGGCGGAGCTGGCGGGGCCGGGACTGAAGGCCGTTTGCCAGGCCCTGAAGATTCCCCCGGTGCTGCACATGGGCTCCTGCGTGGACAACACCCGCATCATCAACCTGGCGGCCGCGGTGGCCCAGGCCCTGGGCGTGGACCTGGACCAATTGCCGGTGGCCGCGGCCGCCCCCGAATGGTACTCGGAGAAAGCCGCCACCATCGCCTGTTACGCTGTGGCCAGCGGCATCTTCACCGTCCTGGGGGTGGCGCCCCCGGTCCTGGGGAGTAAGACTGTCACCGAGGTTTTGCTGAAAGGCCTGACGCCGCACCTGGGGGCGGATTTTGCGGTGGAGCCCGACCCGGAAAAAGCGGCAGCCCTGATCATCACCCATGTGGAGGGCAAGCGCCGGGCGCTGGGTTTGGACGCCCGTTAACGACGATGTAGAGCATCTCCCCGCGGCTGCTCCAGGCCGTTGCCTAGGTATTTTGAGGGGAGGGCCGTGGGAGCCGT
>Ga0315281_10008210_pt1 | contig 14605 bp, 14 predicted proteins | sample YL17G07_0_MG_FD_204540 | JGI IMG/M metagenome (GOLD analysis project Ga0315281, IMG submission 204540) | Sediment microbial communities from Yellowstone Lake, YNP, Wyoming, USA - YL17G07_0 | ecosystem: Environmental > Aquatic > Freshwater > Lake > Sediment | place: USA: Wyoming | collected...
CCTGCGGCAGCTCCGGTGCGGCGGCGGCCACGATGATGGAGTCGAAGGGCGCGGCCTTCTCCAGGCCCGCGGCGCCGTCGCCGTGCGCCAGGCGCAGGTTCTTCAGCCGCAGCTCGCGCAGGTTGGCGCGCGCCCGCTCGAGCAGTTCCCGGATGCGCTCGATGGAGTACACCTCGTCGGCGACGCTCGCCAGCACCGCAGCCTGGTAGCCGCAGCCGGTCCCGACTTCCAGCACCTTTCCCGGTTTTCTGTGTTGCAGAAGAACTTCGATCATGCGGGCGACCACATAGGGCTGCGAAATGGTCTGGCCGAAGCCGATCGGCAGCGCGCTGTCTTCGTAGGCGCGGCTGGCGAGCGCCTCCTCCACGAACAGGTGCCGCGGCACACCGGCCATCGCCTCGAGCACGCGGGCGTCGGTGATGCCCTGCTCGCGCAGCCTATCCACCATACGAGCGCGGGTACGCTGCGACGTCATGCCGATGCCGGCGAGGTTTCTGCCGGGACGCGGCGCGTTCAATGCTGCAGCCATGCGCGCACCAGCGGTACCTGCGCCGGGAACGTGAGATCGACCTGCAGGGGCGTGACCGAGACGCGACCGGCGGCGACGGCGTGGAAATCGGTGCCGGGTCCCGCGTCCTGCGCTTCGCCGGCGGCGCCGATCCAGAAAGCCTCGCCGCGCGGCGTTTGCATTTTCACCACCGGTTCGGCCTTGTGGCGGCGGCCCAGGCGCGTCACCTCGAGATTGCCAAGCGAGGCGAGCGCAATGTCGGGCACGTTGACGTTCAGCAGCACCGGCTGGCTGAGCGGCGTGCGGCCGAAGCGCTGCACCAATTGCACGGCGACGGCGGCCGCGGTGTCGAAGTGCCTGCCGGCCTTGCTGGCGAGCGATATCGCGATCGACGGCAGGCCGAACAGAAAACCCTCGGTCGCGGCGGCCACCGTGCCGGAATAGATCGTGTCGTCGCCCATGTTGGCGCCGAAATTTATCCCGGAGACCACCACGTCGGGCGGTGCATCCAGCAGGCCGGTGAGCGCGAGATGCACGCAGTCGGTCGGCGTGCCATTCACGTAGCGAAAACCGTTGGCGGCCAGGCGCACCATGAGCGGCCGGTCGAGCGTGAGCGAGTTGGAGGCGCCGGAGCGGTCGCGCTCGGGCGCGACCACCGTGACTTCGCCCAGCGCGCCAAGCCGCTCCGCAAGAATCGCGATGCCAGGGGAAAAATAGCCGTCGTCATTCGAAACAAGGATGCGCATCGCCGTGAGGGATTCTATATGACCGCTAGAATCGAACCATGACCGTTGCTGCAGGTAACGACCTTTCCCCGCGCTCCGAGCCGGAATCGCCCTACGCGTGGGGCCGCCTGATCGCGTCGCTTGCGCTCATGACCATCAGCGGCGTCGGCATGTACGCGGTCGCAGTCGCCCTGCCGGCGGTGCAGGCCGAATTCGGCGTCACGCGCTCGAACGCCTCTCTGCCCTATGCCGCGACCATGATCGGCTTCGGCCTGGGCGGCATCCTGATGGGGCGCCTGTCGGACCGGTTCGGCGTCATCGTGCCCGTGCTGCTCGGCGCGGTGTGCCTGGGCCTGGGTTTTGTCGCGGCGGGCCACGCCGGCAACCTCTGGCAATTCGCGCTGGCGCAGGGACTGCTGATCGGCCTGCTCGGTACCGCGACCGCCTTCGCGCCGCTGGTGGCCGACACTTCGATGTGGTTCACGCGCCGCCGGGGCATGGCGGTCGCCATCTGCGCCAGCGGCAACTATCTCGCCGGCGCGGTCTGGCCGCCGGTGCTGCAGCACTTCTTCGACACCGTAGGCTGGCGCGCGACCTTCACCGGCGTGGGCTTGTTCTGCACGGCGACCATGATTCCGCTGGCGTTCGCCTTGCGGCGCAAACCGCCTGTTTTGCATTTATCCGGAGAAAGCAAATCCGGGGGGCAAAAGAAAATCAACATCACACCCAATACCTTGTTCGCGCTGCTTTGCATCGCCGGGGTCGGCTGCTGCGTCGCCATGTCGATGCCGCAGGTGCACATCGTCGCCTACTGCGGCGACCTGGGCTACGGCGCCGCGCGCGGCGCGGAGATGCTCTCGGTGATGCTCGGTTTCGGCATCGTCAGCCGGCTCGCCTCGGGCTGGATCTGCGACCGCATCGGCGGCCTGCGCACGCTGCTGCTCGGCTCGGGCCTGCAGGGCGTGGCGCTGCTGATGTTCCTGCCCTTCGACAGCCTCGCCTCCCTCTACATCGTCTCGGCGCTGTTCGGCCTGTTCCAGGGCGGCATCGTGCCGTCCTACGCCATCATCGTGCGCGAGTACTTCCCGCCCGGGGAAGCGGGCGCCCGCGTCGGCACGGTGCTGATGTGCACGCTGCTCGGCATGGCGCTGGGCGGCTGGATGACCGGCGCGATCTTCGATCTCACCGGCTCGTACCGAGCGGCGTTCCTCAACGGCATCGGCTGGAACCTGCTGAACCTGACAATCGCGCTCTGGCTGCTGCGGCGCAGCCTGGCGCCCAAAGCGCTGCTTACGGCCTGAGCACGCGGCGGGCCTGCCGCGGCTGCATGCGTGTTTTGCTGCCTATTCGGGCTTCAATCCGGCCCGCCTGACAATTCCCGCCCAGCGCTCGATATCGGACTTGATCTGGACGGCAAAGGCCGAAGGCGTATTGCCGACGGGCTCGAGACCATCCTTCGCCAGGCGCTCCTGGAAATCGGACCTTGCAATGATGGCGCGCAAATCCGCATTGATCTTTCCGACAATGTCGCCGGGCGTTCCGGCGGGCGCTACAAATCCGTACCACGCCTGGATGTCGAAGCCGTCCAGCCCTTGTTCCTGGAACGACGGCACATCCGGCAGCGCCTTCGCGCGGGCGGGACTGGTGACCGCGATGCCCTTGACCTTGCCGCCACGGATAAGGCCGATCGACGCGGTGATCCCGCCAAAGACGAGCGGTATGTGTCCCGCCATGACGTCGGTGACGCCGGGACCGAATCCCTTGTATGGCACATGCAGCAGGTCGATTCCCGTCATGACTCGCACGACTTCCATCGCCAGATGCTGCTGGCTGCCGGACCCCGAGGACGCATAGCTCATTTTCCCCGGCTGCGCCTTCGCGAGCGCCACTAATCCCTTGACGTCGTTCGCTGGAAGCGCCGGATGCGCCAGCAGCACAAACGGACCGCTTGTAACGTTTGAGATCGGGGCAAAATCGCGCAGCGAATCGTAAGGCAGCTTTGCAATCAGCGAGTACGCCAGGGTCAGTGAGACATCGGCGGCGAAAAGCAGCGTATAGCCGTCCGGCGCGGCCTTGGCGACAAAATCGGTGCCGATGGTTCCGCTCGCGCCGGTACGGTTCTCGACGACGACCGCCTGAGACCAGAGTTTCTGCAGCTCGGCGGACATCACCCGGCCGTAAATGTCCGGCGTGCCGCCGGGCGGGAAAGTCACCACTACCTTGACGGGTCGAGCCGGATAGGCCTGAGCCCACGCCGGCGCGGCGAGCAGCAAGGCGGCAAGGAAGGCCAGGATTCTCATTGTTTTCTCCTTGTGTTCATCAGTCCGGATGATTGCCGAAAAATCGCTCCGCATTGTCGCGCAGGATCAGCGTGCGCTCCGGGACGGAGAACCACTCTGAATCAATGAGCTTCACCGCCCGGTCGACGTAGTCGTCGGCAATCGGATGATCGCTGCCGAACATGATCCGGTCGGCTCCCAGCGTTTCCACCGCACAACGGCATTCCGGCCGCGACCAGCGCGGCGGCGCGGTGTCGAACCAGAATTGCCGTAAACGTCTTTCCAGCGCGTCGCGCATGCCCAGGTCGAAGTAGCGGCTGAGAATGCGCTCCTTCATCAATCCGAAACTCCCGCCGAAATGCGGCCAGATGAACCTCAGCCGCGGAAAACGATCGGTAAGCCCGCTAAGGAGTACGCGCAACACGGACACCGTGGTGTTGTATGGCCGCCCGTAGCAAGTCAGCAGGTCGTGGTCCGAAAGCGGGAGCCGCTCCCTTGGCGTGGAATCGACATATTCGAGGGGCTCGCAGGCCGGATGGACCACGATTGGCAATCCGAGCGCGTTGACCCGCTCGTAGAAGGGCATCAACCCGGGATGATCCAGCGACCAGCCTTTCCTCGCAACATGAACCACCGTAAAGACGCCCGAGACCCCCATCGATACGCAGCGTTCCAACTCATCCAGCGCTCCATCTTCGCCGAGCGGGATATGCGCCAGGGTCAGAATGCGGCCTGGATGGCGCCTCTTCAGATCACGCATCGATTCGTTCAATTCGCGGCACATCGCCAGATCCAGCCATTCGATCCAGTTCGATGCGCTGATGACCGCCTTGTCGATCCGGCACCTGTCGAGATTTTCGATCAGGCGATCGACGGACGAGATTTGCTCGTTGCACCAGAAGAGCATGCTGTCGCCGCGGAACAAGCCCATGGTTCCGGGTTTCAATTCCCTTACCGCCTGCCCGGGAAGGACCACCTTTGAAAGATCCCTGGCCTGATGCGGCGGGATCCAGTGGTGATGCACGTCGATGATGCCGGTCATTCCAATTCTTCGTCCGCCATCGCTTCGTCGTCAGCGCCTCGCGGCCGCCGCCGCGCCGCCCGCATTGCCGCTCATGTTGCTGTCGTAGCCGGGGACGACGCGTACGTCGACCACGCACACCGCGCCGTTTTTCACGGCCTGGACAGCTTTTTCAATCGCAGACCGGAGGTCCTTGAGGTCTCTTATGGGCCCGAAAGCTTCGGCCCCTTGAGCGCGCGCCATCATGGCGAGGTCGATGTCGGGCTCGTCGATGCGCTGGCCGATCCATTTGTTCTCCATCGGACGGCCGCGCTCGCGCGCGACGCGTTCCTGGTGCATCTCGTCGTTGTAGAAGGAGCGGTTGTTGGCGACCAGCAGCAGGCAGGGAATGCGGTAATGCGCCGCGGTCCAGAGCGCCGTCACGCCCATCAGGAAGTCCCCGTCGCCGACGATGCCGACCACCAACCGCCCGCTTGCCTTCAGTGCGAGGGCAGCGCCGACCGTCATGCCCGGTCCCGCACCGACGCCGCCGCCGCCATTGGCGCCAAGGTAGTCGAGCGGATGCCTGAAATGGCGATAGGCCCCGTTCCAGCCGAGCGGCAGGTGCGTGACGCAGACCTCCATCCCGGCGGTGATTTCGTTGAATGCATCGGCGATTGCGCGGATTGATAGCGCGTCGGTGGTTTCGGGTTCTTCTTCAATCCTGGCTTGAACAATGGCAGTTCGAGGACGAACTGCATTCAAAAGCAGAGGCAAAACAATATCCGGCTCGCACATCATGTAGACATCGGCTGGCGGCAATCCCTGGTAGTCCATGCTCCAACCGCGGTGCGAATGCGCATCGGGCGACACCAGAATGACCTTCGCGCTCACCGGCGCATCGCCCCAGGCCTGCTTGAGCGTGCCTGCCGTGTCGATCCAGTCGAGCGAAAGCACCACATCCGCTTCGCGCAGCGCCTTCCTGCCCCACTCCTCGAGAAAGGTCGCCGGCGGCGCCGCGTGCAACGCATGGTCAGTCGGGAAGGCGGCGCCGGCCTTGATGTCGGTGAGCACGCGCGCCTGCAGCTTTTCCGCGAGCGCGACGCGATCCTTCCATGCTGCCTCGCTTCGGCGCATCCGCCCCGCGAGGATCACTGGATTCTTTGCGGTGGACAGTAACCGGGCTGCGGTTTGAACCACCTCGTCGGAAGGCAAAACAGCTTCCGCGGACCGATACCTCGAGACGTCCGGGAGCGTCGGCAGGGGGCCGATCTTCGCTTCCTGCAGCGCCGCGTCGAGGTTCACGTAGACCGGTCCGCGCGGCGCGGTGTCGGCGATCTGCGCGCCGCGCAGCAGTGCTTCGTAGGCAGCGGCGACCGAACCCGGCTGGTTGTCCCACTTGGTGTAGTCGCGCACCAGCGCCCCCTGGTCCGCGGAGGTATGGATCCAGTCGATCCAGGGCCGGCGCCGCGCCGCGTCCCAGGGACCCGTCGCGCCCAGGATCAGCATCGGCACTCGGTCGCACCAGGCGTTGAAGATCGCCATCGTCGCGTGCATCAGGCCGACGTTGGAGTGCAGCACCACCCCCATCATGCGGCCGCAGGCCTTGGCATAGCCGTGCGCGATGGCCACCGCCGCTTCCTCGTGCAGGCAGAGCAGCATCTGCGGACGCTCGTTGCCGAGGTAATTGACCAGGCTGTCGTGCAGGCCGCGGAAGCTCGCGCCCGGATTGAGCGCGACGTACGGGACATCCAGCGCGCGCAGCATCGCCGCCACCGCATCGCTGCCCCAGACATCCTTCTGTTCGGGAACCGCGGCCGGCAGATCGCGACGGATATCGCCCGCCACGCTCATTCCCCCTTGACGCCCGCTTCGCGCATCAGCTTTCCCCAGCGCGCGTAATCCTCGCGGATCAGCCTGGCAAGGTCTTCGGGCGATCCGGTCGCGATATCGATTCCCTGCGGCCCCAGCCGCGCCCGCACCTCGGCGGAATTGACGATGCGCGCCACTTCGGCGTTGATCTTCGCGATGAGCTCGGGCGGCGTCTTGCCCGCGACGAACAGCCCGAGCCACGGATACAGCGAATATCCCGGGACTCCGGCCTCGGCGACCGTCGGCGTGTCCGCGATCACGCTGAAGCGCTGTGCGGCGGCCGTCGCGAGCAAGCGCAATTTGCCATCGCGCACATGCGGCAGGAGCGAATTCGCGGCGCCTATCCAGACGTGGATGCGCCCCGCCAGCAGATCGACGACTGCGGGCGCCGCGCCCTTGTAGGGCACGTGATTCATCTTCGTGCCGGTCAGCTGCTGCAGCAGCGTGCCGCCGAGGAACTGCGGGCTGCCCGTGCCGGAAGAGCCGAAGTTGAGCTCGCCGGGCTTCGCTCTGGCGTAGGCAACCAGTTCCTGGACCGAGGTCGCCGCCACTGACGGAGGCACCACGAGCAGGAACTGGATTCGCGCGAGCAGCGTCACCGGCGCCAGGTCGGCGAGCGGGTCGAACGGCTGCTTCGCGATGTGCGCATTCACGGAAAACACGTTGTCCGGCGAAAGCAGCCAGGTGTAGCCGTCGGGCGCGCTCTTCGCGACCGCGTCGGCGCCGATGTTCTGGCTGCCGCCGGTCCGGTTCTCGACCACCACCGGCTGCGTCCAGACGCTCTGCAGCCCCTGCGCCAGCGAGCGAGCGATGGTGTCCGGGGAGCCGCCCGGCGGCAGCGGGACGATGATCCTGATAGGGCGCTCGGGAAAGCCTTGCGCCACCGCAAATGACGACAGCAGTGCGAGACAACCTGCAACCAGAAGTTTCCTCACTATCCTCTCCTTGCGTAATGCTGCAACGCGGAGTTTACCTATTCGCCGGCACAGAATAGGATGCCCCCTCATATTTCACCGTAAGAGGAGTCGCCGCATGACCCGAAAAATTAAATCGACCCTGATTGCAGCGTCAGCCCTGTGCATGGCGATTCCCGCGTGGGGACAGGGATCCGCCGAAGACAAGGGCAAGCAAATGGTCGATGGCCTTTGCAATTCCTGCCATCCGATCGGCGCGCGGGTCGGTTCGGGATACGACTCCGCCGGATGGAAAACGGTCATGCGCATGATGACGAACCACGGAGTGCCCGTTGCCCCGGATCAGGTCGGCCCGATGACGGATTATCTGGCCAAGACTTATCCGGTCAAGGGCCGACCGGACGCCGTCATCGTGCCGGGCTCGGTCAAGGTTTCGATGAAAGCATGGCAGGCGGCGACGCCGGGAGCCCGCCCGCACGATCCGATGGCCGCCAGGGACGGATCGCTCTGGTATTCGGGCCAGATGGCAAACGTCCTGGGCCGCGTCGATCCGAAGACCGGCAAGGTCAAGGAATATCCGCTCAAGACGGCGCATTCCGGCCCGCACGGCCTGGTCGAGGATCGAAGCGGAAACGTCTGGTACACCGGAAATACCGGGTCGCTCATCGGCAAGCTCAATCCCAAGACGGGCGAGGTCACCGAGTACCCGACGCCGGAAAAGGGAGACCCGCACACGCTGGTCTTCGACAAGAGCGGAATACTGTGGTTCACGATGCAGAACCTAAACCGCATCGGCCGGCTCGATCCGAAGACGGGCGAGATCAAGCTGCTCACGCCGCCCACGGCCAAATCCCGGCCCTACGGGATGGCGCTCGATTCGAAGGGCAACCTGTTCGTGGTGCAGTTCGGCACCAACAAGATCGCGCGCGTCGATCCAAAGACGCTGGAGATCCGCGAATACACGCTGCCCGATGAGAAATCCCGTCCGCGGCGCCTCACGATCACCAGCGACAACATGATCTGGTACGCGGATTATTCGCGCGGCTACCTCGGCAGGCTCGATCCCGCCAGCGGCCAGGTGAAGGAATGGCAGTCGCCGAGCGGGCCGAAGTCGGCACCTTACGGAATCTCGCTTATCAAGGGCGTCATCTGGTACAGCGAGTCCGAGACGATGCCAAACACGGTGGTGCGCTTCGATCCGAAGACCGAAAAGTTTCAGAGCTGGGCCATTCCCGGCGGGGGCAACATCGTGCGCAATACCGATGTCACCGGGGACGGCGGCTTCGTGCTCGCCAACAGCCTGACCAACGAGGTGACGCTGGTCCGAGTGACAAAGTGAGCGAACGCCGCGAGTTCTTCGCCGCCGGCGCGGGACTCGCCGCCTCCGCGTTTCTGGTTTCTTGTACGAATATAAGACCAGAAAACACTTTGAGCGGCACCGAGCACTGGACGACGAAGAAGACCGCGGCCGGCGACGTCAAGCTGTTCCTGTGGCGCAAGCGCCTCGCCGACGCGCCGCGGGGCCCGCTGGTCTTCGTGCACGGTTCCTCGGTGCAGTCGGTGCCGGCGTTCGACCTGCAGATCCCGGGCCAGCCGCAGTCCTCGGTCATGGACTGGTTCGCGCGCCTGGGCTACGACACCTGGTGCTTCGACTGCGAAGGCTACGGGCGCTCGGACAAATGGCGGCCGGTCAATGCCGACATTGCCTGCGGCGCGGACGATCTGGCAGTTGTTTCTGAATTCATTCTGAAAAATTCAGATCAAAAATTACTGCTTTACGGCCCTTCCTCCGGCGCGCTGCGCGTGGGCCTTTTCGCCCAGCGCCACCCGGAGCGCATCCGGCGCATCGTGCTCGACGCGCTGGTATATACCGGCGAGGGCAGCAAGACACTCGCCGAGCGCAAGAAGCGCCTCGCCCAGTACCGCGCGTCCAACCGGCGCCCCATCAACCGCGACTTCGTGCGCAGCATCTTCACCCGCGACGGCAACCCGGACGCCTATGATCCCGCGGTCGTCGAGCGCTTCGCCGACCAGGTGCTGGCGCTCGACGATTCCATGCCGACCGGCACCTACCTCGACATGTCGGCGAACCTGCCGGTGCTCGACCCGGCGAAGATCCGCGTGCCGACCACGATCCTGCGCGGCCAGTGGGACGGCATCGCGACCGACCAGGATGTGATTAATTTCTTCGCGCGCCTGCCGAATCCGGACAAGCAGCTCAGCATCATGCCCGGCATCGCGCACACCAGCCTGCGCTCCAGGAACTGGCGGATGGTGTACGACCTCGTTGATTCCTGCTGCAGCCGGACGGCGCCGGTTTATACCGGCTAGGAAGATCCTAGTTCGGCGCTTCCATCCCCCGGTCGGCATAGCTCTTCCGGGCCGCCGGCCCCGAGAGGTACTGGATCAAGCCGCGCGCGGCCTCGGCGTTCGGCGAGCCGGCCATCAATCCCGCGGTGTACGTCGTGTAGAGCTGCAGCTCCGCGGGCAGCGGGCCGACCAGCTTCACACCCTTGACCGGCAGGATTTCGCTGATCTGGTGCACCACGAGATCGGCCTCGCCCTTGGCGACGCGCTCGGCGGCATAGCCGCCCGGGACCAGCACCGCCTTGGGCTTGATCGCCGCCTCGATGCCGAGCTTCGCGAGCACGCCGGCGAAATGCTTCCCGCTGGTGCCGCCCACCGCAGGATCGATGTAGGCGACGGCGCGCGCCGCGAGCAGCGCCTTGCGGAACGCCTCGACGCTCGAGATATCGGGCGACGGCGCGCCCTCGAGCACTCCGACGCCGATGCCGGTGCGCGCAAGCGGCGTGACCGAGCCGGCCGCAACCGTGCCCGCCTTCTCCAGGTCGGCAACCACGGGCAAGGTGATGATCACCACATCGGGGCGCTGGCCGTCTTTGAGCTTGGCGAGGATCTGCCCCGCAGTGCCATAGTCGAACTTGATTGTATGGCCGGTCTCGCGCTGGAACGACTCGAGCAGCGGCACCACCGAGCCGCGCGCGGCGCCGGCGCAGAGGACGCTGATCTCGGCGGCCAAGGCGGGAATCGAGAACAAGCCGAGAAAAACGATGCAGAGAATTCTCATTTCGACACTGCCTTTTCGATGATTGCCCGCAATGGCGCGGGAAGCTTCAAGCCAAGCGCCGCCTCATGTCCCCTGGACGACATCTTATTCCAGGTCTTGCGCAGGATTTCCAGCAACTTCGCCTCGTCGTGCTTTTGCGCGAATGGCGCGAGGTAATTTTCCAGGAACACCAGGCAGCCCACATCCTCCAGCAGTTGCGCTTCCGGGTCCTGCTTCACGCGTTCCTTGCGCACCAGGGACTGCACACGCTTGATCGTATCGTCGCCATAACCTGATTGTTCAAGCAATTCTTTCGCCGTGAGGGCGTGCGAGGCGGCCTCATCGATCCGCCATTTCCGGTAGCCGGCCGTGCCAGCCGGATAATCGGCGCGCCGGATTGCCCAGCGCCGGATGTGCTGGCAGCGCACCGCGAGGCGCAGCGGTTCGGAAGCATCGGGGGCAAGTCTTGCCAGCCACGCACTCATGCGTTGCGCGTAAACCAGCTCCGCCGGCTGGCCGGAGGCGTCCTTTTCGGGATCTTCGGCGTGCGCCGCGTCGAAACGCGCGATGGCCTCGTCGAATCGCTCACCCGTCACCAGGATTCCATCCACGGGCGCAGGTCCAGTTCATGCGTCCAGGCGCTGCGCGGTTGCCGGTGCAGCTGCCAGTAGTTCTCCGCGATCGCCTCCGGGTCGAGGATGCCCGCCTTCTCCTTCAGCGCGTAGCGCTCGGGAAAAGTCTCGCGGATGAACGGCGTGTCGATCGCGCCGTCGATCACCACGTGCGCGACGTGGATGCCCTCGGGCCCGAGTTCGCGCGCCATGCTCTGCGCCAGCGCGCGCAGCGCGTGCTTCGCGCCCGCGAAGGCGGCGAAGCCCTTGCCGCCGCGCAGGCTGGCGGTGGCGCCGGTAAAGAGGATCGTGCCGCGGCCGCGCGGCACCATCACCTTCGCCGCCTCGCGGCCGACGAGGAAGCCGGCGAGCGCCGCCATCTCCCAGACCTTGGTGTAGACGCGCGCCGTCAGCTCGCGGATCGGGAAGCGCACGTTGCCGCCGACGTTGAAGACGCAGACCTCGATCGGCCCGATCTCGCGCTCGATGGTCTGCACGAGCTCCACCACCTCCCGTTCCTTGCGCGCGTCGCTGCCGAAAGCGCGTGCCCGGCCGCCCGCCTGCTCGATGCTCTCGACCAGCGGCTTCAGCTTGCCGGCGTTGCGCCGCGTCACGCAGGCCGTGTAGCCCTCGCGCGCGAAGCGCCGCGCGATTGCGCCGCCGGTCGCCTCCCCGGCGCCGATCACCAGCGCGACTTTGGCCTGCGCCATGAACCCGCTACTTCATCTTCGAATAGACCGTCGGCGCGAGGAACGTATTGGTGATGTTGGCGACGAGCGGCCCGTTCTTCTCGGTCTCGGCGCGCGCCTTGTGCCACTCCGGGTCGCTCATGAACGCGCCGAAAACACGCTCGCGCTCGGCCATGTCTTGCCACTCCAGCATATAGTGCAGTTCATGGTTGCTCGCCCCGACCAGCGTGGTCCAGAAGCCGACCGCGCGAATGCCGCGCTTCTCCCACAACTTCAGCGTGATGGTCTCGAAGCGCTTGTTCAGGTCGGGCAGGCGGCCCGGCATGCATTGGTAGACGCGCAATTCGTACATCATGGATTTCTTCTCCCCGTCGGTTAAAAAGGATTCGCTTTGATGAATGAATATTAAACTGTCCGCATGCCCGTTTCACGCCTTTCGGCGTTCCTGCTGCTCGCGCTTGCGAACCTGTTCTGGTCCGGCAACTGGATCGCCGGCCGCGCCCTGCGCGACGCCTTCGACCCGGTGACGCTGAATTTCTGGCGCTGGACGGTCGCCGCCGTGGTGCTGGCGCCCTTTGCCCTTCCCGCGATCAGGGGCAAGGGTGCGCTGCTCCGGCGCCACGCGGGCATCCTGCTGCTGCTCGCTTTTACCGGCGTCGCGCTGTTCCAGAGCATGGTCTATCTCGGATTACGCAGCACGCTCGCGGTCAATGCGGTGCTGCTCAATTCATCGATGCCGCTCTTCATGCTGCTTTGCTCGTGGGTGATCGAGCGCGAGCACGCGTCGCCCAGGCAGATCGCCGGCATGCTGATCTCGCTCGCGGGCATACTCGTGATCCTGTCGCGCGGCGAGCCCGCGGCGCTGCTGCTGCTCGAGCTGCACGCCGGTGACGCGTGGATCCTGCTCGCGATGCCGGTCTGGGGCATCTATTCGGTAATGCTCAAGCGCCGGCCGCCGGAGCTGGGCGGCATCGCTTTCCTGTTCGTGATTTCGGTGACCGGCGTCCTGATGCTCGCCCCGCTTGCCGCGTTGCAGGCCGCACTGGAGCCGCCGCGCCTGCCCGGTGCGGCGGCGGGCCTTACCGTGCTGTACATGGGAATCGCCGCCTCGGTGCTCGCATTCATCTGCTGGAACCGCGGCGTGGCCGTCGTCGGCGCCAATTCCGCCGGCTTCACCATTCACCTGCTGCCGGCCTTCGGCACGCTGCTCGCGATCCTGCTGCTCGGCGAAACGTTCCAGGCCTTCCACGCCACCGGCATCGCCACGATCCTCGCCGGCGTGCTGCTCGCGACGGGTACGGCGCCGGCGAAGATTTCTGCTCCGGCGTCGAAGGAACGCGCCCGGGTAAACTGATCCGCAGCGATGTCTTCCACAACTCTGCGTTTGTCGGCCTCGGAAGCCGCGCGCGCCATCCAGGACGGCCGGCTGACCTCCGAAGCTCTGGTGGCGGCCTGCCTCGAGCGCATCGCCGCGCGCGACGGCGAGCTTGCCGCCTGGGCGCATGTCGCCGGGGAGGCGGCGCTCGCGCAGGCGCACGCGCTCGACCGGCAGCCTGCGCGCGGGCCGCTGCACGGCGTTCCGTTCGGCATCAAGGACATCTTCGATACCGCGGACATGCCGACCGAGTACGGTTCCCCGATCTATCGCGGCAACCGGCCGCGCGCGGATGCAGCGGCGGTGGCGCTCCTGCGGCAGGCGGGCTGCGTCATTCTTGGCAAGACGGCGACCACGGAATTCGCCCTCGTCCATCCGACCTCTACGCGCAATCCCCATAACCCGGCGCATACGCCGGGCGGCTCCTCGAGCGGCTCGGCGGCGGCGGTGGCCGACCATATGGTGCCGCTTGCGCTCGGCACGCAGACCGGAGGCTCGGTCATCCGCCCCGCGGCATACTGCGGGGTCATCGGCCTGAAGCCGAGCTTCGGCAGCATCAACCGCAGCGGCGTGAAGCAGGTATCGGATACGTTGGACACGGTCGGGTTGTTCGCGAATACCGTCGAGGACGCGGCGCTCGCGCTGAACCTTCTCTCCAGCCGCCGGATCCCCGACTTCGCGGCGAAGGTCGCTGCGCCGCGCATCGGCTTCGCGCGCACTTCGCGCTGGCAGGAGGTCGATGCCGCTACCCACGCCGCGCTCGAGTCCGCGGCAAGGCGGCTCGCTTCGGCAGGCGCCGATGTGAGGGATGTGGCCCTCCCTGCGGCAGCCGAAGCGCTGTTCGAGGAGCACGGCCCGATCATGAACTTCGAGGCCGCGCGCGCGCTCGCCTGGGAGCAGGCGCAGCATCGCGAGGCGATCAGCGCCGAGCTGCTCAAGCGCCTGGAGGAAGGCTGGGCATGGTCGCGCGAGCGATACGATGACGCGCGGCAGACCGCGCGCGACGCGCGCCGCCAATTTGCCGACCTGATGTGCGACTACGATTTTCTGCTCACGCCCAGCGCACGCGGCGAAGCGCCGCTGGGGCTCGCTTCCACCGGCGATTCGCTCTTCAACCGGGTGTGGACGCTCCTCGGCGTGCCCTGCGTCACGCTGCCCTGGGGCAGCGGCCCGCAGGGACTGCCGCTCGGCATCCAACTCGTCGCCGCGATCGAGCAGGACACGGCACTTCTCGCCCACGCGCAGTGGGCGGCCAATGCGCTTCAGCTACCGGGAACCGTCCCGGGAGGCAGCGTTTCCACGTAGCGGCAGATGTCGCCCGGGCGCGTGAGCCAGATCTTGTCGCGCTGCTTGACGATGTGCTCGATCACCTGCCGGAAGCGGCGCAGCCGGTGCGGCTGGCCGAGGATGAAGCTGTGCAGCACCAGGCTCATGACCAGCGGCCGGCGCGCGGATTCCTCCAGCATTTCGTCGAAATGGTCGATCAGGTTCTCGCAATAGAGTTGCGACGGCGTGCGCCGCGAAACGCATTCGAGCGAATCATTCAGGTCGTGCGCGTAGGGGAT
>Ga0315281_10008211_pt1 | contig 14604 bp, 16 predicted proteins | sample YL17G07_0_MG_FD_204540 | JGI IMG/M metagenome (GOLD analysis project Ga0315281, IMG submission 204540) | Sediment microbial communities from Yellowstone Lake, YNP, Wyoming, USA - YL17G07_0 | ecosystem: Environmental > Aquatic > Freshwater > Lake > Sediment | place: USA: Wyoming | collected...
CCGGCAGGGAAGGTCGTTGACGCCCTGGCGACGGTGACGGACCCGGTGTCGGGTCAACGTCTGATGCTAGATGCGTACCCGGCCTTCTCGGTTTCGTTCGCGAGGTACTGCGGCCGATGAAGACGACTCCCGAGCCCATGGCGCTCGAGCGCCGGCGTGCGGCCGGATCGTGGCGCATCCTTGCGAGTGTCTTCGGCGCCCTCCTGTTGTTCGCGGTCGTCCTTCGCTGGGTTGACCCCGTCCGCGTCGCCTGGTCGTCGAACTTCCTGCTGGTGTTCAACGCATTGTTGATAGAGGCAACGCCTTTCATCCTTCTGGGCGCGCTCGTGTCAGCTGCGATCCAGGTGTTCATGTCGCCACGAGCCTTCGCCACACTGGGGCGCATCCCGCGCGGGCTGCAGCTCCCCGCCGCCGCGGTCGCTGGGATGGCGTTCCCTGTGTGCGAGTGCGGTTCGGTCCCCGTCGCGCGCCGACTCGCCGCCAAGGGACTGGCGCCTGGGGCAGCCATCACCTTCATGCTCGCCGCCCCTGTGGCGAACCCGATAGTGATCGCATCTACCTACGTCGCATACAAAGGCCGTCCCGACCTATGGGTCATGGTGTTCGGCAGGTTGGCACTCGGAGTGATAGTGGCGATGTGCGCCGGCTGGGTGGTGTCGCGACAGACCAAGGATGAGTTGCTGAAGCCTCGGCCGGACGACACGCTGGAGGAAGACCACGAACGTGGCGAAAGTCGCATGCGCGAGTACTTCGGCCACGTCGGCAACGACTTCGTGTTCATGGGGCGCTTCCTGGTGATCGGCGCCGCGGTGGCCGCAGCGGTGCAGACCTTCATCCCGCAATCCTGGATCAGCCCCGTGGCCAACACCCCCGTCGTTTCGAACCTCGCGATGATGGGTCTCGCCTTCGTCCTCTCACTCTGTTCGGAGTCGGACGCGTTCGTCGCAGCCTCTTTCGTCCAGTTCGGCGCTTCGTCTCAGCTGGCGTTCCTCGTGTTCGGACCGATGGTGGATACGAAGCTCGCGGCCCTGTACATGGGTACCTACAATCAGGGATTCTTCCGCACGATCATCATCACGGTCGCGGCCGTGACCTTGGTCGGCACCCTTTGGATCGGGGTGTTCTTCGGATGAGGCACGTCTGGAGCCCGGCGCGAGTTGCGACCGGCGCGATGATGGCCTCGTGGGCTGCGATGTTCTGGTTCCTCGTGGTCTCCGGTCGCTCGCTGCTGTACGTGTCGACCCGGACCAAGTGGGTCGTTCCCACGGGCGCCGTGATCCTCACGGGTGCGGCGATCGGAAGACTCTGGTCTGCCAGGACCACGACGCCGGAACCGGTCCATCGGAAGGAGGCTTGGATCCTCGGTCTGATGGTTCTACCGATCATCACCATCATGGCTCTGCCTCCGGCGTCGCTTGGAACCTACGCGGCGTCTCGCAGGTCGAGCTTCTTGAGGGCTGGGTTCTCGGCGAGCGCCGCCGACATCTCGAGCGGCCCGCTCACCCTGATAGATCTGGCCAGCTCCCCGGCGACGGCTCTGAGCCAGAAGGCCTTGCAGCAGAGGGCCGGAGACCAGGTTTCGTTCGTGGGTATCGCCACGACCTATCCCGACACCTCGGCTGACGAGTTCTACCTGACCCGCTTCGTGATCACATGCTGCGTGGCCGACGCAACGGTCGCCCAGGTCCACGTGGTCGACGTCACACCGGGCCAGGTCAAGAACGGCGATTGGGTACAGGTGGACGGGACGTTCTATCCGCTCGGGAGCGAGATGATCGTTGACGCGCACCGCGTGACCCACGTGGCCCAGCCGCACAACCCGTATCTAACTCCCGGCTAGACAACGGGCGCACAACCCATAGACATCGGCCTGGTGGGAGCGGACCACGAATCCTCGCTTCACGGCCACCGACGACGCCCACGACTCAACCTCGCACGACGGAATCTCAACCACGACTCCGCATCGCTCGCAGATCAGGTGGTGATGATGTTCGGGCTCGCAGAGCTTGTAGGCCTGCTCCCCCTCGCGCGCCACGAAAGTGCGTGCGAGGCCCGCTTGCACCATCGCCTGCAAGGTGCGGTAGACGGTAGCCAGACCCGGGGCGTGCTCCCCGAGCGAGAGCTGCGCATGCAAGGCCTGCGCTGTCACCGGCTTCTCGCTGGCAGCCAACTCGTCGATGATCGCAATGCGCTGGCGAGTCGGCTTCAGTTCGGCCTGGGCCAGCATCGGCGCAGCTTCCGGCTTCACTGGGCCCCGCCTCTCGTGTGGAGCCGCGCGGCCCGCCGCCCAACGACTGCGGCCACGAAGAACAGCCCTATCGAAGTGAGGACGATGGTCCCACCGGGCGCAAGCGATCCCTGCTCAACGGCGATGACGACACCCAATAGCGCCGAAAGCACCCCGGCTCCGACCGCCCAGTACATGGCGCCTCGGAACGAATGGGCAAGTCGGGAACCGGTCGCTACCGGAACAACCATGAGCGCCGCCATCAGCAGTAGCCCGACCACCCGCATCCCCGCGGCAACGAGCAGCGCGACCATAACCACCATCAGAACGTTCAATTGATCCACCGGGAGACCCGACGCGCGCGCGGTTTCCTCGTCCAGCGCGACGGCAAGCAGTTCCTTGTAGAACACAGCGGTCACCACTAGCACAAGGATGCAGAGAGCCGAGATCACGACGAGCTCATGGTCCGTCGTCGAGAACGGGCTGCCGAAGAGAACTCCGAACGCGGTTGCGTTGAATTCGCCGGTCGCCGATAGGACCACTACCCCCAGAGCGATGCCGAAGTAGAAGATCAACGCCAGCGACAGATCGCTCGAGAGTCTGCCGCGTGCACGCAAACGCTCCAACAGGAGAGCTCCCAAGATGGCCATCACCAGCGCCCCCCACACCGGGGTGAAGCCGAGCGCAACGCCGATGGCGACGCCGGCGAACGCTAGGTGTCCCATCCCGTCTCCGATGAGGGAAAGCTTGCGCTGCACCAGGAAACACCCGATCGTGGGAGCGGCGACGCCAACCAGCGCTCCTGCGATATACGCACGGACGACGAAGTTCTCGAGAAGGATGTTCACTCCGGCGCCCGCGGGTCGAAGTGAGTGTGGAACTCCTCGTGGGTGATCTGCTCGATCTGCCCATCCTGGATGACGAGGATCCTGTCGGTGACCTCGTGGAAATCATCCGGGTCATGGGAAACGGTCACGACGGTCGCGCCCAGATCCGCCCGCCGGCGCAATTCCGCCGCCAACGCAGGTCGAAGACCTCTGTCGATGCCGGTCGTCGGCTCGTCGAGCAGCAAGAGCGCCGGCTCTCCCACGAGTGCGCGCGCCAGGATCGCGCGCTGCTGCTGTCCACCGGACAGCTCGAAGAGACACTCAGCCGAGAGATCACCCAGGCCGACGGAATCGATCGCCGTGTTGATCTTCCGCCAGTCGAGCCGATTCATCCGGTGGAAGAACCTCTTCGACGGGGTCAGTCCCGCAGCGACTACCTCCGTTACGGATACGGGAAGCGACGTGGCCATCCTGAGGCCCTGCGGCGCATAGCCCGTTCGGCGAAGGACGTTCGGGTCGAACGGCGACCCACCGAGTACCTCTATGTGTCCCCCCTGTGGCTTCAGCAGGCCAAGACACAACTTCAAGAGGGTGGACTTCCCACTCCCGTTGGAGCCCGCCAGAACGATGAACTCCCCCGCGCTCAGCTGAAGATCCGCACCATCCAGCGTGTGCGTTGCGCCGTACCCGAACTTCACATCCGAGAATGCGACGGTCACTTGCACTGCAAACCCTCCCTCAGGTTCGCAAGGTTGACCCGCATCAGAGAGAGATAGTCCCCGGAAGACGGTGCGGACTCGAGCGTGTAGAGCGGCATCGTCGGCACGCCCGCATCCGCGGCCACGCTCCCGGCGATGCGCATTCCCTCGTCGGTGTTCTCATAGAAGACGACGGGTGCCGCCGCACCCGAGTCGATCGCCGCGCCCGCTGCCTGGATCCGATCCGAACTGGGTTCACTCTCCGGCGCAAGGCCTTGGACACCTATCTGCTGCAATCCGGTGGCGGCCGCCAGATATCCGAACGCCTCATGAGACACCACGAACGAGCGGTACTTGCAGGAAGCGAGGTCTCGCTTGAACTCGGCCTGGAGTCCCGTCAGATCGGCCGTCACCGCCTCCTCGCGAGAAACGTATCCGCCGGAATTCGCAGGATCATCGGCCCGTAGAGCCGCGCCCACCCGCGTCGCGAAGCCCGCCATCTTCGCCGGGTCGAGCCATACGTGAGGGTCATACCTGCCCCCACCGCCGCCCGACAGCAGTTCCCCGCCGGACGTCACGTCGACAACGCGGCCGTTGGCATCTGCCACGGCTTGCTCGACATCCGGCTGGAACCCGATCTGACCCAGATACACGACCAGGTCCGCGGTCTCGATGGCGGCACGCTGGCGGGCGGTGAGGACGGCGTCGTGAGCCTCGACCCCCGGCGGGGTGAGATCGGTGACCGAGACAGCATCGCCCCCGATGATGTTCGCGAGCCAGGCGAGCGGATACACGGAAGCGACCGCTGTCCGTCGCTCGCCGGAATCCACGCGGCTGCTGCAAGCCGAAGCCAGCAGCGCTGTGACCAGCACGAACGCCAGCCGACGCGGGAGGATGGGGTCGTTTCTCACGACCCCATCCTAGATGAGAATGATTATCAGTCGCAACCCTCTTGAGAGGCTACGCGATAGTCGTCTGCGCCTTCGGCTTGCGGGTCCGGCGAACTATCGCCCACCCAACCAGCGCCATGAGGCCTAGCGGCACCACGTACCCGAGGCCCACCACTATCACGTAGGCGATCCCCATCGCGCCCGCCATCGCCCTGTCCCACGCCTCGGACAAGCTCGGCTGCTGAGTCTTCGGAGAAGTCACCACGATGCCGGGTTCTCTAACGGTCACCGCGATTGTCGCGAATGATGTCTGGTCCCGCAACACCCTGAGCTGGCCCTTGATCTGCTCGATCTGGTACTGGACCTGCTGCAGTTCGCGCTGAACGGTCAGCGTTTCGGCGATCGAGTTGGAGTTGTCCATCAGGCGGAGCAGCACAGCCTCCTGAGACTCCCACGTCTTCAGCCTCGCGCCGAGGTCGATGAACTGGTCCGTCACTTCTTGCCCGTTCATCGACTCGTTCTTCGTGGTGCCCAACCCGCGGAGATCCTTCATCGCGAACTCGAAGTTCTTCGATGGCACGCGGATCATCAGACTGCCCGACCGAGCCTTGTCGCCGTACGTGGAGGAAGACACGACGTAGCCGCCGTACTTCTGGGCCACGAACTCCGCATCACCGAACGCCTGGGGGAACGTCCCAGCTTTGACTTCTACGGTAAGGTCGGCCGTCTTGATGACCCTTGGGCCAACACTCCCGGTGGTCGGAACGAAGGATTCAGAAACGGTGGCAGCACCGCCGCTCGCACCCGACGCCGTCTGGTCGGCCCTCATGCTCGCGGGCATGGGGTCGGATGCCTCCAAAGCTCCGTCCCGGGCAACAGCGAAGTCAGGAGCACGGGCGGCTGGATTCTCAGCCCCGGCGAAACTCGTCGTCACGGTCCCCGTCGCCGAGCCGCCGCGGCCGGTCACCAAGACGCCGACGCCCCCGGCAAGAAGGAGGAGGGCGGAAAGCACGAGGATGATCTTCTTCATGGCTGCTCCCTTCGTCACGGTCTGCACGGCCGCACTGGTCGTCATGGGCTTCGACGCCGACCGATCGGCCAAGGTTCCCGGATCTCCGACTTCACTTGCGGAAGTCGTCGGGGGTACGCCGCTACGTCGACGCTGCGAAGCACCCCGTTGGAGAATGGATGGCGCGTGATCTGAGAACGGTTGGACCGGACACCGACGAGTCTGCGGCGCTCGACATCATGCTGGAGAGCGGGTTCCGTCACCTACCGGTTGTCGACGGGGGAAGCGTCCTCGGGATGATCTCGATCCGGGACGTCGCCCACCACACCTCTGGCCAGCGCTAGAAACCGGCTCGCGTGCTCGGGCCCGGAAGCTCCTGGGACGCTTCCTTGAGCGCCTTCCAGATCTCGCGGAAGACATCGGCCGCGTATGACGCGGGCTGGCTGTCCTCACCGCCCATCGCGCCGCGCACCGCGGACGCGGTCATGTCAGCGGCCTTCTCCAACAGGGTCCAATCGATCTCACGCGCCACGTCAACCTCCAAAGTACATCGCCCGGTTGGGCTCCACGATGCTTCCGTATCCAGCCGATACTACGACGCCCTTAGCCGAAGGCACGCACGCCGGTCAGTGCCGACCCGATCACCAGCGTGTGGATTTCCGCCGTTCCCTCGTAGGTATAGACAGACTCGAGGTTGTTCATGTGGCGGATGATCGGATAGTCAAGCGTGATGCCGCTGGCACCCAGCATATTGCGAGCCTCGCGAGCGATCGTCAGCGCTTCACGCGTGTTGTTGAGTTTGCCGAAACTGACGTGCTCGTGGCGCAATCGTCCTTCGTCCTTCATGCGACCAAGGTGCAGCGCCAGAAGCGTGCCCTTGCCGAGTTCTAGCGTCATGTCCGCCAACTTCTTCTGCGTCAGCTGGAATCCCGCGAGAGGCTTGTCGAACTGCACGCGGGTCTTCGTGTACTCCAACGCGGTTTCGAAGCACGCTCGCGCGGCCCCCATCACACCCCAGATGATCCCGAAACGCGCCTCGTTAAGGCAATTCAGGGGCGCCGAGATGCCGGCGGCCTCCGGAAGCAGCGCGGTGGAAGGCAGGCGGCACTCATCGAAGACGAGCTCACTCGTCACCGACGCCCGCAGCGACAACTTGCGTTCGATCAGATTCGTCGTGTAGCCCGGTGCGCCCTTCGGTACGAGGAAGCCACGCACTCCTTCGTCCGTATTTGCCCAAACGATCGCAACGTCGGCGAGGTCGCCGTTCGTGATCCACATCTTCGAGCCGGACATTATCCAATCGTCACCGTCCCGTTTCGCGTGAGTTCGCATCCGCCCCGGATCGCTGCCGGCGTCGGCCTCAGTCAAGCCGAAGCACCCGATCGCGTCACCCGCTGCCATCTTCGGCAGCCACTCCTGCTTCTGCTCTTCGCTGCCGAAGCGGTGGATAGCGAACATGGCGAGGGAGCCCTGGACCGACACGAACGAACGGAGCCCGCTGTCCCCGGCTTCCAGTTCCATGCACGCCAGGCCGTAGCTGACGGCGTTCGTTCCCGCGCATCCGTAGCCCCCGAGATGCATGCCGAGCAGGCCGAGGTCGCCGAACTCCTTGACGAACTCGCGTGGAAACTCCGCTCGTTCGAACCATCCCTCGATGCCGGGTAGGACGCGATCGGTCACCAGCCGCCTGACCGTGTCGCGGATCGCGCGCTCTTCGTCGGATAGAAGTGAGTCGATATCCAGGAAGTCGCCCGTGTCTATCGGGGTCGCCATAGTGGTTCAAAGCCTACCCGTACCCCGGCCCGAGTACGATTCAGGGACCGACAGCAAGGGGACCGGGGTATGACGGAGCGCCGAGTCGAACCCACGCCCTGGAAAGAGGTATTCCAGGGGAAACGCGGCCGACTCGTGACCGGCCTGCTGATGCTGGAGGCGCTGGTGGCTATCTACGCCCTGGTCGTGACCGCTATCATGCCCGCGGTTCGCGACGACCTCGGCAAGACGCAGCTGTACGGGTTCGCGTTCGCGGTGTGGGGGCTGGCGACGATCCTGACGATCCCGATCGCCGGACACGCCGCCGACAGGTTCGGGCCGAGGAAGCCTCTGCTCATCGTCCTCGGGGTGCAGATGTGCGGCCTGGCCGTCTCCGGAACCGCGCCGAGCATGGAGCTAGTCATCCTCGGACTGTTCCTGCAGGGATGCGCGGGTGGCGCGCTGTACGCGGTGTCTTTGGGAACAGTCGCCAAGACCTTCCCCGCTGACGTTCGTGCGAGAGTGATGGCGCTCCTCGCGACCATGTGGATCCTGCCGGGACTCATCGGGCCGATGATCGGCGCCTTCATCGCCAGCACCGTCGGGTGGCGCTGGGCCTTCGTCTTGCCGGTGCCTTTGCTGATACTCGCGGCCGGTCTCGTGCTTCCGTCGCTGGGCGACGTCCAACCTGACCCCGAGGCTGCCGCCCTGCCGATCCTTCGCTCGGTCCAGGTGACCATCGGACTGGCCCTGATGCTCGGTGGCCTCACGGCCTCTGCGCCGTACAACTTCGTGTTCGCCGCGGCCGGACTGGCGATCGGTCTTCCGGGACTGCTTCACATAGTCCCGCGCGGGACGTTCACCGCTCGACGGGGCCTGCCGTCTGCGGCGCTGGGTATGTTCCTGCTCTCGGGCGCGTTCTTCACCGTCGATTCGTTCATCCCTTTGATGCTGTGCAAGCTGCACGACTTCAGCTACTTCAAAGCAGGACTTGTCATCACAGTCGCGACGGTCACTTGGTCGATCGGAAGTCTGTGGCAATCGCGGGTCGCCCAGCGCGTCGCGCCCGGCGCTCTCGTCACGATCGGCGCGTCGCTGGTGTTCATCGGGATGCTCGGCGTTGCGTGCGGACTCTCCGAGGCTCTGCCGGTCTGGCTCACCTACCTCGGATGGACCGCAGCAGGGGGCGGCATGGGTATCGCCTTCCCGACCATCCCGCTCTCGGTCATGAGCGTCGCCGAGGAGGGCAAGGAGGCGGGACAGCTCTCCTCGACACTCCTTATGGACACGCTAGGGATGACCATCGGCGCCGGCCTCGGGGGAGCGAGCATCGCGTTCGCAACCGCGGCGCCCGCCGGCGACGACGGACTGCGGGCGGGCATCGCGGGCGCCTACCTGATCGGCTTCGTGATGATCGGCCTGCTGCTGCTCATCGCCCACCGCCTCCCGGGGCTTCAGGGCAGATGACTGAACCCATTGAGGCGCTCCGCCGAGGCATCCTCAAGGAAGACGAGGGCCACACGCTGCTGCTGGCCTCCAAGCGCTAGCCGATCGTCACCTCGGGGATGTGGGTCAACGCTTCGGCTTCCTCGTCGGGGTTGAACTCGAACTCGGGAAGGCGGCCGTTGTTGTAGTCGTCGTACGCGGCCATGTCGAGCAGGCCGTGACCCGAGAGTGCGATCAGGACGACCTTCTCCTCCCCCGCCTCCTTCGCAGCCAGGGCCTCGTCGATGCCGGCGCGGATCGCGTGCGCCGGCTCGGGCCCCGGGATGATCCCCTGCGCCCGCGCGAACTGGGTCGCGGCCTCGAAGATCGAGTTCTGCGTGTAGGCCTTGGCCTCGATGTGGCCGTCTCGCACCAACATCGACAGCGTCGGGGAGTCGCCGTGGTAGCGCAGCCCACCCGCGTGCACCGGCGCCGGGATGAAGTCGTGGCCCAGCGTGTACATCGGGAGCAGCGGCGTCAGCATCGACGTGTCGCCGAAGTCGTAGGCGAACTTGCCCTTCGTCAAGGTCGGGCAGGCGGCCGGCTCGGCAGCGACGAATCGCGCGTCAAGCTTGCCCGCCAACTTGTCGCCCATGAACGGGTATGCGAGACCGGCGTAGTTGGAGCCGCCACCGACGCAGCCGACGATGACGTCGGGCCGTACACCCGCCATCTCCATCTGCTTCTGCGCCTCCAGGCCGATGACCGTCTGGTGAAGCAGCACGTGGTTCAGCACGGAACCGATGACGTAGTTCGTGTCCGGGTTCTTGGCCGCGACCTCGATGGCCTCGCTGATGGCGATGCCGAGCGAGCCGGTGGTGTCGGGGTTCGCGGCGAGGATCCCGCGACCCGCGTCGGTCGTGTCGGTCGGGGACGACAGGCACGTGGCGCCGAAGGTCTCCATGAACATCCGGCGGTACGGCTTCTGGTTGAACGAAGCCTTGACCATGAACACCAGGGCCTCAAGGCCGAAGAAGTTCGCGGCCATGGCGACCGACGAACCCCACTGCCCGGCGCCCGTCTCGGTGGAGAGCTTCTTCACGCCGGCTTCCTTGTTGTAGTAGGCCTGCGCGACGGCGGTGTTCGGCTTGTGCGAACCGGCGGGCGAGACGCCCTCGTACTTGAAGAAGATCTTCGCGGGGGTGTCGAGCGCCTTCTCCAAGCGGGCGGCGCGGTACAGAGGAGACGGTCTCCAGAGCTTGTAGATGTCGATGACCTCGCCGGGGATGTCTATCCAGGGCTCGGCCGACACCTCCTGCATGATGATCGCCTCGGGGAACAGCGGCGCCAACGCCTCGGGGCCGATCGGCTCCTTGGTGCCCGGGTGCAGCGGCGGAAGGGGCGGCATTCCCGCTTGGACCATGCTCGGGATGATGTTGAACCAAGCCGCGGGAATGTCCTTCGGGTCGAGGTTGAAAGTCGTTTGCTCGTCGCTCATCGGGTCCTCCTACTGGAACGGAACCGTGAGCCTAACCGAGAGGGCACTTCCCGCGCTACCCCCGCTTCTGGCCTCAGACGCGCTGGGCCAACATGTCTGTTGGGCGCCATGGTTCGTCGGCGTAGGACCAGTCGGGCTGCTTGCGCAGGATCTTCTCGTCGAGGATGAACCTTCCCGCTTCGGCGTCCCAGTCCTTGACCTTGGGAAACGGGATGTCGGTGTGGCCCGGACAGTTGTTGTGCGGGAACCGCTCCGGGAAACAGTTGATGAAGGACTGCACCAGGTTCACCTCGCCCATAGGCAGGGCGCAGCGGTTGGCATCGATACCGTGCTTCGCGCGGGACAGGATGTAGTCCACGTCTCCACCGCCGCCCTTGTTGTTCAGCAGCTTGCGCAATCCGTCCGTAGCATCGCCGGTTCCGAGCTTGCAGCTCATGCACTGCCCGCACGATTCGACCGACAGGAACCGCGAGTACAGCTCGCACAACTGCACGACACATCGGGTGGTGTTCCAGACCGCGAACGAACCCGAACCGAGACCGCTGCCAACCGCTCGCATCGAGTCGAAGTCGAGCGGTGTATCCAAGAGGGACGGGGGAACGATCGGGCTTGAAGCCCCGGGGACGATCATCAACAACTCGGAACCGTTTCGCATCCCCTTGGCGTGCTCGTCGAGCAGCGTGCGTATCGGCGTTCCCATCTCGACCTCGAAGCAACCTTCGTAGTTCACATCGCCGGCCACCGTCATGATGAGCGTGCCGGGCGAACGGTCGGTGCCCCACTGCCGCAACCAGTCAGCACCCTCGGCGAGGATCATCGTCACGTTCGCGAGCGACTCGACGTTGTCCACGAGCGTCGGGTTCTGCACCGGGCCTTCGGCGAACAGCCCGTACTCGAAAGGCCTCGCGACGCGCGGCATGGCAGGTTTGCCCTCGATGACTTCGAGCAACCCGGTTTCCTCGCCCAACAGGTACTGGTCGGGCCCGAGCACGACATCCATGCGCAGGTCGTCGAAGGCGCCGGAAGCTCGGAAGTCGGCGATGGCCATGCGGAGCAGTTCCTGCTCGCGAACGAACGTCTCCTTGATGCCCACGAAGGCCCTGTCGGTTCCGAGGCAGTACGCGGCGATCGCCAGGCCCTCCAACATCAGATACGGGTTGGTGCGCGTGAGCAGGCGGTCCTTGAAGGTGGCCGGCTCGCCCTCGGAGAAGTTGCAGACGACGTATCGCTTGCCTTCACCGACCGTTCGGATGGCGCCCCACTTGATGGCCGTGGGGAAACCGGCACCGCCGCGACCACGGAGGCCCGCCTTCATCACCTCTGCGATGACAGCTTCCGGCGAAGACGCGCGCGCCCGCTGGAGCCCGCGGGTGCCACCGCCGGCCAGGTACTGTTCCCAGTTCGTGGCTTGGAACTCGAGCAGGGCCATGATCCGAGGAGTCTAACCGCCGCCCGGAGTTGCGCGGGACAGATGCCAGCGCCTCGGCCCGATCAGGTCGTCGGCCTCTTCCGGACCCCAGGAACCCGGGGCGTAGGAGACGAGGCGAGATGGCCTGGCCAGCACCGGATCCAGGATCTCCCACGCGCGCTCGACGCTGTCTTCGCGAAGGAAAAGGGTGCGATCGCCCTCCATCGCGTCCAGCAGCAGGACTCGATACGCGTCGGCCAGTTCGGTCTGGAATTCCTCCTCGTAGTCGAAGTCCATCGTCACGCGATCGAGTTCCATGTCGGGGCCCGGACGCTTGGCGTTCAGAGCAAGCGAGATCCCCTCGTTCGGCTGGATGCGGAAGGTCAGATGATCTCGCCGCGGTATCGCGACCATCGAGCCGAACGCGTTGAAGGGCACACGCTTGAAGACCATGGTGATCTCGCTGACCTTGCGCCCCAGATGCTTTCCGGTGCGCAGATAGAAAGGAACGTCGGCCCAGCGCCAGTTCTCGATGCGGATCTCCATCGCGGCGAAGGTCTCGACATCGGACGTGGCCGACACCGCAGCCTCGCTTCGGTATCCCTCGTACTGGCCGCGAACGACGCGCGACGGATCAACCGGCGGCATGCTCCGCAGAACCTTCACCTTCTCGTCGAGCAGCCGCTCGGGCTCGAAAGAGACCGGCGGTTCCATGGCAAGGAACGTGAGGACCTGGAAGAGGTGAGTGGTGATCATGTCGCGCGTCGCGCCGGTCTGCTCGTAGAAGCCGCCTCTTCCCTCGACGCCGAGGTCCTCGGCGACCGTGATCTGCACGTGATCTATGTAGCGACGGTTCCATACGGGTTCGAACAACCCGTTCGAGAACCGGAACGCCAGGATGTTCTGGACGGTCTCCTTGCCGAGGTAGTGATCGATCCGGAAGACCTGCTTCTCGTCGAATACCTGGTGGATCGCGGCGTTCAGCTCACGTGCCGACTCCAGATCGTGACCGAAGGGCTTCTCGAAGACTATGCGCGCACCCTTCGCCAGACCGGTCTCGCCGAGGCGCTCGACGATCATCGGGAAGGCAGCGGGCGGCGTGGCCGTGTAGAAGAAGCGGTTGCCCTGCGTTCCATGCTCGCGGTCTATGTCCTCGAGCTTGCCCACGAGGTGGTCCATCGCCCCGATGTCCGCGAATTCGCCGGGGATGTACGAAACGTGCTTGCAGAACTCGCGCCAAACCTCGTCTGAGGCGTCGCTCTCGCCTGAGTCCTTGACGAAGCCGTGGGCTTCCTCCGCGAACTCTTCGTCGGTCATCTCCGTGCGGGAGTAGCCGATGATCGCGAAGTCCTTGGGCAGCAGGCCATCTAGGAACAGATGGTGGAAGGCGGGCATGAGCTTGCGTTTGGTCAGGTCGCCCGACGCACCGAAGATGACGATCGATTGCGGCGGAAGTGCCGCGCGAGGAGCCACTCCTCAGCCGCCTTCCTTCTTCACCGCGTGGCCACCGAACTCGTTCCTGAGCGCGGCGATGATCTTCGCCGAGAACGATTCGTCCTGCCGGGAGGCGAAGCGCGCGAACAGGGCGGCCGCGGTGACCGGAGCGGGGACGCTCTCTTCTATCGCAGCCTGAACGGTCCAACGGCCCTCGCCCGAGTCGTCCACGTATCCCCTGATCGACTCGAGGCCCGGGTCCTTCAGCAGCGCGTCGTACAGCAGATCGAGCAACCACGACCGCACAACGCTGCCGTTGCGCCAGATGCTCGAGATCTCGGCAAGGTCCAGATCGAACGGGCTCGCGTTCAGGATCTCGAACCCTTCCCCGTACGCGGCAAGCATCCCGTACTCGACACCGTTGTGAACCATCTTCACGAAGTGACCCGAGCCCGCCTGGCCCGTGTGCATGTAGCCTCCCTCGGGAGCGAGCGTCTTGAAGATCGGCTCGACCAGTTCGAAGGCGTCCCGCGAGCCGCCGGCCATGATGCAGTAGCCGTTCTCGAGACCCCAGATCCCGCCGCTCGTGCCGGAGTCGAGGAACCGGATGCCGGCCTTCGCCAGCTCGGTCGCGTGGCGCATCGAGTCCTTGTAGTTGGAGTTGCCCCCATCGATCACGACGTCGCCCTCGACCAGCAGCTCCGAAAGCCTCTCGAGCATCGTCTCAGTCGCCTCTCCCGCGGGAACCATCGTCCAAACGATGCGCGGCACCTCGAGCTTGCCGACCAGGTCTGCCAGCGAATCCGCCCCGACAGCGCCGTCCGCGACGACTCGCGCAACCGACTCCGGGTTACGAGTGAACGCAACGACGGAATGCCCCCCGCGGATGAGCCGCACCGTCATGTTGGCGCCCATCCGACCGAGGCCGACCATCCCGAGTTTCATGCTCTACTCCTCGAGCGGAGGACCGACCTCGACCCATCCATCAGTGATCCGCACCTGATAGACGGGCAGGGGATCCATGGCCGGACCCCTGGTCGGCTCACCGGTCGAGAGGTCGAAGAGGCTCCCGTGACAGATGCACTCGATCGTCTCGTCGTCCTTCAACTCGCCGTCCTCGGCCAACGAACAACCTTGATGCGTGCACTCGTCTCCGACGGCGAAGATATCTCCCCCCGAGTGGGCAAGGCAGACCCGTCCGGCGGGAAGCTCGAAAGCGCGCAGCTCTCCTTCCGGGATCTCGGCGATCGAACCTGCACGAACGAACTCTTCCATGGCCAAGACTCCTCGAAGAAGGGGACGACCTCCCTAAGCTACGCGGGTTGGGACCGAACAGCCAACAGTTGCCGCGCGCCCGACCATACCCGCTGGAGAAGCGTGACTCCTCCAAGGCCAACCAGGATCACGAGGACCGGCAGCAGCGCGCCCGGGATCCA
>Ga0315281_10008212_pt1 | contig 14603 bp, 11 predicted proteins | sample YL17G07_0_MG_FD_204540 | JGI IMG/M metagenome (GOLD analysis project Ga0315281, IMG submission 204540) | Sediment microbial communities from Yellowstone Lake, YNP, Wyoming, USA - YL17G07_0 | ecosystem: Environmental > Aquatic > Freshwater > Lake > Sediment | place: USA: Wyoming | collected...
CATCCCCCTGCAACCCCCTGATCGCTTACGCTTCAACCTCAAACGTCAACATCATACAGAACTACACTGAGGAATTTATAACCGCTGTAAACCGGGGAGTTTCAAAACGCGGGTAACATCCTGCGTATCCCCTTCTTATTTCGCCCGGAGCTGGCCAAAATCTATACCATTCTCCGCGCATGAATGCGTCAACAAAGACACTTCTGCCAGAAGGCACTACCATGAAAAAAGGACATGCCACAATACTTCTTTTGGCGGGCCTGCTTGCCGTCAAATTGCTGTTTTCTCTGGTTTTGTTCAACAAATTCGACGGGTTTACGCTGTTCGAAGGCGATGAATGTTCCAAAGTGCTTATTGGGTGGGATACAATGGGACACTGGGCGCGGCCTGTTTACAACTCCATGTGGCTGCCGCTGTATCACTGGATACTTGCCCTGGGGCTTTCACTGTATCCGAAGGCCGTTATTATCGGGCCGCTGATAAATACAATCGCCTCATCGCTCAGCGTGGCGGTAATCTTCTTTCTTTGCCGCGAGGTGTTCGGCGAGTCGCCGCTGGTCGGTGTGTTTGCCGCCCTCATGTTTATTTTCCATCCGTTAGTTTCTGTGCTCAATGTTTCCGGTTTCGAAATGCCGCTGCTGCATCTGTATGTCCTGTTCGGGATTTTTGCATGGGTAAAATTTTTGTCAACGCGGGCGGTCCGGTGGCATTTTTTCGCGAGCGCCTCTTTTTTGATTGCCAGCATGTTGCGCTATGAAGGGTGGATAGTCGTCGCGATATTCGCGCTGCTGACGGCACGGGAAATCGTTGCGGAGAATTCCCTCAAAACCAGGCGGCTGCTGCTGGCGTCGCTCGCCGTGGCGTTCCTGTTTATCGTGTTCTGGCTGTGGTGGCAGAAGCACCATTTCGGCAGCGGATTATTCTTCATCCACCGGAGACACGCGGCAGCATACCATGAGGATTCCGTGCTGAACCGCATGCACGCCGGGACGTTCACCGCCCTGCTTGTGGCGTTCAGGAATATCGCCGGCATGTTCTCCGCTCCGCTTTTGATCGTACTTTCGGCCGGCATCATTAGTGTAGTGTTCATGCGGAGATCGCGGGCCGCGAAGGATTACGTTGTCTTCGGCGCCCTTGCCCTGGGTGTTATTACCGGCGGATATGCGGTGCGCATCGGCGGGTCGTTTATTTCAAAGCATCTGGCACTGCTGTTGGTACTCAGTTTCCCCTTAATGGCATACGCCGTATGGTGCAGCGTTCGTTCTCCGGCACGGGTCTATTATGCCCTGCCGATCGGCGCCGCGTTGTTACTCTACGGCATGAACCTGTCGTGGGATTCGTACAAAGCATCGGGGGAACAGCAGGACGAATACAGCAAACAGGCGGCCCTGACGATCGCCACACTGAAACTTCCTGCACGGTCGAAGTTGCTCATTGAAATGCGCACGTCCGCGGATGCGCCGCATCCCTATCTCTATGATTCCTACTTCATCCTGGCGGCCAACCCCTGGGTTGTAGTGCCGGACCGTAACCCTCACCGGTACATTTTCCTTAACGGCAGGGAATGGCTGGACACGGAACATAATCCTTCAATACTTGATCTTCCGGCGGCTACGCTGCCTGCAAAGCTGAAAGCGGAAAATATTGCGGTCGTGGTTGCGATTTATTCGAAGACAAAGGAAAAGTTGCAGGCGTGCATGAAAGAATCGGGTGAAACCGGGCAGTATGCTTTTTTCACGGCCCTGGAAGACGATGCCGTGCGGCGGGACGTTGAGCAGAGGCTGCGCGCCATTCGTAATGACAGCGGCACAACCGGTTTCAGCCTGACACTGCGGAAACTGGCGCGGCTGATGCGCTAGTGCTCTGTCAAGTAAAATTTCAGCAGTGCAATGTACCCGCAAAGAGCGGGTACTCCAATTAATAACAATCTAAGGAAGTCGTAGGGCGCGTTCCCCGAACGCGCCGCTTTATGCCGTCAAACGGACGGACTGTTCGGGGAACAGTCCCTACAAAAAGCTAACAAAAATTAATTTGACAGAGCACCAGGGGTTTCCGGAAACGCTAATGGAACACACGCCACACTATTCCGTCATTATTCCTGTGTATAACGAAGAGCAGTCATTGCTGCTGCTGCATGAACGTCTGCGCGCGGTAATGGACGCACTGGCGCAAAGCTACGAAGTGATATACGTCGATGACGACAGCACCGACGGCACGGCAGCGCAGCTGCAGGCGATATGCGCTGGGAGCACCGTGGGGCGGGTGGTGCGTTTTGATCGCAACCGCGGTCAATCCGAGGCGTTGTTTGCCGGATTTTCTCTTGCGCGGGGAGCGTGGATAGTGACGCTGGACGCGGATCTGCAGAATCCGCCGGAATCCATCCCCGATCTGGTCAAGTGCGCGGAGACGTGCGATTTTGTCACCGGCATCAGGATAAGCAGGAAAGATCCATTTTCAAAGAAGTTGGTGTCAGCCGTTGCCTGGATGGTACGGCGGGTGCTGCTGGGCGACGTAACCAGCGATACCGGCTGCGGGTTGAAATTGTTTAAAAGGGATATCAAGGAACGGATTCCGCTTTTTAACCATTTCCACCGTTTTCTGCCGTACCTGGCAAGAAAAAACGGTTTTTCGGTGCGAGAGGTTGCCGTCGAGCATCATCCCCGGCTGTTCGGGGAATCGAAATACGGCATACTGCGGCGGGGCTGGGAAGGCGCATTCGATGTTGCCGGCCTGCTTGGGCTGCATAACCGGCTGCTGCCGCTGAACAAACACTATGATTCTGCCCGATAACGGTACCGATATCATCTGGCTTTCACTGGGAATCGCGGGACAGGCCGCATTTTTTATGCGATTTCTGGCCCAGTGGATAACTAGCGAGCGAAAGAGGGAAAGCACGATCCCTGTTTCCTTCTGGTACTTCAGCATTGCCGGAGGAATAGCGTTGTTGGCGTACGCGATACATCGGAAAGACCCCGTCTTTATTGCCGGGCAATCGGGGGGCGTGGTGGTATATGTCCGGAACCTGTATTTCATTCTACGCAGCGCACGAGAGCGCCGGGAACAAGCCGAATTGCGCTGACAGACCGCTAAATCCGGGCTGAATTAACATTTACCCTTCCCACTTTTCAAGCGTGAGCCTCCCCTTTCTTGAGACTGTGTCATAACTCCTTCTCCCCTTGCGGGAGAAGGCGGGGATGAACGATAGTCTATCGTCGATACATCACCCTCACCTCAATCCTCTCCCATCAAGGGAGAGGAAGAAAAGCGAGTTGCGACACAGTCTGCTCAAAGGGGGATTATATGGTTACCGCCTTGCAAGCAAGGCGGAATTGCCGTCTAAGTGTGAGAGATTGACCTGCCGGGGTTCATTTGATATACTTACATTTTAAGCCGTATAATGTCTTTGGGGGGGGTATTTTGAACAAAATTGTTGCTGTCATATCAGTTGTTCTATTGTCGGCGGTTGTTTCTGCTTTTGCCGTTCCTGCTCCATTGCCTGTGGTATTCTTTTCTGACATTTCGTCCGGCCCGAATTCCGGCGGTAAGGACAATAACGGCGTATTCGTTACGGTCGTGGGCAAGAATTTCGGTTCTTCCAGCGGAACGGGTTTCGTTACGGTTGGCGGCGGACGGGCGGCGGACTATCCGGTCTGGGCCGACTCCAGGATCAGCTTTCAACTCGGGCCGCTTGCTAAGACCGGTAATGTTACAGTAACTACGTCCGCCGGAACTTCGAACGGTGTCCATTTCCTGGTTCGTGGCGGCAGGATATTATTCGTGAACGCCAGTTCGCCCGGCGACCCCGGGAGCGGCACATTCGCGGACCCCTGGCGCAGCCCCCGGAGTTATTTCACGGCTCAGCAACCGGGCGATACCTGTTACTTTCGCGCCGGCCTCTACAACGGACAGTACGGCAATACTTCCCGTCCCTACAACGTAAGCTTCTATAACTCAGGGGTACCCGGCGGTTCAGCCGGCAACGAGATCGCATGGGTCGGCTATCCCGGCGAAACCGCGCTCTTTAGGGCCGACGACAATACCGTTTACAACGGCGCTTTTGAGTTGAACGGTAACAATCAATACTTCGTCATCGCGGGTTTAAGCATTTACGGCCGCGGCGACGGCCGGGAACAGGTTCGCCTGTATTCGGACAACGACAAGCTCGTCAACTGTCAGATCGAGGGCATCAAGACGCTTTCCTACGGTATGATCGGCGTGACCGCGTCAAACATCAAGATATGGGGTAACGAGATGTCCGGCGCCGCGTCCGGGAACAAGCTTGACCACGTCGTATACTTTCAGGATAGCGGCGGGGACATCAGCAACATTGACGTCGGCTGGAACTACATTCACGACAACAACATAGCCGTGGGGCCCATTTTTTCATGGAACAGGCCGGGGAAGCAATCGAACAACATAAACATTCACGATAACAGGATCGACTGCCGCAATTCTTCGGATATCGTGCGCCTGGCGGGCATCTGGAACGGCGCGGGCGGCGCCATTACCTTCGTAAATAACATAATCATCGGCGCGGGCGGGTCCCTGAACAACGACGACTCGTATAACGCCATTTATGCCGGCTTCGGCAATATAACCGTTTACAATAACACCTTCTATCTCTCGCACGGGGCGGGATCCAACTGCGTTATCAACGTCTTTGGCGGCGCTTTCGCCGAGGTAAAGAACAACATATTCTATAACCGGAAAGATATTTCCTATGTCAAAGGGAACGTTCAGGTCGACAGCAATCTGTACTTCGGCGGTTCGGGAAACTTCCCCGCGGGTGACGCGCATCCGGTCGTTGCCGACCCGCAATTTATAAACCCGCAGGCCCTGGACCTACACATCGCGGCTGCGTCTCCCGCGAACGGCAAGGGAACGGATACGTCACCGGTCGCGTCGAGAGATTTCGACGGAGTTGCGCGCGTGCCGGGTTCCATCGCCATTGGTGCATATCAATATTCGCCGGCAGAATGATTTTACAAAATGTCTCAAAAAGTCTATAATACGTATTATTGTCTTTGCCGTGTTACGGATTTATGAAAGGGAATGCGCCATGGGTGTGCAGGAAGAAAATACTAAACGGGATTTCATCCGGGATATAATCAACGAAAACATTAAGGAGGGCAAGAGCAGCGGGCAGATCGTCACGCGCTTCCCGCCCGAGCCGAACGGGTACCTCCATATCGGGCACGCCAAGTCCATTTGCCTGAATTTCGGCATTGCCCGGGAATATCATGGCCGGTGCCACCTGCGGTTTGACGATACGAACCCTGAAAAGGAAGAGGTCGAATACATCAACTCAATTCAGGAAGACGTCAAATGGCTTGGTTTTGACTGGGGTAAGCACCTCTACTATGCTTCCGATTACTACGACAGGTTCTACGAATACGCGCTGGAACTGATTAAGAAAGGGAAGGCCTACGTTTGCGACTTGAGCCCCCTGCAGGTGAAGGAGTACAGGGGCACGCCGACCGAACCGGGGAAAGACAGTCCCTGCCGCGGCCGTTCCGTTGAAGAGAACATCGCCCTGTTCGAGAAAATGCGGAGCGGGGCGCTTGACGAGGGAGCCTGCACGCTCCGGGCCAGGATCGACATGGCGCACCCGAACATTACCATGCGTGACCCGGCCCTATACCGCATCAAGAAAGTGGCCCATCACCGTACCGGCAACGCCTGGTGCATCTATCCCATGTATGATTTTGCCCACTGCATATCGGATGCGATTGAGGGGATAACCCATTCCATCTGCACGCTGGAATTTGAAGAGCATCGCCCGCTATACGACTGGGTGCTTGATAATATCACCGTGCCGTGCCATCCCCGGCAGATCGAGTTCGCCCGGCTAAACCTTACCTATACGGTGATGAGCAAACGCAAACTTCTGCAGCTCGTGCGGGAAAAACACATTGACGGATGGGATGACCCGCGCATGCCGACGATCTCGGGTCTTCGCCGGCGCGGCTATACGCCGGAATCCATCCGCAATTTCTGCGACCGTATCGGCGTAGACAAGACCAACAGCGTCATAGATATCGCTCTTCTTGAATACTTTATCCGCGAAGACCTCAACAAGCGGGCGCGGCGGGTTATGACGGTGCTCAAACCCCTGAAGGTAGTCATCGAGAACTATCCCGAGGGCGCCGTGGAAGAATTTGATGCGGACAACAACCCCGAGGATGCAGGCGCCGGCACGCGGAAGGTGCCCTTCTCGCGCGTCATCTATATCGAGCAGGACGATTTCAGGGAAGAGCCGCCGAAAAAGTTTTTTCGGCTCGCGCCGGGCCGCGAGGTCCGTCTAAAACATGCATACTACATCACCTGCCAGTCGGTCGCCAGGGACGCGGTGACGGGCGAGATACGCGAGATCCACTGCACCTATGATCCAGCGTCGCGCGGCGGCGGCACTGTCGATAACCGCAAGGTTGAAGGTACGCTGCATTGGGTCTCCGCCGAACACGCCCTGGACGTCGAAGTGCGGCTCTACGACCGGCTATTCATGAAGCCGACCCCCGATGTTGCCGCCGAAGGCTCCGATTTTACCGCTAACCTGAACACTCACTCACTCGAACGGCTCACCGCATGCAAAGCGGAACCCTGTTTGGCGAGCGCCAGGCCCGGCGACCGTTTCCAGTTCCTGCGGCAGGGATACTTCTGTGTTGATACCGATTCGCCTGAAGGGGGCCCGATATTTATCCGCACGGTGACCCTGCGCGATAGCTGGGCAAAGATCGAGCAGGCGCAAAACCAGAAAAAGAAATAGAAAAAATATTTGTTTACTATGTTGACAAATATTAATTATATGCTACAATCTAGTAGTAAGCCTCACTTCGTGAGGCTTAGAATAATCACTCCGACATGATATGTGGGGGTAAGAAAAAAGTAGGTGAGTAAGTAATGGCACGCGGTAAAGTTAAATGGTTTAACGATGCAAAAGGTTTTGGCTTTATTTCCAATGACGATGGTAGCGGAGATGTGTTCGCACATTTTTCAGCAATAGCATCCGATGGATTTAAATCCTTGGCTGAAGGCGACGTCGTCGAATTCGACGTTGAAACCTCAGAAAAGGGACCCAAAGCTGCTAACGTCAGAAAAGTATAACGCTTTCTGAACGAAGAACAAAACCCTTGAATATTATTCGGGGGTTTTTGTTTTTTGGGGGTGGTAGAAACTTAAGAGATGTATTATAGTAATAGCAAATATGATATGCCACAAGTGGAGTGTACCCATTATGACACATATTCTAAAACTGTTTAACGCTATCAAGGACTTCTGTAGGGCTAATCAAAGACACATTCTCTATCTTTTAGTCATTTTATTCTCTTTGGTCACCCTCCACTACGGGCGTTTGAAGGTGCACTCATTCGGCATTTCGCTGGGCTATATTTATCTTCTGGTCATTATGACAGGGGCGTTCGGGTTCGGCGTCAGCGGCGGCATCGTTGTTGCCTTTATCTCCGCTCTCATCTTTATCATAGAACTGCATGTCTATCAGCATTACCCAATGCGGGATATAGTGCTGCGAGGGATGTACTATCGTTTTATAAGCTATTTTGCTCTTGGCGGTATTTTGGGCTATTATGTCGACATTGTTGGCAGGCAGAAACGCCTGTTGCAGAACCTCGCCGATTCCGATCACCTCACCGGCCTTAACAATTTCCGCTACTTCGCTGCCGAACTGCATAAGATGGCGCTCTTCGCGGCCCGCTACGACAGTTTCTTCTCGTTTGTAATCATTGACCTGGATTATTTTAAGTCGATAAATGATACTTGGGGTCATTCTGTCGGCGATGAGTTGCTTAAACGCTTTGCGGCGGTTCTCAAGGAAAACTTGCGCGAAGGCGATACCGTGGCGCGCTGCGGGGGCGACGAATTCGTGCTGTTGCTGCCTCGGCAAACAGCGAAAGATGCGCGCGAGGTCATCAACAGGATCGCGGCCAAAACAAAAATCTTAGAGATTAATGTGAAACACGGCGCTTCTATTTCCAGCCCTTTGACGATAAGCGCGGGTATCGCCTCGTTCCCTTATAACGCCGTAGATCCGGATCAATTGATGATGTCCGCGGATGACGCGCTTTACTGGGCAAAGCGGTGCGGTAAGGATCAGATATTCGAGTCGTGGGGGACGCTTATTGAGCGGGACGATCGGCGACAGGATGGTGAGCATCGAAAGGGGGCTTTGCGGTTTGCGCCGGACCCTGAAAAAACAAAACAATTTATTCTAAAGTCCGATGCATCGGGGCAATCGCTTCCTATAACTGTTCGCAATATCTCGCTAACCGGCGCGCTCATTGAGTGTGACCGCTCGTTCATTTCGAGCGAGGCCATCGAAATGATTTTTACAGGTTCTGGGATCAGAAAAGCTGTCAGGATCAAAGCCGAAGTGATCGCCGGACGGATGAATACGACAGGGGTTTATGAAGCCAACGTTGTTTTCCGCGGCGTCAGCTGTGACAGGCTTCCCGCCGCAAATGACGGAGAGGGACGTCGTCAGTGAAAAAAACATCCGCCGGGTGGTGTATATATGTTTTGAAATGTAAAGACGGCCGCCTGTACACCGGCATGACCAACGACATCGAGCGGCGTCTTAACGCGCACATGTCAGGCAAGGGCGCGCGTTTCACTCGCGCATTCGGCGTAAAGAAGTTGTTATACCGGGAGGATCATCCGGGACGACGGGAAGCATTGAAGCGGGAAGCCGAGATAAAATCCTGGGACCGTCGGCAGAAATTGGCCCTGATAGGGGGCCGCGGGAACGGGAGGGGAGGGGTGAGAGATGCGCCCAGCCCGCGCGGTGCGGTAATATAACAATGAATTACTTTACCGGTTTTGCTGTTTTTCTGAGCATTCTTCTGAATGGCAACTTTCTATGGACACGCATAGAAAAGAGGTCATTCACGAGCGGCGGCATAAGTTATGACATCTATAGCCCGCAAAAAGACGCCAAAAAGGTACTCTTGTTGGCGCATGGAATGAGCAAGGCCGGCAAGAACGGGAATGAACTTGTCCATTTTGCGAAAACTCTGGCGCGGGCCGGTATCATTGTTTTCGTGCCTGAAAACAGAGGTGTGGCGGATTTTCGTCTCGGCCGGTCCGAAGTCAATGACATGCGCACGTCCATAGATAAAATGATAGAGTTGTTTCCTGACAAACGGAAAGGGATAATGACTTTTTGTTATGGAAACGGAGTAGTCGTCGCGGCTCTTGACGGAGGCAGGCGCGAGAAATTGGATTATATCGTTTTGTGGGGGAGTTACGCGAATTATAAAGATGTGATGATGTTTAACCTCACGGGGTTTTATATCGTAGGCAATAACCGCCTCTATGCGGAGCCGGACGACGGCGTGAGAGGCCATTACATAGATTTCCTGGTCCCGGCAGAGAAAAAGGATGTCCGGACAGCGATTGGGAACAGGTCGGCGGCCGGTTTAAACCGGGAAGACACCGCCATCTATGATTTTATTACAAACAGGAATTATAGAAAGTACGACTATTATTACGCCCGGTTGCCCGGCGGTTATCGTGCCTGGGGCAATGAAATGTCGGTAGAAAACCGGATAAAAGACATCAAATGTAACGTGCTGTTTATTCACAGCAAGCATGATACGATCATTCCCTATTATGAAACGGTCAAACTATATGGTCTTTGCGGTTCGAAACATAAAGAGCTGTTCTTGCCCGATCTCTTTGAGCATTTTGATCCCATGAACCTGAAAGGTATACGTGCGGATGAACTCTTTAATGTCAAAGGTCTTATTACTTATTACAGGTTTCTCGTGAGCCTTCTCAATATCTAGTGGTCTGTCAAGTAAAATTTCAATAAAATCTAAGGAAGTCGTACCGGCGAGAGCCGGTACTCCAATTGATAACAACATAAGGAAGTCGTACCTTTCAGGCACTCCGATGATAACAACATAAGGAAGTCGTAGGGCGCGTTCCCCGAACGCGCCGCTTTATGCCGTCAAACGGCCGGACTGTTCGGGGAACAGTCCCTACAAAAAACACCAAAAATTAACTTGACAGTGTACTAGTGTAGTGCTTTCATCTTTATCATTTTATTGTTCCCGTCTTCAAGCAATGTTGTTGTTTGACAGGAAGAACATGCTGTGCTATTATATATAGTAACGGGAGTATATTCTTATCCAAAGGAGAAGATCATGAAAAAGTATCTTGCCGTATTGCTGTTATCCGTCCTGATGGGTTCCGGTGTCGCCTGTGCGCACATGGGGGCGCCTATGGGCGACAATAAAGGGAAAATGATGATGCACGGCGGCGACGGGATGATGGGACGTGGCGGGTGCATGATGGCGGCGGATCCCGGCATGATTTTGCATTTGAAGCAGGAACTGAAACTGACTGACGAACAGGTGAGCAAATTGCAGGCACTGCGCACAAGCGCCATGAAAGACGCAATTAAAAGAGAGGCGGACATTAAAACCGCTCACATCGATCTTCTCGACGTGCTGGACAAAGCCTCTCCGGATTTTGCCAGCGCGAAAGTGAACGCCAAAAAATTGAGCGATCTGGAGTCGCAGACACGGCAGGCGATGCTCACTACCTGTGAAAACGCGCTGAATATATTGACGAAGGAGCAGAAAGACATGCTTTTCCAACACCGTAGTCGTAAGTGCTGCGGCATGCGCGGCGGTGGGGATGAGGACGAGGAAGAGGGTGAGCAGGGGAAATAATCAGGCCGATAATGTTATAGCTATCGGTACATCTCTGCGCGTTGCTGTTTGACGCGCTCGTCTGCCAGATACTCGTCAAAGGTCATCAGCTTGTCTATAGAGCCGTTCGGGGTTATCTCGATAACGCGGTTGGCGATCGTCTGGATGAACTGATGGTCATGGGAGGTGAACAGCGCCGTTCCCCTGAAATCTATCAGGCCGTTATTGAGGGCGGTGATGGACTCAAGATCCAGATGGTTGGTGGGTTCGTCGAGCACCAGAACGTTGGCGCCTGAGAGCATCATTTTTGCCAGCATGCAGCGAACTTTTTCGCCGCCGGAAAGCACGGTCGCTTTTTTTTGGGTTTCTTCGCCGCTAAAGAGCATCTTGCCCAGAAAACCGCGGATAAAGGTTTCTTCCTTTTCTTTGGAGAACTGCCGGAGCCAGTCGATAAGATTTACATCATCGTCAAAAAATTTCGCGTTTTCCCTGGGGAAATAGGCCTGCGTCGTGGTAACCCCCCATTTGAACTCGCCGGCGTCGGCCTTTTCTTCTCCCAGAAGTATCTGGAAGAGCGCGCTTACCGCCAGGCGGTTTTTTCCGATAAATACGATTTTCTCACCTTTCTTTACGGTAAAGGAAAGGTTCTTGAACATCATCGTGCTTTCAACGGATTTGTTGAGATCGGTCACTGTCAGCAGCTCGTTGCCGGCTTCCCGGTCCGGCTTGAAAAGGACGTGGGGGTAACGCCGGGACGAAGGCTTGATATCCGCCAGCGTCAACTTGTCCAGCAGGTTTCTCCGTGAGGTGGCCTGTTTCGCCTTGGAGGCGTTGGCGCTGAAACGGGCAATAAAGGCCTTGAGCTCCTCTATTTTTGACTCCATCTTTTTATTGTAATCTTTTTTCTGCTGCAATGCGAGCTCGCTCGCTTCCCGCCAAAAACTGAAATTTCCGGTAAAAAGCTGGATATGGTTGTAATCGATATCGGCAATGTGAGTGCATACCTTGTCCAGAAAATGACGGTCATGCGACACCACGATCACGGTGTTCTGAAAGTCATATAGAAAATCTTCCAGCCAGCTGATGGTCTCGACGTCAAGGTTGTTGGTGGGTTCGTCCATCAACAGGATATCGGGGTTTCCGAAGAGGGCCTGGGCCAGCAGCACGCGGACTTTCTCTCCGCCGTTAAGCTCCTTCAACTTTAGCGCGTGTTGATCTTCCCTGATATCAAGGTCATTGAGGAGCCTGGCGGCCTCGGATTCAGCCTCCCAGCCGTTCAAGTGGGCAAACTCGGTTTCCAGGTGAGAGGCCTTCATGCCGTCCTCGTCGTTGAAATCCGGTTTGGCGTAGATGGCGTCCTTTTCCCGCATAATCTCATAGAGGCGTTTGTGGCCCATAATGACCGTTTGCAAAACAGGGAATTCGTCAAACTCAAAATGATCCTGTTTAAGCATGGCGATGCGCTTATCGGGCGGGACAGTCACCGTCCCGTGCGTGGTGTCTATCTCGCCGGCCAGTATTTTCAGGAAGGTGGATTTTCCGGAACCGTTGGCGCCGATGAGGCCGTAGCAGTTGCCGGGTGTAAATTTAATCGTTACATCCTCAAACAGTATCCGTTTCCCGTATGTCAGGGTAAGATTTTCGGTGCTGATCATGATAGAGATCCTTTGTCCAATAAAAAAGCGCCTCACTACATAAAGTGAAGCACCATTAGAGTATACCATATTATTGACATAAGAGTAAACCAGTTGACAGCGGTACACCGTTTAAGATAAAATCATTTTTCTCGCCGGGCAGTACATTTATTCGGAGAACAGCCCGGTATTTGAGGAGGCGTTGAGATGGTAAAACAGTATCAGATGTCCGAACTGCAGAGGGAAAGAACAAAATTTAAGCCGGTCCTGCCCGCATTGCTGAAGAACGGGCCGGCATCGGTGCGGCCGAAACACGGGAAGGCGACGAAAAGCATGGCTGACCACGCGACTGTTCAAAAGCTTTTTCCGCATACCTACGGCATGCCTGTCGTGACCCTGATAAGGGGAAAGAATCCCGCTGTTGCTAAAAAGGCCGTGAAAGTGGGTGTGGTCCTTTCCGGCGGCCAGGCGCCCGGAGGGCATAACGTCATTGCCGGCATTTTTGACGGCCTTAAGAAAGCGAATCCCGGGAACAAGCTCATCGGTTTTCTCGGGGGGCCGTCAGGGATTCTTGAAAATCAATGGAAAGAGATCACAGCTCCCCTCATAGGCATGTACCGCAACACCGGCGGGTTCGACATTATTCAATCAGGCCGGACGAAAATAGAATCGCCCGAACAGTTCGCCCTGACCAGGAAAACCATTCTGGAGAACGCGATCGACGCGCTTGTGGTTATCGGCGGCGACGACTCCAACACGAACGCCGCTCTGCTGGCGGAGTTCTTCAAAAAGGAAGGAACGAATGTCAGCGTGATCGGTGTGCCGAAAACGATAGACGGCGACCTGAAGAACGAGCATATTGAAACATCGTTCGGTTTTGACACGGCCACCAAAATATATGCGGAACTCGTGGGCAACATATGCCGTGACGTCAACTCGGCGCGGAAATACTGGCATTTCGTGCGTCTCATGGGCAGGAGCGCGTCGCACATAACCCTTGAAGTGGGGTTTAAGACGCAGCCGAACATTATTCTGGTCGGCGAAGAGGTGCTGGAAAAGAAGATGACTCTCTCTCAGGTCGTGGGCCATATCGCCGCCGTAATCGTCAAACGGGCGGAGGCGAAGAAGAACTTCGGGGTGGCGCTTGTCCCGGAAGGGTTGATCGAGTTTATCCCTGAGATGAAGGAGCTTATCGGGGCGTTGAACGACGTGCTCGCGGAAAACGAGGCAACGTTCAAAACAATGGCAGGCATAGAAGAGAAGAAAGATTTTGTTTACACCAGGCTTCCCGCGCCTCTGGCTACGCTTATGCGGTCGCTGCCCGCCGGTATTTCGTCCCAGCTTATGTTCGATCGGGATCCGCACGGCAATGTGCAGGTTTCGCAGATCGAAACCGAAAAACTGCTCATCGAGATGGTCAAGGTGCGGCTGGCGGAGCTAAAGAAAGACGGTAAATACCAGGGCAAGTTTGCCGCGATCACGCATTTCTTCGGCTACGAGGGACGCTGCGGCACGCCGTCAAATTTTGACGCTAACTATACTTATGCGTTAGGGTACAACGCCGTGGTGCTTGCGCTTAACGGGCTTACAGGATACATATCTTCAGTGAAAAAACTGGTAAAGAACCCCGCGCTGTGGGAGTGCGGCGGCGCGCCGCTGACGATGATGATGAACATAGAGCGGCGGCATGGAAAAGAAAAGCCCGTGATCCGGAAGGCCCTCGTGGAACTCAACGGCGCACCGTTCAAAACGTTCCGAAAAAACAGGGAGCAGTGGGCGGTGACGGAAAGCTACGTATTCCCGGGGCCGATACAGTATTTCGGGCCCCCGGCGGTCACGGACATGACGACCAGAACTTTGCAGTACGAGCAGTCAGGTAAGAAGAAGTAAGGGGTAACTGTTCAGGATAAGGAAGTCGTACCTTTCAGGCACTCCGATGATAACAACATAAGGAAGTCGTACCCGCAAGAGCGGGTACTCCAATTGATAACAATTTAAGGAAGTCGTAGGGCGCGTTCCCCGAACGCGCCGCAGAATGTTTCTGTCGAACGGCTGGCGCGTTCGGGGAACGCGCCCTACATTAGCTGTTTCCGTCGATTAACTTGACAATTTCCCGTAGCTTGCTACGGGGTTATCTTATACTCCTTCCCCCCTGGCGGGGGAAGGTTGGGATGAGGGGGCTAAAATCGAGACCGATAGTTTTCCGATCACCCTCACCTCAATCCTCTCCCGTCGAGGGAGAGGATGAACAACATTCTACCATTGATACCGCGCAGCTTGCTGCGCGGAGGTTCAGTGC
>Ga0315281_10008213_pt1 | contig 14603 bp, 9 predicted proteins | sample YL17G07_0_MG_FD_204540 | JGI IMG/M metagenome (GOLD analysis project Ga0315281, IMG submission 204540) | Sediment microbial communities from Yellowstone Lake, YNP, Wyoming, USA - YL17G07_0 | ecosystem: Environmental > Aquatic > Freshwater > Lake > Sediment | place: USA: Wyoming | collected...
CTTCGACTCGTCCCCGAAGCGGGGACTCGCTCAGGGTCCGCGTTAGGGGACGAGTCGAAGGAGCCCTGAGCGGTCATCGCGGGCTATCGTCGCGAACCAGTCGAAGGGGCCGGCAATCATGCCCTACTTCATCTACATCCTCGAACTCCGTGACGGACACCTCTACGTGGGCAGTACCGATGACCTTGCCAGGCGGTTACAGGAGCACAAGGAGGGTCGCGGCAGTCGCACCACTCGCATCGGGAAGCTCCGGAAGTTCCTCTACTCCGAGGAGCACGCGACGAGGCAGTTGGCAGAGCAGCGTGAGCGCCAACTCAAGGGCTGGTCCCGCGCGAAGAAGCTCGCGCTCGCGCATGGCGACCAATCCCGGCTTCACCAGCTCGCGAAACGTGTGGTCTGAGGCCATGGTGACAAGCAGGCAACCGTGGAAGGCGACCAAACCGCAGAAGAAGCGGCGCATGTGGCAGCCGGCTCGTGACTTCAAGGATGCGCTGATGGAGGGCAGGTTTCCCGTTGCAGACCGCCTGCTCAGGAAGTACCCGCGTCTGATCCGGTTTCGGGGTTACCTTTGGGGCGAGACCGCACTCCACTACATCGGAACCGAGGGGCGGGTGGCGGCAGTGAGATGGCTGATTCGGAAGGGTGCCGATCCCAACGCGCGCTCGCGGTTGAAGGACTTGCCGCTTGCATCTGCGGCAAGGGTCGATAGTCCAGCAGTCGTCCAAGCCCTGCTGGAAGCCGGGGCAAGAACCAATATGCGGGAAGACAGGCGTGATACGCCCCTTCATGTGGCCTCGCGGTCTGGGTCTCTTGGGTCGATGCGGTTCTTGCTCAAGGCAGGTGCCGATCCCAATGCGAAAGGATCCATGGGGAACGCGCCTCTCCACGTACTAGACGAGAAGATCGCAAGAAAAGGGGTTCCTCTTCTCGTGCGTTTCGGCGCGGACGTGGACCGACCGGAGTCATACGGGCATTCCCCGCTGTGTGAGGCCTGCGCCTCTGGCGAATCGCGGAAAGTGACTGCTCTCCTGCGGGCCGGAGCGGACATTCGCCTATCGGACAACTCGTTCGATGACAAGGCTGTCACGCCACTACACTTGGCGGTGTGGGCTGGCGACGCGGTGTCAGTGCGCGGCTTGCTGGCGGCTGGCGCCGATCCGGTTGCTCGGACGAAGCGCGGACGTCTTCCGGGGGCATGGCGGGAGCATCCGGTGCCACGGGAGATCCAACGGATGCTCGCCCGCGCCCGTCAACGACGCGAGTCGTCCTGATCCGTTCTACTTCAGCGGTATCGCGGGGAGGCGTTTGAGGGTCCTATGAGCCGGGTCCACGAGGAACTCGGTCTCGCAGGACGCGCCATTCCCCGTTGCCGGTTTCAGCCTGCCGTCACACCGGTCAGTCCCATGGCCTGATTGCAGGTTGTCCGGTCCGGGCGGACAAGGGCCTACTCGGGACGACGCACGCGGAAGCCGGGAAACCGGGAGAAATCGCGGTCTTCCGTGACGAGGACGTCCACGTTCGATTCGCGACACAAGGCGACGATCTGGGCGTCGAAGGCCAGATTGCCGGACGCCTCGGCTTCACGGGCGGCCTTGAGCAGGAGCGCGGGAAACCGGGGACCGGGAGTCAGCACGTGGCAGGTCGGAGATTCCAGCCATCGCTCAACCGCCCGACAGGCGTCCTCCACCGAGGTCGGCGGGGCGAAGACCCGCTCGTGCGTCACGACGCGAAGGAACTCCCCGATACAGAACACCGGGACGCCCCACGGCACATCTCCTTCCGCCAGCCCGGTCAGGGTCCTCAGGGTCTTCTCGTGCGCGGGATGCTCCGCCCTGTGCGCCGCGATGAGGACGTTGGTGTCAACGGCGGTCAGGATCGTCCGTCCATGCGGTCATAGAGCGCCCGGCGATCGGCCACGTTGACGGCGGGATTGGACCTCCCCCGGACGATGACCGGGTGGAACCGGAACCGGCCCCGCGGCCGGGGCGCGCCGAGCAGGAAGCCGCGCAGCGCCTGCTCGAGGATGCGGGAGAGCGTCGTCCCGCGCTCGGCAGCCGTTCGCTTGGCTTCCCGAAGCAGCCCGCCGTCGAGATCAAGAGTGGTTCTCATGCATAGATATGCTATCCTGGCCGCATAAATCTGTCAACGCCCGGGGAGATCAACGCCGCGACGGGGAGGGGCGTAGCCCGGAAGCGGGGCATCCGGGTTATCATGCGGGCGTCGTGAGTGATCCCGAGCGGGCGCGAAGCTATGATGCGGTCGCCGCCGCCTACGACGGCGGACGGCCGGGCTACCCGGAGCCCCTGATCGACGAGTGCGTCCGGCTGGCGGGCTTGCCGCCGGAGGGAAGGATCCTCGAGATCGGGTGCGGCACCGGGCAGGCCACGAGATCGTTCGCCCGCCGGGGATTCCGGATCGTGTGTCTCGAACCGGGCCGAGCTGGACCGGATCTACGCGCAGTGGTGGGGGGAGGAATCCTCGAAAGCATTCAAGAAGGACACGCTCGACCGGCGGATCGCGGGGACCCGGGAGGGGATCGACGGCTCCGGGTTCTTTGGCGAGGTCACGATCCGCCAGCACCCGTGGACCGTCGAGTACGACACGGAGAGGTACATGATGCTTCTGGACTCCTATTCGGGTCGGGTCACCCACGGGCCCGAGGCCCACGCGGGACTGAAGGCGGACATCGCCGCCGCCATCGCGAGCCGGGGCGGAAAGGTTTCCCGCGGGTTCGTCGCCGTGCTCGCACTGGCCCGGCGGCGCTAGGCCGGTCTACTCGCCGGTCGCCTTCACGCCGGTGACGACGACGCCCCCGCGCATCCCGTCCGGCTTCGACACCGTCCCCACGCTCAGGGAGTTCGCGGCCCGGCCGACGGTGTCGCGGCGCGTGAACGAGCAACGAAGCTTCCCGTCCAGCCACAGCTCGGCACCGCCGTCCCGGTACCCGGCACGGGTGCGGAGGAGCACCTCGTGGTCGCCGCCGGCCGCAAGCACCAGGTGGCCGGCCGGGATTTCCGGCCAGCCCGGGATGCCCTGCCAGTCCTTGTTGTCCTGGAGCAGGGCGTACAGGGCGAGCTCCGTTCCCTGCCGGTACACGTTGACCGTCGCCAGCGGGCGCCCTTCTCCGTCGCTGATGCCGAGCAATGTGAGGACGTTGCCGCCGCCCTTGGCGAACTCGGGTATCGAGAAGTCCTTGCTCACCCGGAACGAGAACCCGACGGAGGCGTCCTTGAGCCCGGCCGGGAGTTCCCGGGTCTCGGCCTTGCCCTCGGGCACCCGGTCGACGGTCAGGATCGGCTTCCCCACGTACTGCGGCTTCCTGGCCGGGGGCGTAGCCCGGCGCGCCGGCGGCCGCGTCTCGGGGTCCGTGGTCGCGGCGAGGACGATCTCGCCCCGCCCCGGCACCGCCTCGTAGCGCACGACGCCGTCCCGGACCGGGCGGACGACCGACCCCTCTCCCCGGCGAATCAGGCAACGCTTCCATGAGTCCGGAACCCGGGTGTCCAGGGTGAGCGCGGCGTCGTAGGGGGGGTCCTCGGCGCAGGAAAGGTCGAGCCGCACGGTCCTATCGGTGGCTTCCTGCACCGTGACCTTGGCCGACTCCCGTTCGCGCTGGTACATGCAGACCTCGCCGCAGGTGCCGTTCCAGACCCGGTCCCGGGCGGAAGCCAGATAGTCCACGAGCGGCTCGAACGCGGTCGCGCTGGCGGGGAGCCACTCGGCGCACTGTCCGACGCCGTGGAACCCGATGCAGTGGAACCCGCCGTCGGCCTCCGCAGCCTTCACGTACCCGACCAGCTCCTCGGCGGTCTTGTCGTCGCCGCCGTGGTCCACGCCGCCGCCGCGGCCCCGGTGCAGTTCGTACTTCTTGATGAGTCCCTTCATCTGCTCGTCCGTGATCTTCCACTCCGTCGCGCCGCCGCGCAGGAAGAGCATGAACCGGCCCGCGCCCGGCTTCCTGAGGGATCGTAAGATTCGCGTGCATTCCCCGATCTCGTAGTCCGCCTCCTCGAACGAGGAGGCGCCCGTGTGGTTCATGGTGTGGCTGCACAGCTCCATCCCGAGGTCCTGCGCCTCTCCCTCCCACGTCTCGATTCCGTACCCGTAGCGGTTGGTGGCCGGGTTGACCCAGAAGGATCCGACCAGTCCTTTCCTGGCGAGGAGGGGGATCACGTAGTCCACGTGGCTCCAGAGGGAGTCGTCGAAGGCGAGGGCGACGGCGCACGTCCTGCCCCCGCGCCACTTCGCGATCGTCGTTTCACCGGTTGCCGCGGATGCGTTGCTGGTCACGGTTACGCCTCCTGCCACGATGCATGCCGCCAGGATGTTCATCGTGCGCATCCTAGCACGGGGCGCTGCGCAGAGCGACCATTTCCGGGGTCCGCGGCGGATGGCGGCGGGACAGTCCGGGCGGCGGGGGCAATCCGCCCTCCGGTTCTAACGCAGCTTCTTGGCGATGCGCTTCGCGATTGCGGAAAGACCGGAGTCCAGGTCGGCTAGGGTGGCTCCCGTCACCTTGTCACCGAACTCGATGCGGCCGGTCTCCACGTCGACAACCCGCAGATTCACCACGTGTACTCCCATGATCTTGCCGAAACTCCCCACAAGGATGGTCCGCACGTTCAGCAGCTTGCCGAGCTTGACCGCGCATTCCTCGCTCGTGCAGCCGGTCTGCTGGAAGGCCTGCTCCGCCATTATCTTGTCCATGTTCTGCTTCTCGATCACGTTGAAGGCGCCCGTCTTGACCATCTCGCCCCGCAGCATGTCCGAGATGACGACGGCGTCGCTGGCGGAAACGCTCTGGGGCGAGAAGTCCATCACGGCGAGGTTGATCTTCTTCGCCGCTTCCTGGCCCTGCCCGGTCCCCGCCTGCTTCCAGGGCACGGCCGAAAGGCTGAACCGGTGAATCATTCCCATGTCGTGAATCCCCAGGGCGTAGTCCAATCCGAGCCCCCGGTAGCTTCCCGAGAGGCCGCAGGTAAGCTGGGTTTCCCGCAGGCCTTCCGTTCCGAGCCCGGTCACCCCCGCCCGCACGGTGACGGCCGTGGCGGGCGACCAACAGACGCCGGTTCCGAGGATGCCCTGGCGGCCGGACACGGCCACGTACTCGGCCCCGATTCCCGCGCCCCACGGGGCCACACGGTAGGCGACGCCGGCCCGCCATTCGAACGGGAGCGCCTCGCCGGGGGCCCCGTCCCGGGCGGGACGCAGGGCCGGTCCCAGGTTCCGCGCCGCGCCGGCGAAGGTGAAACCCGACCAATCGGCCGCGAGCCCCGCATCCACCGCGATGCCGGTCGCGTTCTCGCCGTCCAGCGTCTCCGATACGAGCTTCGTGCCGAGTCCCGCCTTGAACACGCTTCCGGCCCAGGCCCCGCACATGCCCGCGGCCAGCGAATTCTCGCCAACCTGCTTCCCCGTTTCCAGCCCGTCGGCGCCGGTTTCCCTGAGCGAGAACCCGGACGAGGCGACCAGCGCGCCCAGCACCCAGTGCTGGCCGGGCCGCCAGCCGGCTCCGGCCCCGAAGGCGGACTGGCCGGTGGCCGGCCGGGTGGAACCGCCAACCGCCAGCTCGTAGTCGCCCTGCTGTCCCGCGAGCAGGGCGGGGTTGCTCCAGGATCTCATCACGTCGTATTCGGCGAGGGCCAGATTGCCCATGCCCATCTGCTTCACGCTGAGCAGGCGCGTCAGGATCGGCGCCCCCGCAGGCTCCCCGGCACGGGCGCCGGGCGCGGCCAGCACCAGGACGAGCATGAGCGGGAACAGCCTTGCCACGGCTACCGCCTCCGGGGCGAGACGATGAACGCCTTGCGGTCGTCCGCACCGCCTCCGCTCGCCCTGATCCAGTAGACGCCGGGGGCCAACCGGCCACCGGACCGGTACTTGGCTTCCCAGGTCTGGATGGCGGTTCCGTCCCCGCCCAGCTGGACGGTGAACCGGTCCACCACCCGGTCCGCGGCGTCGTAGACCGTGACCTCGGGGGAGCCGGACGGCTGGCCCTTGAGCACGATGGCGATCCGGCCGTCGGCACTCGCGGACAGCGTATTGGGGGCGAGCCGGATCTGTCCGCTCCTCAGGGACGCCGCGGTCGGTCCAGGGGCGGCCGATTGGTCCTCGACGCAGACCTGCGTGCCGCCGTACTTGCGCACCCTCCAGTTGATCTGGCTCACGGTCGCGTACTCCGAGCCGGCCACATAGATGCTTCCGCTGGAATCCACCGCCACGCCCCGGACATAGTCGCTCTGGTTCCCCGCGCCACCGTACTTGGTGCTTGAAATCATGCTTGCCAGAGTCGGGTCATACTTGATGACCCGCCAATCCTGCCCTCCGTTTCCTTCATATCCGCCAACGATGACATTCCCGGCGTAGTCCAGGGCCACGGCGGTTGCCTTGGTCTCGGTGGTCGCCAGGGCATAGGTCGCGCCATAGGGCGGGGGATTGGTCAGCCCGGAGTCGGTCCGGTACACCTGCCAGCCATAGCTGGTCCCTAACTCGTATCCCGCTATCACCACGTCGCCGTTCGAGGCGATGGCGATCGCGGACGCCTCGTCGTTCAGGTTGCCGGAGCCGTTGCGGGAGAACTCCGCCAGAACCGTGGACAGCGTGTTGTCGTACTTCCGCACCATCCAGTCCTGGCCGGAGGCCCCGGCGTTGTACGAGCCGGCGACATACACGCTCCCGCCGATCGGATCGATGGCGACCGCATACGCGTGGTTCAGCCCGCTTCCCAGCCCGTTGTACGTCGTCGAGGAAAGGATCGTGGAAAGCGTGGGATTGTACTTCTGCACGCGCCACTGCTTCCCCCCGCTCGGGCTCTTCTCCGTGCCCACCACGACGATATTCCCGGAGGGGTCAGCCGCCACTCCCCAGGCGGTATCCGCCGAACTGGCCTGCGGACCGTCGTAATCCGTGCTCGCCATCATCACCGAGAGGGCGGGGTTGTACTTGCGCACCCGCCAGTTGAGGTCCGACGCCACTCCCAGCTCGACTCCAGCCACGACGATGTTCCCGCTGGCGTCCACGGCCACGGCATAGGCATAGTCGTTGCCATTCCCGTAGGGGCCGTTGTAGGTGGCGGTGTGGAGGACGCTGCCGAGGGACTTGTCGTACACGGTGATCCGCCAATCGTCGTCGCCCATCACGTTGGCTTCGAATCCCGCCACCACCGGATTGCCGGTCGAGTCGATGGCGATGGCGCGGGCCTCGTCCTGTCCCGACCAGGGGCCGTCATAGTTGGTCGAACCCATCAGGGGATACCCGCATGCGGCGGTCGCGGCGCGGGGCAGGCAGGCCAACCCGAGGATGAAGGCGAGCGCCGAGGCCCCGAATGACAACTTCCCGCGGCGCAATGTCCCGTGATTCATAGCTCCGTAGTCTATTGGATTTCCCCGCGTCCAACAAGCTGGACGGCTGGAGCCGCATGCCTTCGCGGGCCGCCCCCCGTTCTTCGGGGCGCGGCGGCCGGACGAAGCCGGACGCCTTGCCCGCGCGGCCCTGGGACGATACCCGTTCTTCTACCCCTTGAAGGAGCGTCTGGAAAGGGTCACCGGCAAGCGCTGACCCTAAGTTCGTGGGGCGATCGCAGGTCGCCCGGCGGGAGGAGGGAAGCCCCGGTCTTTCTCCGGAAGCCCCCGGCCGATCGTTGATCTTCTTGGGAGCGCAGAGCTTGCGTCCGCCGACGGACAGCATGATGTTCTGACGGCTGCAATCTCGTGCATGTTGAGTCAACCCCAGCCATGGTTTCTGCCGCGATGTTTCGGCATCCTAATCGGCATGGGGAGCGGGATTTTCCGTGGTTTCGCGTTGAGGGCCATGCATGATGACCGTCCGCCGACGGCAACTGCCGGAGGGCGGTCGTGTTTGTGGCAGGGCTTGCCCCGTCCGTCTCCAGGCGAGGGTCCGGCTGCCGTGCCATGACACTCCGGGATTCACGAGAGGGCGGCAGGGAGGAACAGGGGCGTCCGGGAGAGTTCAGGCGGGTCGGATGGTGGAATGCCCTTCTCGTCGTCGTGAGCGCGGCTGCCATTATTCAGCCCCGGGGTCCCGCCCGTGCGGACACCTGCCTCAGCGACTTCTGGTACAACGACGACGCTCCGAGCCGTTCGATCTTCCCCAACTGGACCAGGGTGTACATGGGCAGCTACACGCTCCTCCTCGAGATCGACGCAACGGGCGAGCTTGAGCAGATCACGGGGATCACTCTCGTCAATTACGGGACCGCCACCTCCGCCGACCTGGCCGGGGTATACGTCCGCCTGTTCTGTACGGGGAGCGACTCGGGCACCCTGCCCATGACCTACGCGGGGAACTACGCCGAGGACTCGGGCACCTACCCGGCCTGGACATGGGCCGGACTCACCGTGGACTTCTCGGGATGTCCCGACCTCTGTGGCGCGACTCCCTGCGGCGCCGCGCTCGCGCTCTACGTCTACGCTGACGTCGCCCCCTGCCCCGCCTCCGGAGTTACCGTGAACCTTGGGTTCCCGAGCAACGCGACCAAGAACCCCGGGTGGCCAGGCAGCATCTACGATCTGGCGTGGGGATGCACCGTGCCGTGGTACTCGGTGGACACCAACCGCGGCGCCAACGAGGATGAGATCGCGTGGGCCGTCAAGACCGCGGACAAGGACTTCGTAGCGCCGGGGGACACGGTGACGTACACGGTCTACTACGGACGGCCGGGGACGAGCGCTCTCTCGAACATCATCGTGACGGACACGATGCCGCCGTACACGCACTACGTTCCGGGATCGGGCAACCCGGCGCCGGATCCCGGGTGGGATCCGGATCCCGGCCCGCCGGCGCGGCTGCGGTGGACGCTGCCGGGCGGCGCCGTGACCGGCGGTCTGACGTCCGAGCTCACGTTCCGGCTCACCGTGGACTGGGGGAATGGCGAGGCTTTCGAGCCGGGGTCGGGGGACGTGGCGGCGCCGGAGAATGCGCGGCTGGACAACCGGGCGGGGGCGAACTACATCGGGAGTTCATGCTTTCCCAACCAGGCGTATTCCCAGCCGGCGCGGACGACCGTGCGGCGGTACCTGTTCTGGATGCTCGGGGACAATGACCTCCTGCTCGCCGGGAAGATCGGGTTGCCGGACGACGAGATGGTCTACTCGGTGTTCGTGAGGAACATGTCGACGTCGAAGACGTGGTGGGACGTGCGGATGTGGGATACGGTGCCCGCCGAGCTGGACCCGTGGGGCCCGGGGGCGGGGTTCGACGATCCGTGCGCGGGATGGACGATGACTCCGACGGGGTGCGCGGCGGCGGCCCCGGGCCGGGTGGTGTCCGGGGGCTCGACGATTCTGACGTGGACGCTGGACATGCCGCCGGGGATGACGATCGAACTGAGGTGGAAGGGGCGGGTGCGGCTCTCGGCGTCGGCGGGATCGACGGCGATCAACACGTTCGAGCTGATGGAGCTGGGGTCGTCGGGGGTGGTGGGAGGGACCGGGCACGCGGGGCAGCCGCGGGAGTTCGTGCACGAGGCGCAGATCCTCCTGCGCACCACGTACTTCGCGTACGGGGCCCTCGGGTACCAGTGCACGGCGAACACGAGTGCCACCAGGCAGGCATTCCACATCCATTTCTTCCCGCTCAACAAGATGACGAACTTCTCGCTGTACAAGCAGGAACACTCCGGCGATGTCTTCGCGAACGCGGGGGGGGTGAGTCCTTCGATCACGGACCTCGCGGGAACCTGCGTGGGGGGGTTCGCGGACGGCGGCTGGCCGGGGTGCAAGGCGGAGCGGGAACCGGCGTGCTACTGGCCGGTCGCATACAACGCCACGTTTCCCATCGGCGGCGTCTACCCGACCCACATCCTGTACAAGGTGATCTCCAACGTGCCGTTCGTCTGGGAGATGATGACCAACGCGGAGGACAATACGGTGGACCGGTGGGCGTACGTCACGGGTTCGAGCCTCACGTTTGCGAGCAAGATCCATTACTCTTTCATGCAACTCGACGCCGCCGGCTGGGGGGACGCCATGGGAGACCAGTTCTGGGTCATCAACACCAGCGACACCCAGCCGACCACGGAGTTCCTGTTCCGCTGGGATCCGGGGAGCCGGTCGTGGGAGTTCATCGAGACGGCGGAGCTCGATCCGGGCGCGAGCTGGCGCGACGACACCGCTGCGACACACAACCAGGGGGGATCCGACGTGTTCGTGTGGAACGAGCAGTCCTATCGCCTCGTCTCGTCCACGACCAACACCATCGTGTGGCGCGAGATGTTCCAGGCGAGCTCCCAGCGGGGCATCATGGCGCCGATGCGCGAGACCGGGCTGCTGGTGTCGAAGGCCGGTACGCCGGGAACCTTCTACTGTTTCCCCTTCCGGGAGGGCTGGGGTGGATGCTCCACGAACCTCGCGGTCATGAATGTCGGGGGAGTGGATTGCAACTACAGGATGTACAGGTACGACCCTGTCGGGTCGATGTTCGTCAGCAATCCGGCGGGGTCCTGGACGCTGATCGCTTTCGGCATGGTACCCTTCGGGATCGCGAATCCGGGGAACCCGCAGATCTACGGCACTGGCTACCAGGCGGGCGTGTTGCCGACGACGTTCGGCAATCCGGAGCCGCAGTGGTTCGTCCGCGTGGACCAGGTGACTTCAACCGCCGCTCTCCAGGTCATGACCGGCTCCGACCTCTCCGGCTCGTTCTCGTCCGGCGGGATCCTGCACGACATCACGGGTCAGAAGGCGGGGCGGGAGTTCTGGCTGTCCCAGTCCCAGTTCAACTGGAACGCCTCCAAGTCGTGTCAGGGCAGTCCGGTCAACGAGATCTACACCATCGACGTGTTCTGCCCGGCCGCGGGGATGGTGCCCCGCATGCGGTCCTATCAGACCGCGGCCGGGTACGATGCCAGGTACACGACGACCGGCCCGGATCAGGTCGTGTCGTTCCGCGCCCTGACGGGGCTGGCCGGGACCGACAAGAGGAACTGGCAGATCACGGTCGGCGGCGTGGTCCAGGACGCCGTGCTGCAGTTCATCCAGGCCCAGATCAGCGAGAAGTACTACACGATGCCATTCATCTCGCAGGGCGTCTACTACACGATCATCGCCCCTCCGGTCGTGTTCAGCGGCCAGAGCTTCTGGCTCACGGTCGTGGTCTCCGCCCAGAGCGGGAACACGAAGACCGACTACTGCGGGACGACGTCGTTCACGTCGACGGATTCGAGCGCGAAGATCGAAGGTGGCGCGATGGACGGATTCAACTACACCTGGAAGAGCAATGTAGGGGCGGGGTGCAACTCGGGCAGCGACAACGGGGTGCGGATCTTCTTCAACGTGACGTTCAACCAGTTGGGGTTGCAGACGGTCGTGGCGAATGACACGGCGGACGGGTCGATCACGGGACTGGCGACGGTCCTCGTCGTGGGGGTGGACGTGAAGCTGACGAAGGAACCGCGGTTGCAGGTGGCGGCGTCGGGGGACACGGTGCAGTTCAAGATCTGCTGGAGCAACTACTCCTCGGCCAGCGCATTCACCTTCGTTGTCACGGACGCGGTGCCGGTGGGGATGACGTTCGTGCCCGAGGTGGGAGTCTCGGGGCTGAGCTGCGGCAACACGGACGGGGTGGCCGTGACGGTCGGCTACTCGACCGCGACAACGGGCACGCCACCCCCGCCGGCGTCGTTCGTCAACGGGAACCCGGTGGCCGGCACGCGGTGGCTGCGGTGGACGGTGCCGTCCGCGGGCGTCCAGACCACGGGCTGTGTCTGCTTCCGGGTGCAGGTAAACTAACGGGCTTCACGCCGGTTTCAGGATGAAGGGAAGGACGATGAGGAGGTTCGATTCGTGCTGACAGAAAGAAGGGCGGCTCTTTCCCTCTCCACGGCCTGTTTCTTCTGGTTCCTTTTTCCGGCTTCCCCGGCCGCGGCAAAACCGTTCGCATTCGCCGTGTTCGCCGACAACCAGCAGTCGGAACACCTGATTGAATACGAGCCGGTTTTTTACTCAGTTGTCGCGGACATCGCCCGTCGTCATCCCGCCTTCGTGATAACCGTGGGCGACCACATCCGCGGATATATTCAATCGGAGGCGGCCCTGCGGAGAATGTGGAGGGAGTATATCAGGGCGGTTGAACCGCTCAAGCCCGCACCCGTCTACAACATCCCCGGAAACCACGACCTCTACGATGATTCGAGCGGGAAACTGTGGGACGAGTACATGGGCAAGCGGTACTTCTCCTGGGAGCATGAGAACAACCTCTTTGTCGCGCTGGACGCCGAGACGGACGTCAACGCGGTCACCGGCGCCCAGTTCGAATGGCTGAAGAAACTGCTTTCCCGCGCTGGCGACTATGAGAATGTCTTCGTCAGCATACACAAGCCGCTGTTCCGTCCCTGGATCGACGGGAAGCTCGACGATTGGGACATGAACCTCTACACCAGGCCGAAGGAGGCGGAGGCCCTGCTCGCCCTCGTGGCGAAGTCCGGCGTGAAGATGTCCTTCTCCGGGCACTACCACATGCATGATATCGATTATCGGCACGGCATTCTCCAGTTCATCACGGGCGGAGCCGGGGGTGCACTCGAGGATATTCCGGGAAGGGCCTTCTTTCACTATCTCTGGGTTGAAGTGGACGGAAAGAAGGTCGACGTCACGGTCGTGCGTCCGGACCTTGCCAAGGTGGGTGAGGCAGGGCCGCACGCCGCGTTGCCGGTCGTCGGGGTGGATGTCCTGCCGGAGCGGGGGCGCCGGCCGTTCCCCGGGTTCGTGTTCACGGACTATTCGAAAATGCCGGCCGCAGGCGGGACCTTTGGCGATGGGGCGAGCCAGTGCGGCGGCAAATTCGAGAAAAGAGGGAAGACAGCCGTGTTCTCTTTCTCCTCCGGGCCGGGCTGGGGGTGCGGCGTCAACCTGGAACGGCTGGAGAAGGATCCGGTGGACGTGGCGGGCGCCTCCCGAATCGTCATGCGACTGTCCGCGTCGCGGGGCGTGCGGTTTCAGGTGAGCGTGCACGAGGACGGCGTGGGACCGCAGTCCGCCACTTCCTTCGCGGGGGCGCGCGGCGCGGACGGCGAAGCGTTCGGGAGCGCGGACCTCACGGGTACGGGCGGGATGAAGGATTACGCGGTGGAGCTTTCGAGTTTGGTGGTTTCGCCGGGGTACGGCAACCCGGCGGGCAACGAGCGTCTGGATGCGCAGGCCGTCGCGGGCGTCACCGTGGGGGTGGCCGGCGGCCAGGGGCCGGGAGAGATAATCATCTCCCGGGTCAGGTTCGAATAAGTCGGTCAAACGCTGGTATCGTCGTGGAGAGAACACACGCAGATGGAGAGACCCGGGGATCGAGATGTGGCGATGCGTGCCGGATGGCTGATCCTGGTAGTGGTGGTGGCGGGAAGCGCGGAAGCGCAAGGAGTCGTCATTAGCCCTGAACGATGGAAACTTGTGTGGGCCAGTGAGTTCGACGGTCTGGTGGGTGCGGCGCCGGATCCGTCCTCGTGGACCTGCGAGACCGGCGGCGGCGGATGGGGCAACAACGAATTGCAGTACTACACGGATCGCCGGGAGAACTTGCGGCTGGACGGCAAGGGGAATCTGGTCGTAGTGGCGAGTCGTGAGCGGTTCGGGGGGCGCAGGTTCACCTCCGCCAGGCTGTCAACGGCGGGGCGATTCGTCCGCGCATGGGGTAAGTTCGAAGCCCGGATCCGTCTGCCGGAGGGCAAGGGAGTGTGGCCGGCGTTCTGGCTCCTGGGCGATTCCATCGGGACCCGGGGCTGGCCCGCGTGCGGGGAGATAGACATCATGGAACTGGTCGGCCACGAGCCCGGGAAAGTGTACGGAGCGTTGCACGGCCCGTGCTACTCGGGCGCGAGCCGGCTCGGCACGGAATACGCGCTGCCACAAGGACGGACATTCCACGAGGAGTTCCATGTCTTCGGCATAGAGTGGGAACCCGGCGAGATCCGTTGGTTCGTGGACGGCAAGCTGTACGGGTCGCACAGGGCTGCCGATCTCGGCGGCCGGCCGTGGGTGTTCGACGAGCCGCATTTCGTCGTCCTCAACCTGGCGGTGGGGGGGGATTGGCCCGGGTCGCCCGACGGGACGACTACGTTCCCCCAGACGATGCTGGTGGACTGGATCCGGGTTTACGAGGATACCCTGGCGCCGGATCTGCCGACCGGGGTGGGGACGGAGCCCTCATATGGTTCGGCGGTCGCTCTTCCTTCGCTGACAGTTCCGGGGGTCATCGAGGCGGAGTACTACGATGCCGGCGGGGAGGGCGTCGGGTACCATGACACCGACGGCGCGAACCAGGGATGCGCGTTCCGGCCCGGCGAGGGGGTGGATCTTGAACCATGCGAGGACGGGGGGAAGGGATGGGACGTGTGCTTCACGAAGGCCGGGGAGTGGTTGCGGTATACGGCCACGGTGACCGCCGTGGGCCGCTACCATCTGGACGCGCGGGTGGCATCGGAAGGACCGGGCGGCGTCTTCCACCTCGAACTGGACGGCAGGGACCTGACCGGCCCGCTGACCGTTCCGAATACCGGCGGCTGGGGGAAGTTCGTCACGGTTTCGCGCAACGGCCTTCTCTTGCCCGCCGGGCGCCATGCTTTCCGGCTCGTGATGGATGCGGACGGCGAGGCCGGT
>Ga0315281_10008215_pt1 | contig 14601 bp, 23 predicted proteins | sample YL17G07_0_MG_FD_204540 | JGI IMG/M metagenome (GOLD analysis project Ga0315281, IMG submission 204540) | Sediment microbial communities from Yellowstone Lake, YNP, Wyoming, USA - YL17G07_0 | ecosystem: Environmental > Aquatic > Freshwater > Lake > Sediment | place: USA: Wyoming | collected...
GAGGTCCGCCGCCATCACCCAACGTGGGGACCGCGGAAATTGCTCGCGCTCGTGCGACGGCAGGATCAGCGCCGCGGGCTCGAGTTGCCTTGGCCGGCGCGGAGTACCGTGGCGGAGTTGCTCCGGCGCAACGGACTCACGAATCGCCGACGGCGGCGCGTCCGTCGCGGGCATCCGGGCCGGCCATTGACGCCGATGACGGCACCCAACGTGATCTGGACGGCCGACTACAAGGGCCAGTTCCGCCTGCGCGACGGGCGCTACTGCTTCCCGCTCACCGTGCAGGACGGCTACAGTCGGTATCTCCTGGGCTGTCGCGGTCTCACCGGCACGACGACGAACGAGTCCCGCCCGGTGTTCCAGCGCCTCTTTCAGGAGTACGGCCTGCCGGAGATTCTTCGCTCGGACAACGGCGTGCCCTTCGCCACACAGGCCCTCGCGCGCCTATCCGAGCTCAGCGTTTGGTGGATCCGCTTGGGCATCTATCCCGAGCTGATCGAGCCCGCGCACCCCGAGCAGAACGGCCGTCACGAGCGCATGCATCGAACACTCAAGCAGGCGACCACGCTTCCGCCGGCGCTCTCACCGCGGAGCCAGCAGCAGCGCTTCGATGTGTTCCGTGCCGAGTACAACGAGGTGCGTCCCCACGAAGCCTTGCAGGACGCCACGCCCGCCTCGATCTACGAGCGCTCGCCGCGCCCGTACCCCAACACGTTGCCGCCCATGGAATACCCCGCCCACTTCGAAGTACGCTTAGTGAGTGCGAATGGTGGCATCCGCTGGCACAACGGCTGGGTCAACGTCAGCCACGTCCTCGGCGGTCAGCACATCGGCTTCGAGGAGATCGACGACGGCGAATGGGACGTCTACTTTGGACGGATGAAGATTGGTCGGTTTCACGAACGACTCAGACGCATCGAGGATGCACAGGGTCGGCTCGCGAGAAAGCGCGTGAAGGTGTAAGCGATGTACCCGGACTATTCTGTTACCCATGTCCCCGGTCTGTACCCTCCGGTGGTATAACGGGCAATTGCTGCAGTCGGCGCGGCGGTGCGTTGGGTTGAGCGCGTGGCCGGTTCACCGTATCCTCAAGGTCATCGCGCCTGCTGATGCTGCGCCGCAGCAGAATTGCGGGCGTTATGCGGACTGGCCACGGTTTGATGCGGACTCCTGGATTTGATCCCCTGCTTCGATCGTTGGCGCTCGAGACCGCCAAGACAGGTCTGACAGAGAGGCACGAAACACCGAGCACGCGCAAACATGGCTGTTCTTCTCGCTTGTCGGTGTTGATTGAGGTTACACGGAGGTGATGCGATGCGAGCGAACCTCATAGCAGCAATCACCAGCCGTTACCCACTTTCGTTGGCGACAGTTGCAGTCCTCACGTCCACCAATTGTGGTACCGGTGGAGAGCGTCCAACGGCGCCGCCGGTTCAAGAACTCGAGTTGGCCATACTGGTGCAGCCAGCGAGCTCCGTCGAGTCGGGAACGGTCATGTCGCCCGCGGTGCAGGTGGCCATACAAGACGCACACGGCAAAACATCCACGTCAGCGACTCCCGCCATCTCGGTTGCTCTGAACAGCGGTGTCGCGGTGCTTGGCGGCACGCATACTCAGGTTCCCGTTAATGGCGTCGCGAGCTTCGGCGATTTGACAATCGATAGGGTCGGCGGGTACTCACTGACCGTCTCGGCTCCGTTCATGAAGAGCGTGACCAGCAACACATTTGCGGTTGTCGCAGGTGCGCCGCGGAGCCTTGCCTTCACCGTCCAGCCGCCAACCATTGTGGTGTCCGGGACTGCAATCGCCCCGGCGATTGTGGTCACCGTGCTGGACGTGAATTCCAACGTGGTCTCAACTGCGTCCAGTAGCATCAGCGTTGCACTCACTGACGGGAGCGGTGCATCCTCGCCGGCTCTCGGAGGAACGCGCACGCGAAGCGCGATGAGCGGCGTGGCGGCCTTCGACGACCTGACTGTTGATACGGTCGGTGTGAGCTACACCCTGAGAGCGACATCACCGACACTGACCAACGGCACAAGCAGCACATTCCGAGTGCTGCGGCCTCCCACTGATTTCGCTCTCGCCACCATCACTGTTGGACTCGACCAAACGTGCGGCTTGAGCCCGGCAGGCACTGCGTATTGCTGGGGCGCCAACGGATTCGGCCAGCTCGGAGACGGTTCTCTTGCGGATCGAGCAGCCCCTGCGCCGATTGCGGGTGGTTTGACTTTCACCACCCTAAGCGCCGGTGGAGGCGGCTACGAGGAAGATGTCTCGTTCACGTGCGGTGTGACGACGGCTGGTGATGGCTATTGCTGGGGCGGTAGCTTTCGCGGGGCGCTCGGTGACGGTTCCACGGTGGCTTCGCATCGCACGCCGGTGCCGGTGTCGGGAGGGCTCAAGTTCAGGACGATCAGCGCCGGCGGCGCGCACGCCTGTGGCCTGACGACCGCGAACGTCGCGTATTGCTGGGGCAGCAACGATGTCGGCGAGCTCGGTGTCGGGGACAGGAACATGCGCTCCACACCGGTGCCTGTGCTCGGGAATCTGAGATTCACGACGATCACCGCAGGCGACTTCCATACCTGTGCGACGAACCCTGACGCGACGTACTGCTGGGGAGGCCTGTGGGGCGGCGGGGGCTATTCGGTCGTGCCAACCGCGGTGAGCACGAGCTCGAGTTTCGGCACGATCAGCGCTGCCACTGAACATACGTGCGGCCTGACCGTCGCTGGTACGGCGTATTGTTGGGGAGATAACTCCACAGGGCAGCTCGGCGATGGGTCCGGACAGTCGTCGTCAACACCGTTGGCCGTAAGTGGCGGACGCATGTTTGGTGTGATTAGCGCCAAGGGGTATACCTCGTGCGGAGTTAGCGGGGGCGCGGGGTACTGCTGGGGCTGGAATGACCTCGGACAACTCGGCGCCGGATTCGTTACGCCCCGGAGTGGTCAGCAGCAAACCACACCGTTGCGTGTCACGGGATCCCTCACCTTTACAACGATTAGTGTCGGCGTTTGGCACACCTGCGCCGTTACCGCGACCGGTGTCCCGTATTGCTGGGGGCTGAATTCCAACGGGCAACTTGGCAACGACACCAAGATGAACAGCGCAGTACCAGTACCGGTGGTACCTTAGGCGGATCGCTGTCAAGCTCTCGCAGACGCGCTGGCGGAGCGGGCCGAGGCTGTATCTTTCCGCATAGGTGATCTGGTAATCCCGCATCATCGGCATACCGCTCTGGCGGAGCACGAAGCCTAGAGTGCTCCAGGTCAGCTTTTTGTTCGGCGGCAGTGTTGCACTTACCTTATGAATCCGCGCCGCATAACCTGCGCTTGCTGCGCGACGCGTTATGCGCGCCTCACGGCGCTTCCTTAGATTCCATCCTATGCCATCAGTGCCAGACCCGCTCATCACGAGTTCGCCGGATCGGCTCGGGGGCACGCCCGTCTTTGCCGGGACGCGCACGCCGGTACAGAGCCTCATTGACTACCTGGAGGGCGGCGACTCGCTCGATGAGTTTCTTGCCCAGTTTCCAGCCGTCTCGCGCGAGCACGCCATTGCCGTGCTTGAGGTCGCCAAGCACGCACTCGACGCCTCCGCTTCGAGCGTGGCCTGAACGCACCGATTTGAGTGCGCGTCCTGCTCGACGGCAATCTCCCAAGCAAGCTGGCTCGGATGCTTTCAGGACACGTCGCCCGGATGATACACCAAGAAGGCTGGTCGAATCTCAGCAACGGCAAGCTCCTCGACGCTGCCGCGGGAAAGTTCGATACATTCCTCACGCTCGACCAGAACCTGAGCTATCAGCAGAACCTTAGCGATCGTCCGCTTGCCGTTGTGGTCCTGCGCGCTCGCTCAAATAGGCTTGAGCACATCGCGCCGCTCGTGCCGGCGATCCTGAAGGCGATTCCCATCGCGCCAAAGGGACAGGCCACGATTGTGGGCGCATAACGAGGCGTTGCTGCTGTCGAACGCATTGATTCCGGAAGCGGCTCGCGCGCTGTGCGGAGAGTGTCCCTCGTGTAGTTGAAATTCAGGCGGTGCCGCAAGTGATGCGGCTCATGCCGCGGCGGAGTTCGTGGTGGAGAGTCTGGTCTGCAGGGCCTGCTTGAGCAAGCGCAGATGACGATGGTGCTTCACGCGGCGGAACTGCCGCTCCATCGCCCACAGCGCGGACGCGCACCACCGCAACTTCTGGTCGCTCGTGCGCCAGCGCGTGACACGGCGGGTCTTGGCCTCGAGCCGCGCCATGACGCTCTCGATCAGGTTCGTGGTCTTGAAGCTCACCCCCAACTCGGGGAAGACGTTCAGGCGATGCAGGGTGAGTGTTTCGTCCAGCCCTTCGGCGAGGCTCGCCGCCGCCGATGCGTTGACCAGCCGTAGCGCGCGGTGGAGGCGATCGAGCGCGCGCTTGGCCTCCGCATACGTGGGGTGCGCGTACGCCGCCTGGAGTTTCCGCCGCCACGTGGGCTGGTCGTGCTTCGCGAGATAGCTCACAACATTCTCTCGCTTGTGCCACTGGCAGCGTTGCACCGGCACGTCACCGAAGACGTCGCGCACCGCCGCGCGGAGCCCCTTCGCGCCGTCGAGCACCACGAGCAACGGGCGAGCGAGTGGGAAGCCGCGCTCCCCGAGCTCTCGGAGGAAGGTCGCGATGACGCGCTTGTTCTCGCTCGCCGTCTGCACGAGCCCCAGGATCCGCTTCTCGCCCGTCGTCGTCACGCCCAGCGCGACCACGAGCTGATCCCCCGCGAATGTCTTGCCGTCGAGAACGAGCACCAACCACTCGGCATCGTCGAGCCGCCGTTCCTGGAGTCGGCGCAACTCGTGGGCACTCGCCCGAATGAAGCGCCGCGACACACTGGTGCGGGCGAGCCCGAACGCCTCGGGCACCGCTTCGGCCGCCGCCTCGTACTCCCGGCACGACAGACCGCCCAGCACCCGACGGAACAGCCCGACGTCCCGTGCGCGGGGCGTCTGCAGCGCCGCATACGTCGCCAGCGGCACCTCGCGGGCCGCCGCGCGATCGCGCACCCGCGGCACCGTGATCGGGAGTTTCTGGTCGGCCAGATAGATCGACCCGCGCTGCGCACCCCACCGCACCACCGCGGGACGCGCGTCGTCGCGCGCATAGCGGGGACCAGCGAGCGCCGTCACTTCCTCGACGAGTGCCTCCTCAACCGCCTTCAACCCGAGCGGGATCAGCGCTTGAATCATCGCCAGCGTCACCGGCGTCGTTACCGTCCCGTCGTCCAGCGGGATCGTCTGCGGCACGTCGTGCACTGCGCGCTGCTGGTTCTTGGTCTGTTGCGTTCGTACTTTTCGCATGGGTGGTGTCCTCGGGAACGAGTGGAGATCCTTGCAGGGATTCACACTCTAGTACCGCGGCACCACCTGTTTTTCAACTAGACTTGGGACTCACCCCGCTGTGCGCGCGTGCCGCAATATTTATGGCGCGTTCGCAGCAGAACGCCGGGCGTTATGCCTACATCCCGGCCACTTGTTCCCGAAGCCTGATCACGCGAGTTTGAGAGCATGACGCGCCCAGCCCTGCTCAGTGAAATCCTCGACCTCCCTGCGGACGAGCGTCTGCAGCTCGTGGAGAAGATCTGGGACAGTCTTGCCGCCTCGGCTGACAGCATTCCGGTCCCCGACTGGCACAAGGAAGAGCTCGATCGTCGGCTAGATGATCCTACCGAACAAGCAACTGAGTCCTGGGAAGACGTCCAAGCGCGCCTTCGTTCGCCGAAGCGGTGAGCCGTAGGCTCGCGTTCACGCCGCGAGCGCGCGCGGATGTCGAGTCAGTCTATCGCCGATATGAAAGCCAACGCCTCGGCCTCGGCTCTGAGTTCGAAGAAGAACTCGCTCACACGCTGAGCCTGTTGCGTTCAATGCCCGAAGCTGGTCCGATCGTTCATCGCAACCTGCGGCGTTTGCTGGTCCAGCGCTTTCCGTACTCCGTCTACTATCGGCTTACGACGGCCACGATTGAAGTTCGGGGCTGCCTTCATCAGCACCGCGATCCTCGCACGTGGCTTCGTCGTGCATGAGGCATAACGGGCAATTGCTGCTGGCGTTATGCAGACGCACCGGCACCCGTTATAATGAAGGGGTCGCCTACTCCGAGCAGATCATGACGTTTTCAATCGAAACTGAGCAAGAAACCGACGGCCGTTGGCTGGCTGAGGTCGAGGTCTTGCCGGGCGTCATGGCTTACGGAACGACTAAGACTGACGCGGTCGCGAAAGTACAGGCCCTCGCTCTCCGCGTCTTGGCCGACCGCCTCGATCACGGCGAGGCCGTCCCCGAACTCCTCAGCGTCTCCTTCCAAGCCGCATGAGCAAGTGGGGGGCCGCGAAGGCCAAGCGTGTCTTCGCAGCATTGCTTCGCATCGGCTGGGCAGTCAAACGGAGTTCCGGAAGTCACTTCACGCTGAGCCGCGAAGGCTGGCCGGACTACTCCTGGGCATTCCACGATAGCGTCGAGATCGGACCGAGGATGATGTCCCGCATCGCGCGCCATACCGGACTGAAGCCTGAAGATCTGTGATGACCCTGCATAACGAGGCGTTGCTGCTGTCGAACGCAATGATTTCGGAAGCAGCTCGCGCGCTCCGCGCGCGTGCCGCATTTTCTTTGGCGCGTTCGCAGCAGAACGCCGGGCGTTAGCTGTACAACAACGAGCACCCGCTTGACGATTGGGCCGAACTCAACGATCTTACCGGTAAGACTTGCCGGGAGGCTCGATGAGCGAAGCTGCCACCACCACCTTGTCCTCGAAAGGACAGGTCGTCATTCCAGAAGAGATCCGTGTGCGTCTCGGCCTGCGGGCTGGCGCGCAGTTCGTGGTCGTTGCGGATCGCGATGTCGTGATCTTCAAGGTCCTCGATCCACCGGCCCTTAGCGAGTTTACGTCGCTCGTCGGACGGGCACGCCAAGCCGCAAAGCGCGCCGGACTTCGCCCCGCCGACATCGTCAAGGGGGTGTCCAAGGTCCGTCGCGCGCGGTGAGGGTCGTACTCGACACGAACGTGCTAGTCTCCGGCGTGTTCTTCGGCGGGGTGCCGGGTCGCATCTTGGCGGAGTGGACGGCGGGGAAGATCGTCTTGGTGCTGTCGCCCGCCATCCTCGACGAGTACCGGCGTGTTGGTCACGAGCTCGGGCTTCAGTATCCTGACCTCAACGCCACGTTTGAACCGATCCTGACGCTCCTCGCCATGAATGCGATAATCGTCGACGCGCCGGCACTTCCTGGACCGGTCAGCGACGATCCAGAAGATGACATGTTCCTGGCCGCCGCCCTCGCCGCGCAGGGCCGGATCATCGTGTCCGGTGACAAGCATCTGCTTGCGGTTTCCGGCTGGCGCGCCATTGATGTACTGACGCCGCGCCAGTTTGTCGACCGTCACCTCAGCGCGTGACAGCTAACAAACGGTTGCAGCCGCCAGCCGATCTATTGTGTGCGCGCTTCGCGCGCTCTATTTCATTCGGCTGCAGCTGAACCGTAAGCGTTAGCAAGACGACCGACTTCAAAGGCCACCCTTGGCGATCCGCAAGCGCCTCGACCGAAATGGACGCGCCAAGCGCCCCTCGACTTTGGAGGAGGCGCAGCGGGCCGAAGCTGAGCGGCTATTGATTCCCCTCTGCCACGTGGAGCCCCACGCGGGCGACCGCCTCCGCATCGCGTTCCGCTTCGATGGCCCCGCTGTAATCCTCTTTGAAAGCCGGCCGCGGTTCCAGAAACCACTGGAATGGGGAACTCAGGACGTCGCCAAGTTCCGCTATGTCAAGCAGCATGACGTTTGGCGGCTCTTCTGCCAACACAGCGATTTGCGCTGGCACACCTACGAGGCGCTGCCGGAAGCCAACAGTCTGGCTCAGCTCGTCCTTGAGGTGGAGGATGATCAGTACGGCATCTTTTGGGGATAGTCGCGTCTCAACCGCTTGCTAACGAGCAATTGCTGCTGGCAGCGCGGGCCACTGAAGCGGCTCGCTCGCGATGCTCGCGAGCCGCATCTTATTTGATCGCGCCGCAGCAGAATTGCGGGCGTTACACTGACATCGAGCATTGATGCGAACCGACGCCTTCACGAAGGCCGAGCGCCGCAAATTGAGGGAGCTTGCCAACCTAGCTTACGAGCGCGACCTCACGGACGCCCTCCGAGAGCTGGCTGCCGACTTCGCTGCATGGAAGGGCAAGAGCATCAACGCGTTTGATCTGTCGGATTCCATTCACGAGTTCCACGACGGCGCGGCGCGCGATCTTTGGTCGCTCTACAATCATCTCAAGCCGCCGATGATCGTCGCCGGGGCGCTGGAGCGTGGCGTCCTCACCTCAAAGGACGTTCCAGCCTCTTTGCGAGCGAAGCTCAATGTGCCCGCAGTGTAACGAGCAATTGCTGCAGACGGCGCCTCTGTCGGAAGCGGCTGGCTCGCTGCGCTCGCCGGCCGCATTGTTCATGATGGCGCCGCTGCAGAATTGCGGGCGTTATGCCGACGGGTCTTGCTTTGGAGTGATATCACGACAGCAGGTCAATTGCTATTCGTCGCTAGCCCGACCACCTGCGCAAGGCCGCGGCGCTCAGTTGACGCGAAAGCGATTGCGAGCCCATAATACGTCTGCGATTCTCCCCAACCACGTCTTGGAGACCTCATGAGACTGACGAAAGCCGCCTCGGCGCTGGCCATCGTGGCCGCGCTCTCGACACCAGACATCGTGTGCGCGCAGCAGCAGCCGCTGCCCTGGAAGGATGGCCCCGTCATGTCGGTGTCGTTCATTCGCACCAAGCCCGGGAAATTCAACGATTACATGCGCTATATCATGGGGCCGTACAAGCAGCTGCTCGACGCGCAGAAGCAGGCAGGCATCATCCTCGACTGGAGCGTGGCGACGGCAACGCCGCAGGACCCAACGGACTCGGACATCATCCTGTACACGACATACGCGAACATGGCGGCGCTCGACAACCTTGCCGATCGCACCGAGCCAATCATGCAACGCGTGTTTGGCTCCATGCAACAGCGTGACCAGAGCGCGATTGACCGTGAAGTGCTCCGGACCCAAATGGGCGGACGCTTAATACGGGTTGTAGTGCCTAGATAGCTCGACCTCCGCGCGGGACTATGCGGAAACTCTCAACCTGACTGGTCCCGCTAGGGGAGGACTTCACGACGCTAATCGCGTCTGTCCAGGAGTTTCCCCGCGGCCCGGCTTCAATTGATCGACATGGTACCCTGCCCTGGCGGGAGCGCCTGCGCATGGTTCGCCGTGCCGCGGCATAACGTGCGCTGCACTTGACGAGCGATCTAAGGAGTTGCTTCGGCCTGCGGCCGGCGCTCCTATTTGACTCGCTCGCAAGTGAGCTTTGGCGTTAGCTGGACAGGCAACCATTCTTGCAATCCTCGGCCGGAAACGAGAGATTGTTCGTATGAGCCAGCAGGCCCCCGACCTCGAATCGCTACGACGCCTCTCAGTTGCGGAGCGCCTCCAGCTCGTTGAGGACCTCTGGGACTCGATCGCCGTCGAAACGCCCGCGCCGGACATCCCGTTGGCGCCCGAACTTCTCGCAGAGCTTGATCGGCGCGTCAAAGACCTTGACGAGGGCCGCGAACGCACCCTCAGCTGGAAAGAGGTGCGCGAACGCATTTTTCAGGACAAGCTCCACGGTCCCTAGGTGGACTTTCGGCCACTCCCTCTCACCGTACTCGCCTCCGCCGCGTTCGAAATGGACGCGGCGTTTGCTTGGTACGAGCAGCGCCAGCCAGGACTCGGTACCGAATTCATGCGGGCGTGCGATGCAGCCTTCTCCGCAATCGCACGGGTTCCGCAGGGGTATCGAGAAGTCCGGCCGCGCGTGCGGCGCGCCTTGCTGCGTCGATTCCCGTACATGGTGTTCTTCGTCGCGGACTCCGAGCGCGTGGTCATCATCGGCGTCGTGCATGTCCGACAATCCCCTGAAGTTTGGCCGTTCGCCAGCTAACGGGCAATTGCTGCTGGCGGCGCGGCGGTGCGTTGGGTTGAGCGCATGGCGGGTTCACCGTATCCTCAAGATTCACTCGCCTGCTATTGCTGCGCCGCAGCAGAATTGCGGGCGTTAGGCTGCGGCGCATATGCCATCTCAAGAAGATCTGGTAGTTAAGGCGGGATTCATTCGCGCATTTTTCGACGACCTCCGAGCTAAAGCCGGATTTGCGGACCAGCTCTTCGCTGATGGGCATGTGGATGAGGCGCGACTACTCGTCTGCTGTTACATCGAGTCTCTCGGGAATGGACTCGATATCGCGTCGGGCCATGGAGCTCGGAATTTCGTCCAAGTACTCGTAGACCACGGTGGCGAGCCTGTACTGACGCTCATTTTGCCGAAACTGCTCCAGACATCAATGCCCTACAAGAACGTGTCTCCGCCGAACAAGGCAGCGCTCGAAGCTGAGTTCGCGCGGTTGCAAGCGAACGTGGCGCTCACCGAAACAGATCTTTTTGGTGCATTGGGAGCCGGACTCACACTTGACGCAATCTCTTTCCTCAGGCGCGAGTTGTGGCGTGCTCGGCTTGCCGCAGTGGCCTACTCAAACATTCGCAGCGTTGGCGCGCATTGGTTCGGAAGCCCCGACTCCGTCAGTTTCTCGAAAACGACGCACAGGGGTATTGCACTGCCAGAAATAGATTTTTCCGTGTTGAGGGCATCCCTAACCCGAATCATTGATCATGTCGATGCACTCTCCACCCGCACCAACAAGTGGTTCGGGCACCTCTGACCACGCTGATGTGACCGCCGGGCACTCAATTGCCGGGCGCTGACATCGGCTTCGTTGTCCTGCTCGCGTACACTGTCTTTTGTTGGCTTTTCGCGCCAGCGATTCTGGTCGCGTTGGGCGTCCACGGCAAGCGCAAGATGGCAGTCGGAATCTTGGTCAGCTTGATCGCTGTTTGGCTAGTTGGTCGCGTCGTCGAGTCCGTTCCACCCACAGATCCAGAAACGCTCTCATTCTATCTGCTCGCTCTCGCGCGCTGGGCACTCTTAGTGGCTCAATTCGTCCTTCCAGCGTACGCACTCGCTTTCCTCGCCGACCTCTCCGGGCGCCAACCTTGGATGATTCGCGGTCGATTCGCCGGCGCGCTCTTGTTCGCAAACGCAGGAATCGTCTGGGTGCTTGCGACGAAGCGACTACTTGTTCCACCAGGAAGCGAAGTTTGGCTGAAATTCGGCGCCGTCGCGGTGGCGCTGGCGGGCGTGTACGTATTCGAAAAGAGCATTAGCAACTCGAGCCGAGATACCTAGCGTTCCGGATTGGGGCGAGGACTGTTTGCCAACCCGCCAAGGAGATGCCATGAAGTCTGTCTGGTTGCTGGTGGGCCTTACGCTCAGCATGTGGGTTCTCATTTTTATTGGTGCCCACTGGGCGTTGTCGCGAAGTCGCGACTATAAGCGCACTTCGTGGATCCTCCTAGGCACCGGGACAATCGTCGGCATTCTCCTCGCGCTTCGGGACAGTGGAGATGATCCGATTCCGTCATACTTGGTAGGACAAATGATCGGGTCCGCCATTGCATTCGTCCTCCCCGTCGCCGTTGCCGTCGGAATCGACTATCGTCGAAGAACGCGTGACCGGCCTAGCATCTGATGACGAAGGCTATCTCGAAGCCGCACCCTAACGAGCAATTGCTGCAGGCGGCGCCTCTGTCGGAAGCGGCTGGCTCGCTGCGCTCGCCCGCCGCATTCTTTATCATTCGCGCCGCAGCAGAATTGCGGGCGTTAGGCGCACCAACAGTCATCGTGATCATCTCCGAGAACGACGTCGTCATCGCTACGACGGTCTGGCTGGCAAGGCGGGGAATCCGTCCGATCCGGGTTTGCCTTGTTACTCCGGTCACCGGCACACGCTACGAGGACAAACAGCGCCTTCAGGCCGCCCTGGCTGCAGAAGGGATCGACCCATCCAACCTGCACGCGGTGACAACCGGTCCAGACATCATCGCCAAGTCAGCAGAGGAGTACTGGCAGGTCGAGTGCAAGGGGGTGGGCAGCGGCGTTCAGTCGACTCAGCGAAACAACTTTGACCGGGCACTCGCCAGTACGGTGTCGTACTTTGGCTCGGCCGTTGAGATCGGTGTCGAGTGCGAGAACCGGCAGCCCGTTCTGGGCTTGGCCCTCCCGAAGAGTCGCGACTACATCGCTCAACTACGCCGACGCGTGCGTCCGAGCCTGAGGCGAACTATCAACCTCTGGCTTCTGCTGTACGAACCTTCGACCGGCAAGGTAGAGAGCGTCGCTCCGGACCAATCCGTGCCGGGTCCATGAGGCGGGCGCCTGACGTCGCGTTGTTGCAGCCGGCGCGGGATTTCGGAAGCGGCCTTGCTCGCTTTGCTCGCTGGCCGCAACTATAGATGAGGCGCCGCAGCAGAACGCTGGGGCGTTGGCGCCAAACTGGCCGTTCTGTGGCGAAGGAGTTGCTCGATGCAGTTCTCGACCGGATTGCTCGATTCCCTTTTTGGGGAGAAGCTCACCGTTACACTGGTGGGGCCGGATGGGCAGCCAATGACCCGAACCGTCACGAAGAAATGGTTTGAACAGCTCAAGGCATCTGGAATGGTGGAACTCGCGGCGGAGGGCCTCGTTCCCGTACACATGCTTGGCCTGGGTGGTTACGTGCTCGAGCATTGGAAGCTCGGTGAGGACCTGGACGAAGAGACATGGAAACAATTCCGTGACTCGGAGACCGGGGCCATTTACGCGATGACGCACCTGGAGGATGGAAAGCCGCAGACCAACATCCTCGCCCACTCGATGTGGGTTGCTCTGAAGCGGGATCTTGACGCCATAGGCTGAGGGTGAGGCACGACGCCACCATTTGAACGGCTGGAGGGGAGCGAGTGCTTCGGATATCCCGACACGTCTCAACATCTGACCAGCCAAGGCATGCTTCTCACCGCCTGGGCGCCTAACGAACGTTGCTGCTGACGAGCGGTCTGTCGGACTGCGCCGGCTCGCTGCGCTCGCTGGCGCTTTGTTATGATTCGCTCGCAGCAGAACTATTCGCGTTATAGCGACTAACTGGCGCACCTGCTAGATTCTGGCTATATTCTGGCCAGATGCGGTATGAGATCGTTCTCGCCCCAGCGGCCGCTCAGCACTTCAAGGGCTTGCGGGCCTTTGACCGGGCGGCCATTGGCGAGGCCCTCGAAACGCACCTGCGCCACCGACCGTTCCAAGTCTCCAAGACTCGGATCAAACGGCTTCGCGGCCTGAGTCGGCCGCAATACCGCCTCCGCGTCAACGACTTCCGAGTGTTCTATGACATCATCGACCAAGAAGTCCAAGTCCTCGCCATCATCGCCAAGGAAGAAGCCCAGGCGTGGCTCGCGGAGCCCGGCCAGGCGTGAAGTCGCCCTCGCCCAAGTGAAGGACGACTTGTCGCGATATCTCCGCCTGGCGGTTGGCGGCGAGATCGTCATCACGCGCCACGGCAAACCCGCAGGCGTTCTGGTCGGCTTCGAGAATGAGGATGATTGGTTCGAGTACCGCCTCGAGCACCACCCGGCCTTTCTGCGCCGGGTCAGCGAAGCCCGGGCTGCCCTCCGTGCCGGACATGGCGTGCCCTTGGAAGATTTGTCGTCGTAGCGCTATAACGAGGAGTTGTAGCAGACGGCGCGCTTCGGAGGCGGCCTGCTCGCTGCGCTCGCTGGCCGCTACTATGATAGATGCGCCGCTGCTAAACTCCGGGCGTTAGGTGGGCCTTGCACCTTCGACTCAAAGTGCAGTGAATATTCTCGTCTTCGGAGCATCTGGTGGCACTGGGCGTCTCGTCGTCAGCGATGCGCTCGCGCGTGGCATCAGTGTCGCGGCCTTTGTTCGCCGCCAGAACAGCCTCCCAGCACAGCCTGGCTTGGAGATTATTCAAGGCGACGTTGGTGACGCGGCCGCCGTCTCGTCCGCAATTGCGGCGCGCGAGGTGGTGATTTCGACTCTAGGCGTCAGCGCCCCGCTCAAGCCCGACCCCGTGGTCTGCGCTGGTGTCGATCACATCGTCCGGGCCATCGAGCAGTGCCGCAGTTGCCGGCTGATCTACCTCTCCTTCATCGGCGTCACTGGAAGCCGTTCTGCGGCGGGGCCACTTATCCGATTCGTCGCCAGATTCCCGCTCCGTCACGAAATCGCGGATCACGAGCAGAAGGAGCGCCGCATCCAGGGCAGCACCATACCATGGACAATCGTCCGCGCGCCGAAATTGACGGACGGCGCGAAAACCGGAGCATACCGAGCCGGCGATCTGATATCGGCAACCTCCTTCTTCCCGCGCTTATCGCGCGCCGATGTTGCCGAGTTTCTGGTCTCCGAGGCTCTCGAGCCGCGATTCCCGCGAGTAGCCGTGCGACTGCTGCCGGCTGCCACCTAACGGGCAATTGCTGCAGACGGCGCCTATGTCGGAAGCGGCTGGCTCGCTACGCTCGCCGGCCGCATTCTTTGTGATCGCGCCGCAGCAGAATTGCGGGCGTTATACAGTCGACCTCTCACTCGTTTGATGTGAAGACCACCGAGTACTTTCGCCACACACGGAGACGTCCCGACCGGGCGAAGATTCTCGATGCATGGATCGAC